>Ga0207150_1029_pt1 | contig 40379 bp, 36 predicted proteins | sample Alteio_BWMinHeat_32_FD_153526 | JGI IMG/M metagenome (GOLD analysis project Ga0207150, IMG submission 153526) | Enriched cells from forest soil in Barre Woods Harvard Forest LTER site, Petersham, Massachusetts, United States -... | ecosystem: Environmental > Terrestrial > Soil > Temperate forest >...
ATTCTCTCCCTGCCTGGGTGTCTCATTTGGTGTATATAGTTACTACCGCGGGTCGCGCGGCTGGGGCGAGACGGGACGGGTCGGGGCAGCCTTGAAAACTTATGTGGAGCAAAAGCCCGGCGGTTTTATGAATTTAAAGAAACAATGGCGCGTTGCTTGCGAGCAACAAAGTCTCCGTAGGTGATGTCATTTTGATGTGAATTTTTTCTGTTAACTGGGATGCGATTTCTGAAATTTTTGCATCCCAACACATCTCAAGGAACCACACTACTATTTCATCATAATTCCACGCATCAACAGCTTTTACCCACCAATCCTGGGCACCTGTCGCATTTTATTGCTGCTTAAGAAAGCCTTCCTCCTTCGGACTGAGGAATCGACACATTTTTTATAACTAAACACCCTTTCTCACAAAATCCCCCCGCCGCGCAAAAAACTGCGCGTCGACCCCCTTTTTCAAAGGGGGACTTCGAATTGATTAATGTGAAATTATCAAACTTCTTTTTCAAGACCCCCTTTAAAAAAGGGGGTCGAGTGCGTAGCGCTCGGGGGGATTTTGTGTGGAGGTAAAAAACTTAATTATAAAATGTGTCGATTCCTCAGCCCGCAAGGGGAAGGGACCCTGCGGTCAAATTTTTATCCTTAAAGTAGTACCATTGAACTTAAGGCTACTTGCAAGACAAACGCCGTCAACAGTAGATATTCGGCTGAGCAGTAACTTTCATAAAAACATTGAGCGCATGTTGTAAATTGGCAATAAAGTGATTTTTGAAGCTATGATTTAATTTTAATTGACTTTGATTCTTTTAATCCTTCTTTCATATAGTACGGCAACAATCATATCATGTTCTCTTAGTATTAAAGGTTTATAAATATCTTCGTCGGTAGGGATCAGTTTTTTTTACAAATTAAATCTTGTCAAAATTTATTTATTGAAAGATGAAAAGGATATTGAAAAACAGGCGGCCTGATCTTTTACAAAACATTGTGAATGTGATTAAATATCCTTCGAAAGCAGGCATTGAATCTTCATCCTACAATCATGTCTTAAGGAAGTCAGAATTTGGCGTGGTGCGCAAGCTCTTTAGAGTAGCCTAAAGCGTCATTGAGACATCCACCTGAGTATTCAGGTTGCTAGATCGTGCTTGCTTTCTTTTTTTTGGAATTGGTTAAGTGAGCAGTTTAGATTTATCAGATCGTTTTGAGCAATCACTCAACCTGCTCTGCGTTTTTTGTATCAGTTTATGTGCTATTGACTCATCATTTTTTACCAAGTTATTTCGCTTCTATTTCGTCATGTATGGACTCTGCCCTGGTTGCAATGTAAAAAGGTCGCTGCTTAAGCCTTCCTAGCCGCCGCTTCGTCGTGCTGAAAAAAATTTCGCCCCCTTCTTTTGACCGAAGTTAAATTGGTCGCGCGAAATTTTTATTCAGCATCCAGGACTAATCACGTTTGAAAACTGACAGGAGAATTTTAATGTGCGCCGCATATGTATATATCATGTCGAATAGAAAAAATGGAACCTTGTATATCGGTTCAACTGTTGATTTAATAAAACGTGTTTGGGAGCACAAAAATCATGTTGTATTGGGTTTTACTGCAAAATATCATTTAACGCAATTAATTTACTTTGAAGAGCATGAGAATATTATTGATGCAGGGACACAAGAAAAACGTTATAAAGACTGGCGTCGAGAATGGAAAATAGCGCTTATACAAAAACAAAATCCATTGTGGGAAGATTTGTATAAAATTATCTGTACGTAGAGTGTTGCCACTATTTTCAAACGTGATTAGTCCTGGATGCTGAATAAAAATTTCGCGCGACCAATTTAACTTCGGTCAAAAGAAGGGGGCGAAATTTTTTTCAGCACGACGAAGCGGCGGCTAGGAAGGCTTAAGCAGCGACCTTTTTACATTGCAATCAGTCAACCAAAACTTAAGGCTACTTGTAAGCCTTCACGCGAGGATGACGAAATAGTGGCTGAAATTTACCCTTGAATGCTTTTTTTATTTCTCGAATATTTCCCAATCATCTTCGCTAACAGGTTTTATCGGGGCAGAATATTTTTAAGTGTTCACGATCCTGTCACCCCGCAAAATTTTCGTCCTTATTTTCGACAAGAACACAGACCTGTCACGAAAATTTCTGCGGGGTCCGGTAAACACGCTTACAGCATCGCAGAGTTTTTGTCGATGTACGCACCAGACCCTGCACAAATTTTTGTGATACATCTGCTTATTTGTCTAAGTCTGAGGACAAAAATTTTGCGGGGTGACAGATTCTCTTAAGATCGTGAACACTTACGAATATTTTAATACCGAACCATTCAAGCATGGTATTTCTTTAATCAACTCACGCACTTTTTCCGTTGCGACTCGCCAATTGAGGCGAGTTTGATATTGATCGAAAGAAGAGAGTGCGAGTCTTTCATATTCGTCATAATTTTGCATGAGTTGACAGATGTATTCGCAATAAATATTTTCATGCGCTAATAATGGAAAGGTCATACCGTTAATGTGATTTTTTACTACTGTCGTGATGCCGCCAACGTAAGAGGTTAAAACAGGTAGGCCGAATGCATTTGCTTCAGCAAATACCATTGCACAAGCTTCTGCACGTGATGGTACAAATAAAAAATGGGATTCACGCAATAATCGTGTGATTTTTTCAAGGCCTTCTGGCGTTCGTTTTGAAATATATCCATGACAATGAATGTAGGAGGGCACTTCCATTTGTTGTGGTGGAGAACCGCCGACAAAATTCACTTCGACAGGTACGCCGAAGGTATGTAATGCTTTTGCAACGCGAACCACAATATCGCCGCCTTTGCGATGCCAATCTTTTCCCAAAAATAATAATTTAACTCGATCGCGTGGACGTGTTGCTAACATGTTGCGAATGTCTTGTGTGGTGTGATGACATTCCATATTGGCACCATAAGGCACAACTTTCACTTTGCGCTCATCTGCACCGTACATTTCTAATGCCGTACGTGCTGCCCAATCGGATGAAAAAATGGCAAGTGAACAATTTTCAAGACACGCTTTTGAAATTTGATTGCCTTGTCGAACGGAACTCGCAGAATGTCGCGCGAAAGCAGGATAAAAACCAACAAGTCCAGCGTATAATGCATCTGTCCACAATACGATAGGTTTGTTCGATTTGAGATAAGCAATCGGATTAATCAATGGCGAAATAATGGCATCAATATTTTTATTTTTTAATTGTTGTGCAACTTGAGCTGAATACTGTTTTGCAGCATATTCGTTGAAAGTCGGACTTTCACGTTGAGCTGACAGTTTTTTATAAAATTTTTTTAATCTAAAACCAAAAGGCAATTGTCTTTTTAAATTGCCGATATAATGGAGTGAATCTCCACCCTCAGCAAAAGCACGCGACATGTGATACGGCGTACCAGACCAGTTGCTGATATCGCGCGCATCAAATGTTGTTGCGAAGCAGAGATTCATCATTTATTCAACTAAGGTGCGGGACCATCATTAATTGCATCGTATTCTGGCGCAGAGGCTGGTTCGGGATTATTTCTGTGGAAAAAACCTGGAGCCGAAGTGTTACTACGATTTTTGCAAAAGGCTTCGGCAAAACAAATAAGGGCAGAAAGACCAAGCCAGGTTGCCCACGTGATTGGCGAGCATTTATCTGAAGCGGGAGAATCAACTACAGAATGACATGTCAGATCAGTGGCTATTGCGATTAAAGAGAGTGTACAAAATGCAGCACTTGCGATATTGGTAATTCGAGCGTTTCGAGCGTCACTCATGGGAATTCCTTTTATTAAATATTTACGAATAGAATAATCTTTATCCTGAAAACAAAGAAGTTGTCATCCTGAGCGTAGCGAAGGATCTCCATATGTGTATTGGGAGATCCTTCGTTGCAAAAAGCGCTCCTCAGGATGACAGCAAAAGAACATTATTCCTGATTATTTTCCGCGTTATTTTCTGGTGTTGCATCAACAGCTGGTGTTGCATCAACACCATTTTTACGATTATTACCAGCAAGCTTTTCGCGAATACGCGCTGCTTTACCGCTGAGTTCGCGCATGTAATAGAGTTTTGCGCGACGCACATCACCACGGCGTTTTAATTCAACGCTGTCGATGAGTGGACTGTAAGTTTGGAAAACGCGTTCGACGCCGACACCGTGAGAAATTTTGCGCACAGTGAAGGAAGAATTCAAGCCGCGGTTACGTTTAGCGATCACGATGCCTTCATATGATTGAAGACGGACGCGCTCACCTTCACGGACTTTAACTTGTACTGAAACAGTGTCACCAGGCGCGAAATCAGGAAGCTTTTTCGCAGCTTGCATTTGTTCTGCTTCAAGTATTTGAATGATGTTCATGGTTCTTTCCTCATTAATAAACCGTTTCATAAGTAAATTTGCAAACTAATCCCGCTTAATTCCCTGTTCGCTTGCCTGGTATTCCCGTAACAGTTCCTGTTCGACAGTGCTGAGCGTTTTTTTCTCAAGCAAGTCAGGGCGTTTCTGCCATGTGCGCCCTAAAGATTGTTGTAATCGCCATTTTGCAATGGCTTGATGATTGCCTTGCAAAAGCACCTCAGGCACGACCAAATCCTGATAACAGTCGGGTCGAGTATAGTGCGGATATTCCAATAATCCAGCACAATGTGAATCATTATTCGCAGATTCCGCATCGCCTAAAACATTTGGCACTAAACGCGTAATCGCATCAATCATCGTCATCGCGGCGAATTCACCGCCTGACAAAACAAAATCACCCACCGACCATTCTTCACCAGGCTCAAGTTGCATGATTCGTTCATCAATGCCTTCGTAGCGTCCTGCCACAAAAATAAACCCATCTTCTTTTGCCAATTTTTCCGCCGCTGGTTGGTCGAAACGTTTTCCCTGCGGTGTTAAATAAATTATTTTCGTATTTTTCGGCGCTGATTTTTTAGCAGCCTGTATTGCAGCATGTAACGGCTGCACACTCATCACCATCCCCGGACTGCCACCGTACGGGCGATCATCTACGTTACCATGTTTGTTATCCGTAAAATCACGTGGATTCCAACACGCAATTTTAAGTAAATCATTTTTTTGTGCACGTCCGAGAACGCCATATTCGAGTGCTTCGAACATATCTGGAAACAAGGTGATGATTCCGCACCACATTAAATCAGTTCCCAATCGACAATAATTTTTTTATCGTTTAACAAAACTTGTTTCACGACAGAGTCGAGTATCCAGGGAATCGCGTGCTCGCGTTGGCGTTGATCCTGAATCACGAATACATCATTGGCACCCGTTTCCATGAGGTAAATCAATGTGCCGAGTTTTACATTATCGGTGTTAAACACCTCGAACCCAATTAAATCCGTCCAATAATATTCGTTATTTTTCGTGGGCGGCAATTGTGATCGGTGAATCGCAATTTCTTTCCCGGTGAGTTGTCTAGCCTCTTCAGGGGTTCGCGGCCCTGTTAATTTTGCAATAACACCTTTACCGTGTTTTTTGCCATCTTCAACGCGAAACAACTCCCATCCATCATGCGACTTGAGATACCAGGAATCATATTGAAGAATGGTTTCGATTGACTCTGTAAATGATGTAACTTTCAGCCAACCTTGTACGCCGTATGTGGACCCAATTTTGCCAATGACGACGTAGTCATTACTTTCTATATGATTCATAGATGACTCAAGCAGCGGTTGCAGCTTCCGCTTGTGGCATTGTTTTGTATACTTTCATCAAGTGCTTGACGCGATCAGAGGCTTGCGCACCTTGAGACAACCAATATTGCAGGCGCTCATTTTCAAGATGTAAGCGAACGTCTTTGCCAGACGCGATCGGGTTGTAATAACCCAATGTTTCAATACGACGACCATCACGTGCACGACGTTTATCGGCTACAACAATATGATAAAAGGGGCGTTTTTTAGCGCCGCCTCTGGATAGGCGAATGACAACCATGTTTTTTCAATTCCTCGATTCAATACGTAAAGGTCGAGGATTATACGCGAGGTCAAGTGGTTGGTACAAGCGGGAATTTGCTATCGTGATGAGTCTTTCGTGTTGTCGGTACAAGCGGGATTTTTTGTTTTTATTATACAATTTATTATATATATTTAATATAATTTAGCGTAAAATTAATATTAATTATACAAAATAGAGTATAATCATCATGAAGCCCATTCAATGGTTAGGTAATACACATAAGATTGTAAGAGGATACCTTCCGAGTGTTCGTCAAGAAATTGGTTACAATTTAGATAAGGTGCAAAGAGGGTTTGAGCCATTTGATTGGAAACCAATAACCTCGGTTGGGCCAGGTGTTAAAGAAATTAGAATACATGCAGATAATGAATATCGGATTTTATATGTGGCAAAATTTACAGAGGCAATTTATATCTTGCATAGTTTTGTTAAAAAAACACAACAAACGTCTCAAAAGGATATTGATTTAGGTAAAGAACGTTATCTCGAAATATTAAATTTAAGGAGAATTTCAAAATGAAACCCCACATGACTAAAAATAGCGTTTTTGATGATTTAGGTTTTAATGAAGCGGAAACTGTGAATCTTAAAATGCGTGCTGCGTTGATGCGCGCTATTGAAGAAGAGATTGAAAAACGGCATTTAACGCAAGTCCAAGCATCTAAATTGCTGGGCGTAACTCAGCCACGAATCAGCGATCTTAGACGCGGAAAAATGCATCTTTTTACAATAGATATGTTGATTAATATGCTCGCTAAACTAGGTAAGCCAGTTCATTTAGTGATTGACGACAGAATCGCAGCTTAGATGCCTCATTGTGTAATGAAGCATCTCAGTTTTCCATTAAACCTTATTCCTCTACTTTTTTCTCATCCGATGTATCTTTACTACCCGGTTTTGGACCCGTTTTCCCTTTTTCAAGGTAATTGATCCATTCTTGCGTTTCTTTAGATGTTGAATCAAGTTCAAGTGCACGTTTGAAATGGGTGAGGCTGGTTACATCGTCGCTGAGATAATGCAAGCATAATGCTAAGTTATAATGCAAACCAAATCGTTCACCAACAAAAGGCAGCGCTTCTTCGTAATAACGTTTAGCTTCGACGTAATTTTTTGTCGCATGGAAGAAAACAGCAATTTCAAATAACACGCATTCAGTTTTTGGCATGTCGTAAAAATTGGCTGCGATTTTTGTCATATTTTGTGAAAGATAATGAATCGTGTCGACATCAGCTTGTTCAACAATTGCAATAATGCGGCTCGCGATTTTGAGATAAATGTGCGGATCCCAGTTTGCTAATTGTAAATGAGAGGCAATGGTGTCGAGTGTGCATTCTTGGAATGAATCACTCATGCGTCGATGAAGTGTAAAATAATCCGCAGGACTAAAACCTTCAACACCATCTTGAACGGCTTGCCAGGTTTCTGGCATTTCTTTTAAACCAAAACTAGCAAATACATTGGTTTTAATCCCTTTTCGTGGCGTTTGTACAAAGTAATCACCGCCCCCGTTTTTAAGGTATTGACCCATGGCATGAAAATTAACCATCACTGAAAAAAAACTGCCATGAAAATAAATCGGTGGACGACCGGCGCCATCGAGTGTGTGTTTTGCACCATTTCCTTTGTCTGTTGAAATGAGTAAAAAATTATTGTTTGATAATTTTTTCAAGAAACGAAGTACATGAAATGCACCTGTTGGAAATAAAAACACGGTTTCTCTGAGCGTTGTGCGATATTCTTCAAGAAGATGATCGGCTGAAGAATCGCCATAATAATTGCTATCGATTTTATTGGCATTATAGCTGATATCAACTTTTTCCATTTCAACCGGCCAATTGTCTTTCATATTACTTTCTTCAGAGGCAACATTGACTGTCAGTTCGTAAAGTTGTTTTTCGCGTACAGCAAATAAATCATTCAGTGACGTATCAAAAATATAATTGCCAATAACAACCAATGGATTGATGATGGTTTCTGCATTGAGATGTTTTTTACTATAGATTAATGAAATAGGACGATCGGCTTCCATGTCATACAACGCAAAATCGACCCAGCCTTTTTCAACAAAAGGTTTTAATGCATGATGATCTTCCCAATAACGCATATTGCTTTTTGTGAAGTCACTCATGACATGACAGACTTGGATATCGCTGAGACCTGCGTTATCGAGTAATTCGTGTAATGTTTTGACAAAATAATAACTAAAACGGCCAGAGCCTGTACCAATTTCTAAAATGTAAAATGGATGATTTTTAGTCTGTTCTGGATGCGTTTTTAAACGGTCGCGAATCATGCCCAACACAATACGTGCATAAGTTCTAGCAATGAAAGGATTGCTGGTAATATAAAATGGAACTTGATTCACCCACGCATTGATTCCTTCACGATCGAAGTAATTGCGTTGAATGCGCCACATGGCGGATTTGGAAAATTGTTTGCCTTGTTCAATAATGACTTTTCGATTATCTGTTTGCATGGGTGCGCCCTCTCTCGCTTTTAAGACATAAGGTTAACATACTACTCAACAAATTTCTTGCGTGTGGCATGGAAATTCTAAATTACCTGATTCAACTTGCAGCGTTGCATGATCAATACGAAATCTTTTCTTAAGCGTTGCATTAATTTCATGGAAAGCTTCATCGGTTAATTTTTTGTCAGGCATAACTAAATGTGCCGTTAATGCAACCTCTCTGGTGCTGAGCCCCCAGATATGTAAATCATGAACAGTCGAAACGCCTGGTAATTTTTCGAGATAAGCTTGAACGTCGACTTGATTAATATGACTTGGCACAGCATCCATTATTAAATGAACGCAATCACTTAATAAGGCAAATGTACTCCATAAAATGGCACCTACGATTAATAAACCGATGAGAGGATCAATCCAAAAAATATGTGTCCAGAGAATCAATAAACCGCCGATAACGACGCCGACTGAAATAGCCGCATCGCTTGTGAGATGGATAAATGCACTTTTAATATTGAGATCAGATTGAGCGCCACGCATAAATAATAATGCTGTGCTTCCGTTAATGAGAATGCCAATGAATGCGACGATTGACATCATTTGTGAATTCACAAAAACAGGGTGGCGTAATTTGTTGATCGATTCCCAAATGATAAACATACTGCTGGCAATTAAAATCAATGCATTCGCCAATGCGGCAATCATGGTCGTACGACGATAGCCATAACTATATTGTTCGCGAGCGGGCAAAGTGAGTAACCAATTGGCAATCCACGCTAATATTAATCCAATGACATCACCTGCATTGTGTGCAGCATCAGCGAGCAAACCCATCGAATGCGCTCTCAATGCATAAAAGATTTGAGCGGCTACAAAAGCCGCATTCAAAAAAATCGCGAGTGCAAATGCGAAATTAAATGAGTGAGGTGCGTGTTGATGATCGTGTGAATGTGAATGAGTCATAGCATTAATCTCGGCGTAATTTTTCAGTCGTCGCAAGCGGGGTAGGATAGCGCATCACAACCCAATAACACGATACAATGAACGTCAAAATAGCCGCAGCTTGTATCGTGTAACTGACGCCGGCGCTCACGAGATTCGCTTGCAATGCCAGTGAAATAATCAGCAGAGAAAATTCACTCATTTGACCGAGACGAATGCCAATTTCACTGCCGACAACGGGTGTTTCATTATTTCTAATTAATAGTTGACGAAAGACAAGCGGTTTTACGAGGAGTGTGGTCGCAGCGATGATGATGGCAGGTAACCAGACAATCGGTAAATAATTAAAATTAAATGCAGCACCAATCGAAAAAAAGAAAATGACTAAGAAAAAATCACGCAAGGGTTTTAAACTTTCGGCGATGTAAAGTGAGACCGGATGTGTTGCAAGCGAAATGCCTGCGATAAATGCGCCGATTTCTTCACTGAGCCCCATGAAATGACTGAGTTCAGCCATGCACAAACACCAACCGATCGATAAAATAAAAATATATTCGTGAATGCGATCGAAAAGCATTAATAATTTTGCTAAAACAAATCGTTGAAAAATGTAACCCGTTAAAATAAGCAACGGAAATGCGCCAAGAATGTAACCGATATCATGGAATGATAAAATGCGATCGCCAATTCCTTGTAATGCCAACAAGACAACAATAGCAATGATATCTTGCAACAACAAAATGCTTATCATCAATTCACCCGTATGTTGATGATGCAAAATCGTTGTCGGTAATAATTTGAGTCCAATGATTGTGCTGGAAAACATAACAGCAGCGCCAATGACGAGACATTCAGTTAATGTGAATTTAAAAAACCAGCCGATGATAAAACCCATCGCGAAAAAAATACTTGAACTGATAAACGTGATGAAATTCATTTTGCGAAATGAATGTAATAAATTTTGGGGTTGAAGATCGAGACCTAATAAAAATAATAAGAAAACAATACCGATATCGCCTGATTGAGCAACCAGTGCAGAATCGCCAATGAGTTTTAATCCCCAAGGACCTAAAATTGCGCCCAACGCCATGTAAGCAACCAGTAGTGATTGTCGAGTGAACAATGCGATGGTCGCAAGCACAGCCGTACCTGAAAAAATCAGGAAGATGATGTGCATAATGGTCGTTGAGGTTTGAATCATTCACTTTCTCCTAGCGACACCAGTGTAGCATTTCCACCTGCTGCAGTTGTATTGATGGATATCGCGCGTTCAAGACAAAGTCGGGTGAGATAATGTGGACCACCGGCTTTGGGGCCTGTGCCCGATAATCCTTCCCCACCGAACGGTTGCACGCCGACGGTTGCGCCAATGATATTGCGATTGACATAAATATTACCAACAGGCATGCGTTCAGTGATATAGCGAATGGTTGCATCGATACGACTATGAATACCCAGCGTGAGTCCGTAACCGCTATCAATAATTTGTTGTAAGACATCGTCTAATTGATTTGCGCGATAGCGAATGACATGCAAAATGGGTCCGAAATTTTCTCGTGTGAGTCTTTTTAAATGATCGATTTCAAAAGCACAAGGTCCAAAAAAATAACCATCGGATAAATGATCCACAGAAATTTCGTACAATAATTTTGCATTTGCACGCATGTCATCAGCATGTTTTTTAAGTTGATCGCGTGCGGTTTGATCAATCACAGGTCCAATGTCAGTTGTTAACAGTGCAGGGTCGCCGATGTTTAATTCTTTCATTGCGCCAATTAACATTTCCAAAACACGATCGGCAATATCTTCTTGAATAAATAAAACACGGCAGGCAGAACAACGTTGTCCCGCGCTATTAAATGCGGAACTGATTACATCAGCAACCACTTGCTCAGGTAATGCGGATGAATCGACGATGATTGCATTTTGTCCGCCGGTTTCTGCAATAAGCGGAATGATTCGACCGGATCGTTTTGTGAGTGATTGTTGAATATTGCGTGCAGTATCAGTGCCACCGGTAAACATGACGCCATCAATACGACTATCTGCAACGAGTTTTGCACCAATCACTTCACCACTACCAGGTAAAACGTGTAAAACATCTTGCGGAATACCGGCTTCATGTAATAGTTCTACCGCACGCGCTGCTATGAGTGGTGTTTGTTCTGCAGGTTTTGCGATAACGGCATTGCCAGTCACGAGTGCTGCGACAATTTGTCCGATAAAAATCGCGAGTGGAAAATTCCACGGACTAATGCATGCGATGATACCGCGTGGATGCAGTGATAATTGATCTAATTCGCCTGTCGGACCTTTGAGTGTGACAGTCGCTAAATCTTCGCGCGCACGTGCAGCGTAATAGCGACAAAAATCGATGGCTTCACGCACTTCAGAAATACAATCGACAATTTGTTTTCCCCCTTCAAGGCACAATAATGTCATGAGTTCTGGTTTATTTTCTTCAAACAATTCTGCGGCTTTTTCAAGGCATTTTGCGCGTGTTTCGACAGATGTTTTAGCCCATAATTTTTTTGCCAAAAAGGCTTTGGATAAAGCGTCATCCAAATTTTGTTCGGTGGATTGATAGACTGTGCCAACGATTTTGTTGAGATTGGCGGGTGATACAATATTCTCAGGTTTTGTTCCATTTTCAAAACCGGCTTGCCATGTTTTTTGTGCAAATATATCCATTTTATTTTTTAATGCGGTGACAGAAAGTGTGTCGGTTAAATCTATGCCGTGTGAGTTCAAGCGTTCGCTCCCGTAAATGTTTTCTGGTAAAGGAATATGGGGATGGGGTTTGTGCGTAAGATGTGCAATGCGCGCCACCGGATTTTCAATTAATTTATCGATTGGCGTTGATTCATTAGCGATTAAATTCACAAATGAAGAATTAGCACCGTTTTCTAACAATCGTCGAACTAAATAACTTAATAAATCTTTATGTGTGCCGACAGGCGCATAAATGCGACAATTTTTTTCTGGCACTAAACTATCGTAAAGCGATTGGCCCATGCCATGCAAACATTGAAATTCAAAATCATTATTGTCACCCATGAATTCTAAAATGGTCGCGACTGTAAACGCATTATGTGTGCCGAATTGGGGATAAAAATAATCAGGGTGTGCTGATATTTTTTTCGCACAGGCAATATAGGAAACATCCGTTGAATGTTTGCGTGTAAAAACGGGATAACTTTTTAAGCCCAATAACTGGCTTTGTTTGATTTCAGCATCCCAATAAGCGCCTTTAATTAATCGCACCATGAAGCGACGTTGATAATGTTTCGCCATGTCAGATAACAAATCAATCACGTATGGCGCGCGTTTTTGATACGCTTGAACAGCAAGTCCCAATCCTTGCCACTCTCGGAAAGCAGGATTTGCGGCTATTTTTTCGATGATTTCAAGCGATAATTCCAAACGATCCGATTCTTCAGCGTCAATGGTTAAGCCAATATTTTTTTCAGCAGCTAGCTGGACTAATGTTTCAAGACGTGGAAGTAATTCTGTAAAAACACGTTCGCGTTTCGCATATTCATATCGCGGATGCAATGCAGATAATTTGATGGAAATACCGGCGCTTTCAACGGGACCTTTTTGATTGCTCGTTTTTCCAATAGCAATGATAGCTTCTTTGTAAGCGGAAAAATAACGCAGCGCATCTTCATCAGTCCGCGCTGCTTCACCAAGCATGTCATACGAATAACGATAGCCTTGTTGTTCAGCAGATTTTGCACGTTCAATGGCTGCATCGATCGTCGTACCCATGACAAATTGTCGTCCCATTTGTTTCATCCCTTGTTTGATGATGGGACGAATAATCGTGCTACTGCTGCGAGCAATGAATTTTTTCAAAGAAGCGGCTAATGATTTGTCTGTGTTGAGATACGGTGCGAGTAACTTGCTCGTGAGAATCAATGAAGCAGTGGCAGCATTGACAAAGCGTGACTCACTCTCACCGCGATGTTTTTCCCAGTGCGCACTGGTTAGGCGATCACTGATGAAACGATCGGCGGTAGCAGCATCTGGAATTCGTAATAAGGCTTCAGCCAGACACATTAATGCAACGCCTTCCTCTGAAGATAAATCATATTCATGTAAAAATGCGTTGAATGGGCCTTTTTGTTTTTGTCGCGTACGGGTGTCTGTAACGAGTTGGGCCGTTTTGTGTTGGATGCGTGAAAGGGCTTCTTGCGATAAAGTAGCATCACGAATGAGTTGTTCTAAACACGCTGTTTCATCTCGACGATAGGCAGATTGAAGCTCAGTCCAAAGGCTTTCTGATCGATGAGCAATTGAATTGGTGAAAATCATATCAGTATTGTCCAAATTAATTTGTTAATATACGCACAACTCGTTTTTAAGAATGTGGGGAATCATACGCTTGTCAGTGCACCGAAAAAAGCTGAACTTAGTAAATCGGTTTCGTGGATTGTTACCGGTTGTGGTTGATATAGAAACAACAGGGCTTAATCCATCAGCCAATGGTTTGTTAGAAATAGCGGCTGTCTCTGTTTGGATGGACGGGCAGGGTCATTTGCATCCTGGCGAACATTGGTTTTGTTCGGTTGAGCCGTTTGTTGATGCGACGATTGATCCTGAAGCTTTAATTGTTACGGGAATAGATCCTTTTTCTCCACTTCGATACGCTATTCCGGAACAGCAGGCGTTACATCGTATTTTTATGGCCGTTGAAAAACAATTAACGTTGTCACAATGTCAACGTGCGATTTTAGTCGGACATAATGCCTGGTTTGATTTAGCTTTTCTGCAGTCTGCTGTTAAACGTTCCGGATTTACCAAAATACCTTTTCATTCGTTTACAACGATTGATACGGCTTCTTTATCCGCTGTTGCATTAGGTGAAACGGTATTGGCTAAAGCACTCCGGCGCGCAAAAATTCCTTTCGATATTAAGCAAGCGCACTCTGCTGAGTATGATGCGCTGAAAACCGCGGAGCTTTTTTGTTATATCACGAATAAGTGGGGGTTGGTGTTGTGATATTGGGCGTCCCCACAAGGGGAGAGGTGAAAAAACTGGATGGTGTTTTAAATAGGCAAAAAAAAGCCCGCATAAGCGGGCTTTCTCTTTCGCCGGATTTAACCGAATTGAACAGCTGCGCGAAGCCCAACAGTACCGCTATTTCTGCCTGTACCGCCTGCTGCAACGCTGTAGTCGTGATCACGACCAATTTCGACGCCAAGATTGGTGTTCTTCCACATGTCAGCATTCCAACCCACTGTCCAACGATTCTTGGGCAGGTTGAACATGACTGCATCGCCTGTGAATTGAAAACCAACATAGACGTTTTGGTTTCTGCTCCAAGCATTGAAGGCATAACCAGCTTGAACGTTACCGCCCCAAGGTCTTGCACCTCTCGTGCCATTAGCAGCACTCAAGAGACCGTCTGCTGTGCTAAGGCGTGATAATGCGCCAGCATAATCAGCGACCAGGGAGAAAGGTCCGCTCTTAACCATGCCATCCACAGCTAAGGCGCTAACACGTGTTGCATAAGTGGTGTTAGTGGCTACTTGAGTGGCCGCAGTGTAGAGGCTAGCAACGTCGTTTACACCTGTTATGTTGTAGAGGTATCCAACATTGACACCATAACCAAGTTGGTCACTGGTGTTGTCGAAGCCCAATGCAAAACCCCAGTTGGTCTTGGTGTGTGTATCACCTGTTTTGGTAATTGGATTATCGAACACGTAGACATCGCCATGGAAGCCCATCGGAACGATAAAGCCCAATTCAGCACTTGTACGCAATGTTTCAGATAACGACTGAGTCACAGAGCGAGTGATCGGATGAATCATGTAACGACCAAAGTCTGCGAATTGTTTACCCAATTGGATGAAAACAGGGTATTGATCGAAGTTAGCAATGCGAACAAAGCCTTGTTCGAGTGTTACCTTATTTTGAGTCACATTGGTGTAAACATTACTGTACTGACCACCTGTTTTGATAGCATTGGTCGGTACGCCAGATGGATCGCCATAACTCAAACTTGCAAACGCTTTTGCCCAATCATTAACATTTCCAAAAATGTTCAAGTAAGCGTCGTTAAGAGAGAATCTTTCAAGGTTTTTGCCTTGATAGTTGGTGCTGCGATTGCCAAAGTGCACATCAAAGTTCGCGCCACCAGCAAAAGCGATGAGCTTATTGCAATCTTCGGTGGGTCTTGCACGGCCAAGGTTTTGATCCATGGTGTCTAAGATGGTCGCGTACTGGGAGGTTGGGCAATTTTCAACAACAACAGGCAATGCACCTTTGTAACCTGCATCTGTTTGGGCAGCCATTGCTTGCATGTGGTGATGGTGATGATGATGTTTTCTTACATGGTGATGCTTGTGTTTGGCTGGGGCATCTGCTGCGAAAGCAGAAGTGCTGACCAGACCGAGCACGCTCATTGTTAAAGCAACGAGTTTGAGTTTCATTTTTCGGTATCTCCTTGATATAAGTTTTGATCCGGACGGATGAAAAGCTACTTGGAAATAAAGTGTAATGCAAGCAAAATTAACGTGAAAAATGAATAGAATTTTTTTTTCGTATATTGTTTATTCATAACATAAAAAATAGATTATTTTTTATGTTATCTAGTCGGTTGTTTTTGAGATAAAAAGTAACCCAATTTTTATATAAAATTCCTTTTTTTTCTTTGTAAATATTTCAACCTGTGCACCGAGCACAGGTTGAAAGAGTGACGATTACAAACCTTGCGCTTCAGCTGCAAGAAATGAAGCAATACCTTTTTCATTAGGTTTAATGGCTGCTTTTCCTTTCATCCAACCCGCAGGACAAACATCGCCATGTTTTTCCACAAATTGAATTGCATCGATGTAACGAATGAGTTCATCAATGTTGCGACCTAATGGCAAATCATTAACGGTTTGATGTTTGATGATTCCATCACGATCAATAATGAATGCACCACGTAATGCAACTTTCGCAGTAGGGTGTTCGACGCCGTAGGCTTGACAGATCGCATGATTAACATCTGCGATAAGTGGGAAACGAACTGGTCCAATGCCACCGTCCGCGATCGCTGTTTTACGCCACGCATTGTGAGTGAATTGAGAATCAATCGAAACGCCCATGACGATGGTGTTTCGTTGAGTGAATTCATCTATGCGATGATCAAGCGCAATTAATTCTGAAGGACACACAAATGTGAAGTCGAGTGGATAGAAAAACACTAAAGCATATTTCCCATGCGTTTGTTCTGCAAAATGGAAAGTGTTATTAATTTCGCCATTCGCCATTACAGCTGCGGCGGTAAAATCAGGGGCTTTGCTGCCAATTAACATAGTCATGGATAAGTTCTCTCTAATAATGAAAAATGGGTCCCGATTATAACAGGCTAGAGGCATCTCACAAAACGCGGTATCATCGCTGACTTTACGATGATATGGAAGAATCTTCATGAGCGAAGCATTTTTACCTTTTTCTCGGCCAGACATTAATCAAGATGCCATTGATGAAGTAGTCGCTTGTCTTTCTTCGGGATGGATAACAACGGGTCCGCGCGTGGCTCAGTTTACAGCAGATTTACAAGCTTATTTACAGTGCCAACATGTATTGCCGCTATCATCGGCAACGGCAGGATTGCATTTAGCGCTATTGGCGATGAATCTTTTACCAGGCGATGAAGTCATCACGACACCGTTGACATTTGCTGCCACATTAAATGTGATTGTCTTAGCGGGAGCAAAACCTGTTTTGGTGGATATTGATTCGGCAACGCGCAATATGGATCCGAACTTACTGGAAGATGCGATCACCGATCGAACGCGCGTTATCATGCCTGTTCATTTTGCTGGATTACCTATCGACATGGATGCGATTTATGAAATAGCGAATCGACATTCGCTTCGTGTATTAGAAGATGCAGCACATGCGATTGGTACAGAATATCGTGGACGTAAGCTCGGCAGTTTTGGTGATACGCAAGTATTTAGTTTTCATCCCAATAAAAATATGACAACGGGTGAAGGTGGATGTGTTACGACACGAGATGAAAAATTAGCGAAAACGATTTCTTTGCTTCGTTTTCATGGAATGGATCGTGAAGCCTGGAATCGTTTTGGAAAAACGGGCTCACAAGATTATGAAATCATCATGCCAGGTTTTAAATATAATATGATGGATATTCAAGCGGCCCTTGGTATTCATCAATTGAAAGCGTTGGATAATTTCATCGAGCGTCGCACAGAATTAGCGAATCGTTATCAAGAAGTGTTAGCTGATTGGGAAGAATGGGAATTGCCGATCGAGCCTCATTATGCGCATAGACACGCATGGCATTTGTATGTTCCTTTATTACAAACTGATTTGGTGGGTATGACACGCGATGTTTTTATGCAACGAATGAAAGAAAAAAATATCGGGACAGGCCTGCATTATCGTGCAGTTCATTTATATCCTTATTATCGTGAGCAATTTGGTTTTAATCCGGGCGATTTTCCAAAAGCAGAATCTGTCTGCGAACGCATTGTCAGTTTGCCTTTGTTTCCTTTGATGACAGACGCAGAACAAGATCGTGTGATTGATGTCATGTTTAGTATTTTGAGGTGAACGTTGAATATTTTAATTTTAGGCGCGAATGGGTTTATTGGTAGTCATCTTAGCGAAGCGATTTTATCAGAAACAGATTGGCATATTTTTGCATTGGATTTATCGCATGACAAAATTGAAAATTGTTTGAATCACAAACGATTTCATTTTCATCAAGGTGATATGTTGGTCGAAAAAGAATGGGTGACGGAACACATTCAAAAAGCGGACGTTGTATTGCCTTTGGTTGCCATTGCAACGCCAGCTGTTTATGTGCAAGATCCATTACGTGTTTTCGAACTCGATTTTGAAGCGAATCTCAATATTGTTCGTCAATGTGTGCAATATCAAAAACGCATTATTTTTCCATCGACTTCTGAAGTATATGGCATGTGTGCTGATCAAGAATTCGATGAAGAAACCAGTTTGCTTGTGACAGGCCCGATTCATCGTGAACGTTGGATTTATTCCATATCAAAACAATTGATGGATCGTGTCATTTATGCGTACGGAAAACATCATCAGTTATCTTACACACTTTTTAGGCCTTTTAATTGGTATGGCCCGAAACTCGATAATATTTTTAATCCTAAACCCGGTGGTTCGCGCGTATTAACACAATTCATCGGTAATATTTTACGCGGTGAAAATATCATGCTGGTCAATGGGGGTGAACAACAACGTTGCTTTATGTACATTGATGATGGCATTCGCGCGCTGCTTGCAATGATTCGAAATGAAAATAATCAAGCCTCGCAACAAATTTTTAATATTGGCAATCCGCGTGAAAATATTTCGATTCGCACGCTCGCAAACCATTTAATGCAATATATTGCTGAATATCCTGCGTATGCTGATAGTGTTAAACAAGTAAAATTAGTCGACGTGGATGCAGAGCAATATTATGGTACTGGATATCAAGACGTTGATTTGCGTGTGCCATCCATTCAACGCGCAACAGAAAAATTAGATTGGCAACCGACAACTAATTTGATTGATGGACTCAAGAAGACGTTGGGTTTTTATTTAAGATGAATTTTCTTGGAACCAACTTTCCAGACCATACAGAGGTATTTCAATCAGATTGTTGTGGTTAGCAAAAGGCCCGGTTGATATTTTTAAACCAAATTTACATTCTGGATGAGATTCTAAAAATAATTGCAAGCTTCGCATGCTGCCTTTGGAAGACGATTTAACTTCTGCGGGAATGATTTGACCATTTTTTTGCAAAATAAAATCAATTTCCGCATTACTGCTTTTTGCTTCGCGATGCCAATAATATAATTTAGCAAGTTTATGAAAATCGGCATAAGCCAAAATTTCTTGTGCAACAAACTGCTCAGCAATGGCACCTTGATTGGATAATGGTAAAGGATTTTGTAACCATTGCTTAATATCTAATCCTAATAATCTTTGAGCGATGCCAATATCAAAATAAAATATTTTGAATTTTTTATCATTTTGCATCGCACCCAAGGGAGGTTGTTTAGCGGAGGTGTGATAGCAGGGTATTGCAATGCCTGCTGTCTCTAATAGTTTTAAAGCATTTTTTAGCATTTCAGTGCGTGTATGCGGATCAATATGTGAATAAATAAATTTATTTCCGATGTGGGCTGGGATAGATTCAAAAACTTTTGTGACATGTGGAATCTCATGTTGCTTTGCATATCGATGAAAATCAATTTGGTAAGATTCAATAATTTCATCTTGTAAGTGTTGGCAAACCAGGTGATCCCGATTTGTTAACCAAGCATCAATGATGGCCGGCATGCCGCCTAACCACATGTAATCTTTTAAATGATTGATTAATGTCTCCGCGATAACTGGATCATTTTCTTGTTTGAAAAGAAATTCTCGCAAGTCTTGTCGATCAAGGACAGTAAGATATTCTCCAAAGGATAATGGATAAAGTTGCATGAATTGTATGCGGCCAACAGCAATGCCCAGTTTGTTTAATGCAAAATCGAGTAGCGATCCTGCGGCAATAATATGGATATCGGGCTTGTCTTCTTTGAAATAACGCAACGCATGGAGGGCGCCTTCGCAAGTTTGAATTTCATCAAAGAATAGTAAGGTTTTTCCGGGAATTATTTTGGTCTGTGTATGAATGGATATTTTTTCTAAAATAGTATCGATGTTTAAATCAGCAGAAAAATAGGGATAAATTGATTTATTTTTTTCAAAATTGATTTCTATAAATGTATCGAACTGTTTGCCAAATTCGCGTATTAACCAAGACTTTCCAACTTGTCTGCAGCCACGAATCAGTAGCGGTTTGCGATGCAAATGATTGCGCCATATTTCTAAGTCTTTTAATCGATCACGCTTCATCTAGGGTCTCCAGTCCTTGTAATATAACAATGATAATGTAAAAATACAATAGTAAAATTACATTTATAATGTAAAAATACAAGGTAAAAAATATTCCCAGTGGGCACATTAAGCTTAACTGCATGATTTTATTGATAAATATTGAATTCAAATCAAATAGCTATTTTTTTACTTTTAGATGGCTGTAATAGGCTTTCTTGTCTGTCAGTTGATGACAAATACCGCTCAGCTTGTGTGGCACACGTCATCATCATGACATGCGTAAACGCATCAAAATAAGCTTTTGATTCATTTTTTTTTGCATCAAATAATTGGTCGAATAACACAGCTTCGATGAGATAGCTTTGTTCGTGTGGGCTAACTTGATTTAAACATAAACGAATAATATTACAAATTTTTAATTGCATATTAAAAGCTGTGTTATTTTTTAATGAGAGAAGCAGTCTATTAAAAAGGTCAATTAAAAATTCTTTTTTATTTTCTTCACTGGTTTTTTCAATACAGGCTAGAATAATTTTTTCTGACATCGGATTGCTTAGTTGATTCATGATGATTCGTAATAATTCTGGTTTTAAATCATCTGACACAACAAGCGCTAATCGATATAGGCAATCAAATGTGATTTTTTCACTATCAGGTTGCTTTATGCTGAATGCGTTGCTTAATTCTTGCATGGCATATTGTTGCATATCAAATGAAGTCATTCCTGATAATTCGCCCGCAATTTTTTCTGCAGCTAATAACCGTACACTCCAACACGCATCCTTTTGCATTAATTCGTAAAGTGAATGAATGAGTGCAATTTGCTCGGGTTCATTTTTGTTTTGCATTAAATTAAAATTCAGTGCTCGAATGGCGGATTCTTTTGTCATCCATTCTTTATCTTTGAGAAGTGAAAGATAATGCTCAAGCGTTGTTTCTGATATAAACGTGCTGAGCGCAGTGGCAAGGCCACATTTAATACTAACGTGAATTTTTTTTTGATTGATATATTTCATGAGTTGCGTAGTTGTTTTATCGACGAGATCATCAGAAAAATCGTGAGATAATGGATTTAATATATTTGCAACGAATTCGCTATCCGGCGGTTGTCGTGGGTGCGTGATTGCATCCAGCAGTAAATCGACACATTCGTTTTGAGTGGAAACATCTAATGCGCTAAAAAATTCTGCTAATTTGATGATGATTTCTGGTGTAACAGTGTTCATGAGCGCGTTGAGATTGCGTAAATTTTCAAATAGCAATAAAAATGCTAATTTTTTTTCATCGTCATACAGTAAATTAAAATATTGCGCTAATTGACCTATCGTTCTAGCTGTTTTGGCAGCAGCATATTTTTTTTCCATATCTTCTTCTATAATTTTTTCAATTTCAGCAAGATTATATTTTAACGCCATGATTAATGTTGTCAAAATGTCACGTTGCATTTCATTGGATGCAACAGCAATTAATTGCGATAATTCACCCAGTACTTCTGCTGCCATTTTGCGTACGATGATATCGTCATCTGAAAGATCACGAATGAGCCGAAGCAAAAGTTGCTGTTTTTCATCATGAGTCAAAGGTAATTGATTAAGTGATATCGCGGCAGCAAGCCTCACTGCGATATCGTCATTTCTCAGATTTGAGATGAGTTGATCAACGAATTGATGTTTACGTTTGCTTGACAATGAAGGATAAATTTTTGAATGAATTTGTATTGCAATTTTTTTGATTGTTTCATTTGAACTATCTAACGCTTCGTGTAATTGATCAAAAATAATAGCGGGTTGTCGATACGGTAAAGTCGTTAATAAAGTGAGTAATGCTTTGCCTGCTGTTTCTTTCGTCATATTTGTGTCATTGAATAAAGTATTGAATAACGCTTCAATAACCAAAACTTGTAATGGCGCTGAAAAATAAGGTGCAAGCTGTGTTAACGTATTGATTGTTGTAGAGCGGATGCTTTCGTTTGAATCTTCCAGTTTGTATAAGAGCGATTCACAGACATTTTGATGCTTATTTTTGGGTAAAATATTGCAAAATTTCGCAAGCATTTCAATGACACATTGTTGTGAGTCATCATCATGTGCGCCTATCAATTTTCCAACGATGAAGGGTGTTTCTATTTGTTTTAATAATTGTTTGACCATGTGTTCAATTTTTTCGTCTGAGAATGGCATCCCCGGAATAATATTTAGTTGATCTCGTATTTTTTTATCAAGGTCATTGATGTGGTCGGGATGAAAAATCAGTAAAGCTTTTAATCGGTCGGCCAAATCAGAATTTGGACGGAATCGATCACTTAAATTTTCGTTGAGATATTCAAAAAAATGATCTGCATCTTCAGATTTTTCATCATCAATATCATTTGAATAAAATTGTGCGCATCGAAGCTCTCTGTCTGGACTAAAAATGGAAGGTTTATCTAGGCTATAAACAGAAGGAAATGAATAAGAATCTTCTTCTCGCGGATATAATTCGGCACATAATGTGCTCCATATTTTTTTTATGTCCCACCCTTTTTTTTTGTACAGCAAAACTTTTGGAATAGATATATTGATGAAATACATTCCATGTATCCAATATGAATTTAGCTCGGAATGCGTTGAATCCTCGCGCCGAGTTGCGACAGCTTTTCTTCGATACATTCGTACCCACGATCAATGTGATAAATACGATCCACACTGGTTTCACCAACAGCAGCGAGTCCGGCCAATACAAGACTGGCTGAAGCGCGTAAATCCGTCGCCATGGTTGGTGCACCCCGTAGACATTCAACTCCTGTGACAATAGCAGTGGGACCTTTGACTGAAATATTAGCGCCCATGCGTAATAATTCTTGTGCATGCATAAATCGGTTTTCGAAGATGGTTTCAGTAATAACACCGGTGCCTTCTGCGACAGTATTCATTGCCATGATTTGTGCTTGCATATCCGTAGGAAATGCTGGATAAGGGGCTGTACTGACGTTGACTGCGCGTGGACGATTGCCTTTCATATCGAGGCTGATCCATTCTGGTCCTGTTTCGATATGTGCGCCTGCTTCAGACAGTTTCAATAAAATAGATTCGAGTAAATCAGGTCGTGTATTTTTTAATCGAATGCGACCGCGCGTAATCGCTGCAGCAGTGAGATACGTGCCAGTTTCAATTCGATCAGGCATCACCTGATAGCTGCCACCGGATAATTCTGAAACGCCATCAATCACCAATGTAGAAGTGCCGGCACCGCTGATTTTTGCGCCCAATGTATTAAGAAAGTAAGCAAGATCTTCGACTTCAGGTTCGCGAGCTGCGTTATGAATGATGGTTTGGCCAGAGGCGAGCGTTGCTGCCATCATAATATTTTCTGTGCCAGTCACTGTCACTAAATCCATCACAACCGTTGCACCTTGCAATCGTTTTTTGGCGGAAGCTTTGACGTAACCATTTTCAACGATAATATCAGCGCCCATGGCTTGTAAGCCTTTTAAATGTTGATCAACTGGGCGTGATCCGATGGCGCATCCACCGGGCAAAGAGACATTGGCTTTTCCAAATCGACCGAGTAATGGACCGAGCACGAGAATGGATGCGCGCATCGTGCGAACGAGATCGTATGGTGCGTCAAAGGAATTGACATGGCTTGCATCGGTTTCAATGTTACTTCGTTCATCTAACATGAGTTGAACACCCATTTGACCGAGAAGACTCATCATCGTGGTGACATCTTGTAGATGTGGAACATTACTAATTCTGACGGGCGCTCCCGAGAGCAATGTTGCAGCAAGTATTGGCAGCGCAGAATTTTTTGCGCCTGAAATACGAATTTCGCCGTTCAACGGAATATTGCCATGAATGACTAATTTATCCATGTGAGAGTCCTGCCTTTCGAAAAAACACGCAAGCGTAACGCATGTTGTTGTGGTGCGTCAAATAGGAAATTATAATAGCAAGCCATTTAGGAAAACATTGTGAAATACACCATTACCCAAGGCATCTTACACCCAGCGCGTTTTGTGCCATCACCACATTGTGATGCGCGTCCGTTGGATGTTCCGGTCGATCTGATTGTTGTCCACGGTATTTCATTACCACCGGGGCAATTTGAAACTCAATACATTGAAGATTTTTTTGTTGGAAAAATATTAGATACAACACTCGATCCTTATTTTGCCTCCATTGCGCATTTACGTGTTTCAGCGCATTTATTAATTGGCCGTGATGGCCTGGTGATTCAATTTGTTCCTTTTACAAAAAGGGCCTGGCATGCCGGTACTTCGTCATTTGTCGATCGAGAAAAATGTAACGATTTTTCGATTGGCATTGAACTCGTCGGAGCGGATGATTTGCCCTATACTGATCCCCAATACGACACATTATCAGAAATCATCCCAGTATTAAGCCTTGTCTATCCGGCAATTACACATGATAGAATTGTCGGGCATTCCGATATTGCGCCGGGCAGAAAGACAGATCCAGGTCCCGCTTTTGATTGGAATCGCCTTCATCAACTTGTGCAATTGAAACAAGGAATCGCGACGTGACATTTATCATTATTTTGTTGTCATTATTGATCGAACGATTTTTTCATTGGGGAAAACATCGTCATTGGCACTGGCTTTCGAAATATCAACAAAGCGTCGCTGTTTTTATTTCTAAATTTTATCCGAGTGTTCAATTAACTTTGTTGGTTTTTCCAATCGTTTTTGTTATCGCTATTCTGCAATTTGCATTGCGTCACTGGTTGTATGATGTGCCTTCCTTAATTTTTGGTATGGGTGTGTTGTTGTATTGCATGGGGCCTGATAATGCGTGGCTCGAATTTTTACCGCGTGCAGAAATTTTAAAAGATGCCACTGAAGCTCATCAACCGGGTGCTGGCGCTACATTTGCCAATGCATTTTTTGAAGCTATTTATCAACGTGTTTTTGCTGTGATTTTTTGGTTTGTCATTTTAGGTCCTTTTGGCGCAGTACTTTATCGCCTCATTGAATTATTTTCAGCGGAATCAAACAATGTTGCTGCAAATGCTCGATGGGCAAAATTATGTTTAGATTGGTTGCCTATTCGTTTTCTCACATTTGTTTTTGCATTGGGCGGACACTTTACTGAAGTTTGGCAAAGTTTCAAAAAAAATTCGGGTCATGGATTAGAAAGCAGTCATCCATTACTTTCGCAATGCGGTTTTGCAGCACTTGATCCACCTGAAGCATCGGATGATAGCATCTTAGGTCCCGAAGCGATTGCGTTGATGGATCGTGTATTAGTGATGACCCTTGTCTTTTTTGCGTTGTATGTATTGATTACGTGATTCGTTTAATTATTTTTTGTTGTTTATTATTTTATTTTGTCGACTTATTCGCCTGTGAAATAATTGACGATTCAAATAAATCTTTTGTTTTTACTAAGCCAGTCCAGCGTGTCATCAGTCTCGCACCTGATATCACTGAGTTATTATTTTCTGCAGGTGCTAATAAACAAGTGGTTGGCGTGATGCAGGGCAGCGATTGGCCGTCCTCCGTTAAACATATTCCTGTTGTTGCTGCATTTGATCACATCGATGCAGAAAAGATTTTAGCTTTACATCCTGATTTAATCATTGCGCCGATGACACAAAGTTTAAATCGACAACTTGAAAAAATTTCATTGCCTGTTTTTTATATTCATATCGAAAAGTTACAGGATATTCCAATAAAAATACGACAATTCGGTTGTATGCTGAATACAAAAAAAACAGCTGAAACTTCGGCAAGACAATTCGAACACCATTATGATGCACTATTACACCATTACAAAAATACGAAAAAAATAACGGTTTTTTATGAAGTTTGGTCGAAACCATTATTTACAGTTTCAAAAAATAACTGGATTGATGATGTCATTATATTATGTGGGGGACAAAATATTTTTGCTGACATACAAAATGACTCGCCAGAAGTGAATATTGAGTCAGTCATCACGCGCGCACCTGATGTGATCATTGGTGCTGCGAGCGATCCAGATTGGCAAAATACTTGGAAACCCTGGACTTCAATTCCAGCGGTCAAGCAACATTATTTGTTTAGCATCAATCCAGATGAAATTGAACGTGCGGGTCCGCGTGTTCTCGATGGTGCAGATCGGGTTTGTCAGTGGTTGGCAGAGGTGAGATAGAATTAATTTTTTGTGCTAACCGAATATGAAATTCATAGACTTGACGAGATATTGTGATTTGTATGAAAATATAGCCATAAATAAATATGGCTATATTTATGGATTATTAAGGAATGAAAAAAGCTGAGTTTGAGTGGGATTCTAAAAAAAATGAGTCGAATATGGACAAGCATGGAGTCGATTTTTATGAGGCTCAGCAAGCTTTCCTAGATAAAAAACGTATTATCGCAGAAGATCTTGATCATAATCGTAGCGAAAAACGTTACTTTTGTTTTGGGGAGGTATCTGGCCGAGTAATGACAGTGCGTTTTACATGGCGTAACAATATGATCAGAATAATTGGTGCAGGTTACTGGAGAAAGGGGAAAAAAATATATGACGAAGCACAAAGCTAAAAAATTGGCTCACGAACCTATTGGAAGGGTTAAAATTGTTAAAGATTTTCTACCACCGCCGGAAAAATTACTCGTTAAGTCTAGACCTGTTAAAATTACCATTACTCTGAGTCAAGATAGCGTTGATTTTTTCAAGGAAATTGCACAGAAAGAGCATATTCCATATCAAAAACTGATACGTGCGCTTTTAGATAAATATGCTTCACATTATAGATAGTTCTCACTGGGTATAAAACACTATTTTTTTAATAACCGCGCGATTTGATTTATCATATAAAATGGAACAGATAATATATTGTCATCCATTCGAAGTTTATGAGTTGAAATTCGTATTCCGGTAGAAAGTTTTTTTTCTTTCATTAACAGATGCAGAGATTTTAATCTGCCTGTTTTCCCTGCTTTTACTTCTACAGGAACGATGGATGAGTCGAAATTGAGTACATAATCCACTTCAGCAGTGCTACTTTTATCTTCTCTTGCCCAATAATATAATTGCGGTTCATCGAAAGGGTCCTGATATGCCAGTAATTCTTGGCCAACAAACTGTTCTGCAATAGCTCCACGATCGAGTAGCATCAGATCTTCAGCAAACAGAAGATCAATATCTAATTTAGATGCCCGTTTCATCAAGCCCACATCCAAAAACAATAATTTAAATTTTTTTTCATTGAGATGTGTTAACAGGGGCAATCCAGAAGCCGAAGTAGAATAAACAGGAAAAATGACGCCTGCTTTTTTCAAATCTGAAATGGCATCCTTGAGAAAACGCGGATCCATGTTAGGTGATAGACGAACAAATTTGACCTGTTGTCCCACCAATCCGGGTGTTTGATTATAAACTTGCTGCAAATATTTGTGACGTGCACTTTTAGCATATTTGGAAAAATCATCGCTATATGTTCTTAACAAAATGGTTTGATATGCCTGGCATTCTGTAAAAGAATTTGTTTTAAGATAGCTATCAACTACCATGGGCATTCCGCCAAGAATCATATATTCGCGCACGAATTTTAAAGCTGTTTGATGAATGACATCCGGTGTTTCATCGCCCAGTCTGATATTTTCAATAAATTCCAGTAAATTTCCATTGTTTGTAGTCTGAAGATATTCAGCAAATGAGAGGGGTTTTAAATAAAGATATTGAACTCTGCCCACTGGCATGCTCATTCCTTGCTGAGTGAGGGCAAGTTCAAGCAATGAACCCGCACCAATGATATGGAGGTCTGGGAGTTGCTCCTTGAAATAACGTAGTGCCATGATGGCATTTGGGCATAGCTGGATTTCATCAAGAAATAACAGCGTACTACCAGACAGGATTTTTTGTTGGCTAAGAATTTCGATTTTATTAATAATTTCCTTGGGTTTGAGGGAATCAAAGCATGCAATATATTCGGGAGATAATTCAAAATTGACCGAAACAAGTGTTTCAAAATAAGTCTTACCAAAATATTCAACAAGCCATGTTTTCCCCACCTGACGGGCACCACGCAGTAGCAAGGGTAAATGAACAGGTTTTGTTTGCCATTCGAGGAGCTCGGCAATAAGGCTTCTTTTCATTTGAAATCCTAATTTACTAGAAATACAAGGTTATTTTAAGATTGACTATCTAAAAATACAAGGTTATTTTAAGATCTTAACAATAGCATTGATCAGCAAAGCACAGTTGTTTGGCAGTCAAATCAAGCAAAAATAGCTAAAATTAGGCCATTTTCGACTTTTCGGGTCCTTCCTTAGGGTTTAAAATTTAATCGAAAAACATCATTATCAGTGGTGGCAGAGCCCAGAACATTCTGATCATTCTAACTTCTTGAATATACGAAATTTTCAAACCGCGCGTTTCTTAAAATCGTGACTATACTTTTTGTATCAATCCAAAACGCGGGGTGGATTATGGGCGGTTCGAGAAAGGAAGACAACGAAGATGCAGCTAAGAAGCTAAAAAAATTACGTGGTGTTGTAAAGAAAAAAAGTTCTGATAGTTCAGCGAGTATAGCTCGATCCTCCGGGGAGGATTCAACAGTGATTACTCCTAGAACACCTGTATCCCCATCTGAAGAAAAATTGTCAGATTTAACCAAGTTTAATCAATATCGATCCGCGCTCAACGCGTTAGAGAATTTACGAAATGAAAATCAAAAAATAAAATTCAGTAATATTTTTAATATTTTTAATAATTATAAAATTACTGATGAAATGAAATCTGAATTAGAAAAAATGTCAATGGAACAGCGCGGAAATATCAAATTATTAATTAAACTAGCGAGTGATCAAGCATTTAATCAATTTTTAACTAAAAACGGAATTAAAATTGTTGGTGAAAAGGGAAAAAAATGTTTAGTCGCTCTTGATATAGCAATCCAGCAAATAGAACAAAAACTAGAGAATGCGAATCAGGCTCAGGCATCAGCAGAAACAAAAATTGAAGAAAAAAAAGAAGAAAGTTATATGGGCGATCGCGAGTATAAAATAGATGAAGAAATTGATTATGATGAGGTAGTTGACTTAACGGATGATGAAGGAAATATTACAGCCGCTGGAGAGAAATTTTTTGGAATAGAAATGTCTGAAGAAGATCTGGAGGCTAATAAAAAATTTCATGAAAATGCAGAGTTAGTTATTAAAATTGTTAATGATGAATTGGCTGTGACGCCTGACGGAAATGAAAAAACAACAGCAGAAACTGCACTGAATACGTTTAATGAATGTGTTGCTGAGTTGCGAAAAAAGCCTAACCCAACCTATAAAGAAAATGAAGAAATGCGTAGTAAATTTGATCGTGCTTATCACGAATTACGCGAAGCTGAAGCAAAACTTCATGTTCGCAGTTTCGAAGAAAAAGAAAATTTACCCGATTTATTAGATCGAGCAAAGGAAAAAGCTGAAGTTCAGAAGATAGTAAAAGATGCGGAGCGTGAACTTAAACCGGTTGCTCGGTTTATCGAATTGATGCAGAAGCGATTAGATTCTTTAGGTTCTTCAGCAACAGAAGCAGAGCGAGCTTGGTTGAAAAATTTTAGAGAATATGTTGCAGGTATAGAAAATAATTTGGCTGCAGTTAACAGACAAATGAATTCATCTCCTTCTAACTTGAAAAGTTTAGTAGAAAATGAGCTGAATAGTTTTGGTAGTATAAAAGCACAAGTTAGCTCATTTACAGCAACGAATCCATTAACGGATAAACTCATGAAATTATTTGAGCCGCAACTTAAAGAATTACAACAAACCAATCCGGAAAAACATGAACAAGTTCAAACTGATATGCTTCAAATAATAAAGGATTCTCGCGACGTGACTTTTGAGGGTCTTCGAAATAAACTTGCAGATAAATTTTTTCCAGAAGCTCGCCTGAATGAAGAAAAAATCGTAGAGTCTGTGGCAATAATACCTGAAGTGAAAGACGAGAAAGTTGATGTTCAACCACTGACGCGTGACATGGTGAATAAAGTTGTTATACCTGCAGAAAGAGTAATCAATTTGATAACGAGGGTGCTCCCTTTTGCTAGCGAATACTATGCAATAGACCGAGTAGGATGCAATAAGTTTCAAAACGATTTAATATCTATTCAAGAATCCATGCGAGCCTTAATTTTATGGTATCGCGATCCAGATGAGTTTAAAAAATCTTATGATGTTTCTAATGCTGATGCTTTCAGTGATGCATATGCAAAAAATAAGGCTTTGGAAGCAGAAAATACAATCGAAAATCTTTATCAGATAACTAAATCTATTCAGCAAGAATTGCTTAGGCAATACGCTGATATTCACACGCCGGAGATTGAAAAAATTAAAGCTGATATATCGGCCCTCGAACAAGCCGCACCAAAAAATTTAATGGAAAAAGCAATCTTTATATCTGAATTTATAAATGGGGATTTTAAGAGAGAATTAGAAAATACGGTGCGAATACAAGAAGCAGAAGACAACATTCTTAAACTCAAGGGTTTTATAGAGGTTGAAAATCGTAAAAATCCAGATGAAGGATTATCTGGCGCAATTAGAGAAATTGAAGCAATTCAGGTTGACATAAAAGATCCTGCAAAAATTGGTCAACTCGATGCACAATTGAACAGAGTTGCGGAAATTTTCGAAGAACAAGCGAGATTAAAGGGTGAACGAGATGAAGCAAAGGCAGCGGCCGAAGAGAAAAAACTAGAAAGTAAAGCCAAGCCACATTTTGATGCTCAAAAATCAAAAAACTGGGATAAAGTTATCAAGCAAGCGCCAGAACAAAAGGATGCTGTCAAATTGTCATCGGCAAATATTTTCTCGCCAGCAGAAGAAAAGAGCCGAGCAGAAATACAATTAAAGCGTCAAGAAGGGAAAAAGAATCTTGTAAAGCCTGAAGAACCAGCGCCTCAAGATGAAACCCCACGACGAGGTCCGAATCGTTTTAGAAATTGAGCTCGCTAACTGTGGATCCTCTTTTATAAAAAATAGCGATAATTAACGCCGAATACTTTTTCGATACGTTTAGCAATCGTCTTTCCAATAGGCCGTTTGCCGGATTCCATTTTTGATAAATCTGCTTGAGTAACATGGATCTTTTTTGCCATCTCAGCTTGAGTAAGCCCATCTTGATGACGCGTTTCTCTAAGTAATACACCTGCTTTTGTATATTTTTTCTCAATATTATCAAAGAGATCCTCAGGCGATACTTTCTGGACTAATTTGGATTTGTCTTCGTATTTATCTGCTATTTTCTTTGGAATATTATAAAAATGCCCATTATGCACAATGTGCAAAATAGCCTTATGACCGCGGTGCGATTTAATATGGTGCGTTTTCGTGAGTGCCGACATAATTCACCTCAATAATCTTTTTTCGTTTATCAATTACCTCCCAGCAACAAATCCAGGATAAAAATTTAACCGCAGGGTCCCTTCCCCTTCCGGGGGAAGGTTAGGATGGGGGGATTTTAAACTCAAGCATTTGCTCAATACTATTTGTGCGACACCTTCAATTTCCTGAAGTACCTGATTATTCCAAAAACGCAAAACAAAATATCCACGCGATTCTAGCCATTTTGTTCTTTGTTTATCGTATTCGAGCATTGCTATATCATTATGTTGTCCTCCATCTACCTCAATAACAACACAAGGATCAAAACAAGCAAAATCAAGAATATAATTTCCGAGCGGTACCTGGCGACGAAAACGAAAACCTCCAAGTCGACGAGATCTTAATATTTGCCATAGTTTTCGCTCAGCATCAGTGAGGGTTTTTCGTAATTTACGTGCTAATGAAATAGGATTTTTCATTTATTTTTATCCCCCCATCCTAACCTTCCCCCGGAAGGGGAAGGGACCCTGCGGTTAAATTTTTATCCTTAAAGTAGTGCCATTGGTGCATAATTTATTGTATGGTATTTTTTGCTATATGGCAATTATTGCTATAATTGCCTTTAATCGAAATAGAGTCTGTTTTCCAATAGGATTGTTCTTTAATCCTCTTAGAGGAAATCCCTTCACCTCAAAAAACCCTAAAATTTCATGTCATAAACGTTACGCTTTGCCTCCAATCAGGTTAAAATGTCACCTTGGGTTTTCTATATATAAAAAGTAAGGTAGGCAATATGACACAGGCATGGCAGGATCATGACCCCGTCGAAACCCAGGAGTGGTTAGATGCGTTGGCTTCTGTTGTGGAACACGAAGGCAATGAACGGGCTCGTTTTATTCTTTCTCAATTGTTGGCTCACGCTGAACGAACAGGTATTCCAACGGAAAGTGGGGCAGTCTTAACGACCCCTTTTTGCAATACGTTATCGACGAACGACCAACCGAAGTATCCTGGAGATCTTTCGCTTGAGCAGCGCATCGAAGCGATCAATCGCTGGAATGCGATCATGATGGTTTTGCGTGCGAAGAAAAATGTCGGCGGTGTCGGCGGACATTTATCATCCTATGCCTCGATTGCAACTTTATATGAAGTGGGATTGAATCATTTTTTTCGCGGTGCCACGAAAGAAAAACCCGGCGATCTTATTTATTTTCAGGGACACTCTTCTGAAGGCAATTATGCGCGCGCATTTTTAGAAGGACGTTTGAACGAAAATAATCTCGATCATTTTCGTCAAGAAACATCGGGTCATGGTTTATCTTCTTATCCTCATCCGTGGCTCATGCCAAATTTTTGGCAATTCGCAACCGTTTCATTGGGACTCGGCCCATTACAAGCGATTTATCAAGCACGCTTTTTGAAATATCTCGAAGCACGAAAATTCATCGAAAAAAATGATCGAAAAGTATGGGTGTTTTGTGGTGATGGTGAAATGGATGAAGTCGAGTCAGTCGGTGCGCTGACCGTCGCAACACGTGAAAATCTCGACAATATCGTCTATGTCGTTAATTGTAACTTGCAACGTCTCGATGGTTTAGTGCGCGGAAATGGCAAAATTATTCAAGAACTCGAAAGCCTATTTCATGGCGCCGGATGGCATGTCATCAAAGTAATTTGGGATAGCGCTTGGGATACCATTTTCGAACGCGACAAAGATAATATTTTATTGAAAAAATTAACACAAATCGTCGATGGTGAATTGCAGCACGCGCACATCATGGGCGGCGCGTATATGCGAGAATTTTTATGTGGTGATGATGAAAAACTACGTGCATTATTTCAAGATTTGTCTGACGAAGATATCGAAAAATTACATCGCGGTGCACACGATCCCATTAAAATTTATGCTGCTTATGATGCAGCCACACAATTCAAAGGAAAACCTGTTGCGATTTTAGCGCATGGTGTGAAAGGGTATGGATTAGGTCTTCATCATGCCGAAGGTCGCAACATTGCGCATAATGCATTAGAAATGTCTGCGGAAGAATTGCGTGCATTTGCAGAACGTTTTCATTTAAAAATTTCTGATGAACAAATTGCAAATTTAGATTTTATTCATCCAGGCAATGACGATCCTGCTGTTAAATATTTGCATGCACAGCGCAGCAAATTACTTGGGTTTTTACCAGCACGTTTTTCGCCCTCACATCCATTGCCTGTACCAACTCTTTCAACATTTGATGCTATTTTGCAAGGCTCAGGTGATCGGCAATTATCGACAACCATGGTGTTAGGCCGCATTTTTAATGTGTTACTAAAAGATAAAGAAATAGGTTCGCGCATTGTACCTATTTTTTCAGATGAAGTACGAACATTCGGTTTAGAAGCGTTATTTCGACAAATCGGAATTTATGCGCAAACCGGACAACTTTATACACCCGAAGATAAAGAGCAACTTGCATTTTATCGCGAATCAAAAGACGGCCAATTATTGCAAGAAGGCATTACTGAGGCAGGCTGTATGGCTTCATGGATTGCTGCAGCTACGTCGTATGCAACACATTACGTTCCGATGATTCCATTCTTCACCTATTATTCGATGTTTGGTTTTCAACGTGTCGGCGATTTGATTTGGGCCGCGAGTGACATGCGTGCGCGCGGTTTTTTAATTGGCGCAACCGCAGGTCGCACAACATTAGAAGGTGAAGGATTACAGCATCAAGATGGCAGCAGTTTATTAACGGCTTCCACTTTTCCAACGTGTCGTGCTTACGATCCTGCTTTTGGTTATGAAATGGCCGTCATCATTCAACACGGTTTAGATGAAATGGTCGCGCGTGAACAAGATGTGTTTTATTACATCACCGCGATGAATGAAAAATATGTTCAGCCCGCCATGCCAGAAGATGTTGCAGAAGGTATTGTGCGTGGCATGTATTGTTATCATTCAAGTCAATCTTCAAAAATTCGCGTTCAATTATTGGGAAGCGGTGCCATTTTGCGTGAAGTGATTGCGGCGGCTGAAATGCTCGAAAAAGATTTTTCGATTGGTTCTGATGTATGGAGCGTCACGAGCTACAGTGAATTGCATCGCGAGGGAATGATGATCGAGCGCGAAAATCGTTTTAATTACAACCAAAAACCACAACAAAATTATATCGAACAATGCTTGGAAAATTATGAAGGTCCAGTGATTGCAGCATCTGATTATGTGCGTGCGTTGCCTGATTTAATTCGTCCTTTTATTTCTCGTTCATTTACTGTGTTAGGCACAGATGGTTTTGGTCGTTCCGATACGCGCCAACATTTACGTCATTTTTTTGAAGTCGATCGAAATCACATTGCGATGGCTGCATTATATGCGTTAATGTCTGAAGGAAAATTTTCAAAAGACGATTTTAAATCTGCATTGAAAAAATATACCATCGATTCGAAAAAACCGAATCCATTTGAAGTGATGTCAATTGGAAATAGTCGCATACAGGAGAATGTCAATTGAATACAGAAAATATTGTTGTGCCTGATATTGGTGGTGCTGATAAAGTAGATGTGATTGAAGTATTGGTGAAACCCGGTGATCACATTGATGTTGATACGCCGATTATTACCTTAGAATCTGACAAAGCAACGATGGATGTTCCATCGCCGATGGCGGGCACTGTGCGTGAATTGAAAGTGCATGTGGGCGACAAAATTAAACAAGGCTCAGTAATTTTAACGGTAGAAAAGAAAAACGGATTGGATCGTTCTGTTGCGCCAAAAGCGGCACCTGAAAAAGAAACACTGAAAAAATCAGCAGAAAAAATTGAACCTAAAAAAGAAGAGCCAATCATTTCGGCTGAAAAAGAAGAACCACAAATTGCGACATCAACAGATCACGCAGGTCCTGCAGTTCGAAAATTAGCGCGTGAATTAGGCGTTGATTTAGCTGATGTAAAACCAACAGGGCCGAAACAACGTATTTTGAAAGAAGATATTGAGCATTACGTTAAATCAAAATTAGCGCAAGTTAAATCGGGCGCTTCTGGATTGCCTGAAATGCCAGTCGTTGATTTTGCAAAATTTGGTCCAGTGGATGTGCAACCCTTATCGCGTTTGAAAAAGATGTCTGGGAAAAATTTATCGCGCAACTGGTTGCTAGCGCCACACGTCACCCAATTTGGCGAGGCCGATATTACGGATCTTGAAAATTTCAGACAAGAACAAAAAAAATTACTCGAGAAAGAAAATATTCGCTTAACACCCTTAGTTTTTATTATGAAAGCATTGGTGTCTGCGTTGAAAAAATTTCCACAATTCAATGCGTCACTTGATACGACGGGTGAAAAAATTGTTCTCAAAAATTATTTTCATGTCGGTGTTGCTGTCGATACACCAGACGGTTTAGTTGTCCCAGTCATTCGCGATGTTGATCAAAAAAGTTTATCAACATTAGCGAAAGAACTGGGTGAAGTCAGTGAAAAAGCCCGTAAAAAACAATTAACACCTGCGGATATGCAAGGCGGATGTTTTTCGATTTCAAGTCTAGGCGGTATTGGTGGTACAGCATTTACGCCAATTATTAATTTGCCTGAAGTGGCTATTCTCGGTGTGTCAAAATCATTTTATAAACCTGTCTATCTCAATGGTGAATTTGTGCCTCGTTTAATGTTGCCATTGGCTTTATCGTATGATCATCGTGTGATTGATGGTGCAGATGGTGCACGTTTCATTGAGCATATAACATTAATGTTATCCGATATTCGAAACTTGTTGATCTAAGAGGAAAAGTAATGAGCGAACTACAAGCAGAAGTTGTTGTCATTGGTAGCGGTCCGGGTGGATACACAGCTGCGTTTCGTGCGGCAGATTTAGGCAAAAAAGTGATTCTCGTTGAACGCGATGAAAATCTCGGCGGCGTGTGTCTCAATGTCGGTTGTATTCCATCCAAAGCATTATTACATTCTGTCAAAGTATTAGATGAAGCACACGAAATGGCTGCCTTCGGCATTGATTTCGGCAGTCCGACAATTGACACTAAAAAATTACGCGATTGGAAAAATAAAATTGTCACTCGTTTAACCGGTGGATTAAAAGCGCTCGCAAAACAACGTAAGGTTGAAGTCGTACGTGGTGAGGCGAAATTTATTTCAGATAAAACGATTTCTGTTGGTGATAAAATAATTCGTTTTGAAAATGCGATTATTGCAGCAGGATCACGACCAGTTACATTACCTTTCTTGCCAAAAGATCCACGCATTATTGATTCAACTGGCGCGCTTGAATTAGAAAAAACCGATGGACGCATGTTGGTGATCGGTGGTGGCATTATTGGTTTAGAAATGGCAACGGTTTATCATGGTCTCGGTTCAAAAATCACAATCGTTGAATGGATGGATCAAATTATTCCCGGTGCCGATAAAGATGTTGTCACACCATTGCAAAAACGTATTCAAAAACGATATGAAAATATTTTGTTGAAAACGAAAGTCACAAAAGTTGAAGCGAAAAAAGATGGTTTATGGGTTACCTTCGAAGGCGAAAATGCGCCTGAAAAACCCGAACGTTTTGATCAAATTCTCTGTGCAGTCGGACGTCGTCCGAATGGCGATCAACTTGATGCCGCAAAAGCAGGTGTGAAAGTGGATGAACGCGGATTCATTGCTGTCGATAAACAATTACGCACCAATGTCCCGCATATTTTTGCCGTTGGTGATATCAATGGTAATCCGATGTTGGCACACAAAGCGATACCAGAAGGGCGAGTTGCCGCTGAAGTGATTTCAGGTCTCAAACATTTCTTTGATCCGAAAGTGATCCCGAGTGTAGCGTACACAGATCCAGAAATTGCTTGGGCGGGCGTGACAGAAAATGAAGCAAAATCCAAGAATATTGCATATGGCAAAGGCGTATTTCCATGGGCTGCGAGTGGACGTTCACTGAGCATGGGTCGTGATGAAGGTCTCACCAAATTAATTTTCGATGAAAAAACACATCGTATTATTGGCGGTGCAACGGTTGGTCCGAATGCAGGTGAGCTCATTGCTGAAATTGCGCTTGCGATTGAAATGGGTTGTGATGTGGAAGATATTAGTTTAACGATTCATCCGCATCCGACATTGTCTGAAACAATCGCGATGGCGTCTGAAGTTTTTGAAGGCACGATTACGGATTTGTATTTACCGAAAAAGAAACCTGAAAAAGCCGTGGTATAAATGACAGACTTTCGAAGCGACAACACCTGTGGCATTCATCCAGCAGTGATGGATGCCATTCAAAAAGCAAATACGGGTACAGATTCTTCCTACGGCGCTGATGGTTATTCTGTTGAATTAAAAAAACGTCTCAGCGATCTTTTCGAAAAAGAAGTATCAATTTGGTTGACGAATACAGGTACTGCTGCAAACAGTCTTGCATTATCTTCATTGGTGAAACCATTTCAATCAGTCATTTGCCATCAAAATTCGCATATAAACACGGACGAATGTGCGGCACCTGAATTTTTTACATCCGGTGCTCGTTTGTATGCAGTCAAAGGTGAAAATGGCAAAATGGATTTATCTCAATTACAACATTATTTAAATCACACAAAAGATTTGCGTCCACATACATCCATTCCCGTGTGCATCAGTGTGACACAAGCAACAGAATGCGGCACTGTTTATTCGTTAAACGAATTGCAAAAAATAGCGGAATTTGCAAAGAAAAATGCATTATCGATTCACATGGATGGCGCGCGATTTGCCAATGCACTGACTACATTGCAATGCACGCCTGCTGAAATGACATGGAAATCGGGTGTTGATGTTTTAAGTTTAGGTGGCACAAAAAACGGCGCGATGATGGCTGAAGTGATTGTGTTTTTTAATCAAAATCTCACAACCGATTTTGATTTCCGACATAAACGTGCAGGGCAATTGATGTCGAAAATGCGTTTTATGGCGTGTCAGTGGTTAGCGTTATTAGAAAATAATTTATGGATTAATAATGCATTGCAAGCAAATAACAGGGCAAAAAAATTAGCCGATATTTTTCAGAAATATCAATTTACTTTGCCATGGCCAGTGGAATCAAATGCTGTTTTTGTGTCTCTTCCAAAAAATATTGCTGATGCATTGATTGCAGACAATATTCAATTTTACGATTGGCATTCAGATATTTCTCCTTTGTATCGATTTGTAACTTCGTGTTTTACAACAGAAGCGGATTTGCAATCTTTAGAAAAATCGTTGGATAGAATGGTCATTAGCTATGATGGATTGCATTAGATGACAAAATTTCAGGTAATTGTAGTAATGCTTCTGTTAGAGGCAATGCAATAATGTTATCAAAATAAAATTTTTGTTTTCCACCATAAATGAGAAAAAGTTTTGCTTCTGGAAAATCTTTTGCAAAAGCACGCAAACTTTTTGTATCGTGCCGAGAAACAGTTTGTGTGCGTTTAATTTCAAATGCATAAAATCCTTTGGGTCCATAAAAAATAAAATCAACTTCGTTACCGGCGAGTGTACGCCAATAATAAAATTGATACTCAAGTGAATAGTAATCATTTATTGCGCGAGCGGATTGTAAAAAAAGTGTTTCAAGCGCAGCACCTTCGATTTCAGCTTGAGTATCAATCAATCCTTTTGGCCGTAATATTTGATATACACCCGTATCAAAAAAATAAAATTTAGGATGCTGTACTGTGTCGCGTTTTGCACGCTTGGTGAATACGGGTAATCGATAACCAAGTAACAAATCATCAAGAATATCAAAATAACTTGAAATATTTTTTTGATTAACAGCTGTTTCTCTTGCAATTGCGGACATATTAACAATTTGTCCTTGCGAGAAGCTTGCAACTTCAAGGAATCGAGTAAAAGCAGAAAGATTACGTGTTAAACCTTCTTGTAAAACTTCTTCGCGAATATAAGTGTTTACGTAAGATTTTAAATACGCCTTGGGGTCTGGCTCAGATAAAATTGCCGGCAATAATCCATTTCTTAGTGCATTTATTAAATTAAATTGCTCATTCATTTCTTGCGCGACGAGTGGATGCATATGATAAACCAACGCTCTGCCGGCGAGTAAATTAACCCCTTTTTTTCGCAAACTACGCGCACTGGACCCAGTGAGAACAAATATATATTTTTTTTCTTCGATGAGTCGATGAACCTCGTTGAGTAGAGCAGGCACGCGTTGGATTTCATCGATAATGATCCAGTTGTTATAATTTTGCGGAATGAAATCAGTGAGATTGTTAGGACTACCGAGCAGCCGGGTGTAGACTGCCATGTCGAGCAAGTCGATGTAAATTGCGGTGGGAAGTTGATGCCTGACCCACCATGTTTTTCCGGTACCACGTGGGCCAAATAGAAAAAAGCTCTTGCGGTGTTCTAGGGGCTTTTTGAGTATTCTAGAAATCATAAATCTAAATACCATTTGAATTTAGAATATATGATTCTAAAATCAAATAAAGATTCCGTCAAGTTGTGATATTCCCAGTGGCGTGATGTTAGTTAACATATTGAATATATTAATAAATCTCGAAAAAAATCGTATTTTCTGCTTTTTTACAGCTTAGTTGTAATAAATACAGTATAATTTACATCTCACCTGTAAAAACGCAAAATTGAGGTTGCGATGAATTTTATCCCTCGCGCCGTAAAACTCCGGTATTCATGCCGGAGATATAAGGCGCTCCACCGCGAAGCGGCTTTTCAAGCAGGTGTCTTTTGCTGCTGGATATACTTTTTGATAATACCAATAGGCGCGCCTCCGCAGCTAGCGGCAAAATAACTGGGTGACCACAGAATATTTTTCCAGTAGTGCTTCAAAATCTCTGGA
>Ga0207150_1030_pt1 | contig 39003 bp, 36 predicted proteins | sample Alteio_BWMinHeat_32_FD_153526 | JGI IMG/M metagenome (GOLD analysis project Ga0207150, IMG submission 153526) | Enriched cells from forest soil in Barre Woods Harvard Forest LTER site, Petersham, Massachusetts, United States -... | ecosystem: Environmental > Terrestrial > Soil > Temperate forest >...
TAAATAACTGTGCAACGGCCAAACCCGCAATAAAATAAGATGATGCTAAGACAAATCGTATGAGTATTTTAGGCATTTGTTGCTCCCAATGCTTTCATAACAAGATTAAAACGATCGGCTGAAAATACACGAGCAAGTAATCTCAATCGTTCAAAAACAATATTGCGTTTTAAAAATAAACCAGCGATTGGATTGGCTGGCGTATTATGTTCTTCGGCATACATTAATACTTTTGATGCAGAACCGGGTTCAATGGTATCGATGGTTTGTAAAATGCGTAAAATGCGTGAGGTTTTGATGTGGGCGCACAAGGTGACAAATTGTGCTTCGCGTCCGAGTTCGAATTTTTTTAAATTATCAAATTGATTTCCTAAATCTTGAAGTGTTTTTTCTAATTCGGGATTACCATCCAACGTCCAGTTTTCGACAGTTTCCATGAATGCAATGACGCGAAAAATCATGGGATCGTCATAGCTGTTCCAAAAAGCATTCGTTGCCTGTATGTCAAACGCTGGCATGTGGTGGCTCCATCTAAGTCTTGAAATGGTAAAAGTAAATGATCAGGTTGTAAAGTTATTCCACTAACCTGTTGTTTTTTTTAAGGGTGGATGTTAGTTTAGCTAAACTGCGAAAATCAACTATACTTCAGTTGGGTTGCCCTGTTTTTTAAAAGGAAGTTTGATATAAACGATGGAATAAAGGGATGGGATTTTAAAGCCGAATTCATAGTGAGGCGAATATGCCAACCATCAAAGAAGATGCAAAAAGTGCGGTCAAAATTTCACGCAAAACCTTCTTTAATCCAAGAGGATGGTTTGGTTATGACAACATTAAATCTCAAGTTCAAAACACATTAGATCTTACCAATACGCTTTTTGTTGAACCCGAATTAAAACATCCTGAAACATTTCGAAATGCCATTGCACGTTTAAGACTAACGGATGAAGAATTGCATCAAAAAGAAAAACGTTTTTTGATTTACTCGGCTGTTTTTGTGGCGCTTGCTGTTGTCACAATTATTACGGGTATTTGGTTGCTCATTCATCACGGCACGATCGCTGGTTTTGTGTTAGCGATTCCAACAGCGGCATTGTTTCTTGCCAATGCATTTCGTTTTCATTTTTGGGCCTTTCAAATAAAACATCGCAAATTAGGTTGCACATTTAACGAATGGTTAAGCGGTAAAATTAATGGGAACTCACCATGATTAGTTTGTTTCAAATTGCGCCAAACGATCAATCCATTTATTACCTATCAAAAATATTTGGAGTGGTGGGCACGTTACTGCCGTCAGGCAGCCCGACGTTATTGTTGGGTGTCATGTTCAAAACATTTAACACATTTATTTTAACAGTCGGCGCGCTCGTTGTTGTTTATGTCACAGTTGTTGGATTATTAAAAACAGCACAAGAAGGTGAATTTCTCGGCAAACACTGGAATGGGTTATGGGTTCCGTTGCGAACTGTTTTTGGTATCGCGGCACTATTTCCGATGAGCTCCGGCTATTGCGCAATCCAAGTGATTTTTATGTGGATCATCGTGCAAGGGATTGGTGCAGCGGATGTGTTATGGACGACAGTGCTAAAATTTAGTAGCACAGTGGGCAATCCAACTTCGACTTTAACAACACCGAATACAGCAACAATCAACACGCAGATGAAAAGTTTATTTCAAGCATTGGTTTGTCAAGCCAGTGCGAAAGTTAAAAAAGCACCTATAGCAGGGAAAACAGGAATTACACCGAATGTGCAGTATGTCTGTGGAACTTCTCCAACAAGCGCTTTGCCATGGTGTTCCCAATCTGATGGCGATATGCTGAATCCAATGAATTCAGCTGCTTCAGTTCAGGTACAAACGAAAAATTCAGCAGGCAATGTCACGGCAATCTATATTTATAATCAATATCCAATCGGCCCTTCAGTCTCAGATAGCGTGGGCATATGTGGTTATATGCGTTTTTGTAAGGATAATTCTGATCCTTATTGTCAAGCTCAACAAGCAGCACTGTCAGGCATTGTCCCTGTGTTAGGTGCGATTGCTGATCAATTTGTTCAATACGATTATCTTGCTTTGAAATTATATGAAGACAAAAGCTATTCTAGCGGTGACTATGCTTCAGGTATTGAAATTGAAACATGGCTACAAAATTTTTGTTCGGAAAATAACATTAAGAATTGTTGCATGGAGGGCTCTAATTATAAAGATGGGGGTGAAGGGGGTAGCTGTGGAATAAACTTAAGTGGTGTTATTGGCTTGAATGTAAATTATGCAGCAAAAGATGTTGTTAGCTATCTTTATGAGCCAGCATTAAAAATTTCGCTGGGTGATCCCAATCTAGATTTTATCAATACAGCCGCTTCTCAATATACATCCGCGTTAATGGCAGAAGAGGTGAATCAACAAGCGCGTAATATCGCGAACACAAAAAATGCAGATTTTAATTCCGGAGCAAAGTCTAGCTCAGAAAGTGCCATGAAAGGCCTACAAAATGCGTTGAATTATGGCTGGATTCAAGCGGGCAGTTATTTATTTGACATGGTGCAACTAAATAGTAAGCAGTTGAGTGATTTTAACGGTTACTTTGATAATGAAAGTGATACAAATCAAAATAAATTTTATGTGGTCGCTGAGAGTGATAGTGGTCCTAGTGCTGATACTAACGCTCTTAATAACCTCGCCTCTTATTCTCCGTATCGTTTTAATGAAACGGCTGCGGGTTATTTAGTGGATATTATTCGATCGACAACTTCCAGCTCAGAATCCTCTCCCGCATTTAGCGGAGGAAGTAGTGGTTCAAGTGCAACTTCATTTCAGCCGATCAATGATGCAATTTCTTCTGTACAAGGGAGTTTGTTAAATACGTTTATGCTTAATTTGGGCGGTACGCTTGCGGGTGACACTTCTCATTTACAAAATTCTAATCCGCTTGTCGATCTCGCGAAATTTGGTCACGAAATGATGATTCTTGCGCAAGTGCTTTTTGCATTGGTTGTTGTTGCTGTGTTTGGATTGACGTTGGCTGCAACAATCAATCCCATGGTCTTGGGAACAGGTCTTACCATGGAGCCGCTAGGTGAAGCGATCAAAGCAATTGCGGGATTATTAGGTCCTTTCTTTGTGATGCTCGTCGGTGGTTTATATTCTCTTGGCGTGTTGTTAGGGATTTATGTTCCATTAATTCCTTACATTATTTTTGCCACAGGCGCTATTGGTTGGTTTATTGCTTGCGTTGAAGCGATGGTTGCGGCGCCCATTGTTGCGTTAGGTATTTTAAGTCCTGGTGGTCAGCACGATATTTTAGGTCGCGCAGAACCCGCTGCAGGCATTATGTTGAGCTTATTTTTAAGACCATCATTGATGATTGTCGGTTTGATGGCAGGTACGCTCGTTTCATCTGTTGTGATTAGTTTAATTAATTCTGGATTTTTGCACGTTGTCAGTTCCATCATGATTAATCAAGCGCCGGGTTTATTTGAACAACTCGCATTTATCAGCGTTTATGTTTCACTGGTTGTCACCGTGATGAGTAAATCTTTTTCGTTGATTTATACAGTACCCGACAGAATTTTACTCTGGATCGGCATGAGTCATGCTGCACAATACGGTACTGAAGCGTCTGGTGATGCTGTGCATGGTGCGAAAGCTGCAGCAGAAAGTGGTGCGAAAGAAGCTGCCGGTGCTGGCCAACAAACGGGGGCTGGTGTGCATGGCGCTACGATGGGAGTAAAACAAGCAGTTAAGCACGAAGAAGAACGTAAGAGCGCAAGTGCAGCTGGTGCAGGATCCAAGGGTGGAGAGCAAGGTCCTCATAGGCAAGATGGTTCTTTCTAAAGCGTTACTGAATTGCTTTACAAATTCCGCAACATTACCCGTTTTTTGAGCTTAAGGCATCAAAATTCGAAATTACTTTGACCGATTGAAACTCTAACTTTCAATTCATCGAACATTTTATAATACCTTGATAATTAAAAAATTATTTTTATGGTGAATCGGCTATAATTAGATAGATAGCCAGAGGTGACCATGCAACCAAGGGCAGATGATGCGTATGAAGAATATATGCCGATTAGTCTCGAAGAGATTAACAAGCGGTTTTTTCCTCAAGCATTTATGGAAGCTATTTTAGTTGCTTGTCAGGAAACAGATACATCGGTTTCACTCCGCGCCGGTCAACCGCCCAACCTGGGTAAAGGATATGAAGTTTCTCCCAAGCCCATGGCAATTAAAACGAAAACATGTACTACTGACCAGGGCATTCGTCACAATCGTGGACGTGTGCTGGTTGATCAAGCCACTTTTGGGCGAGGAAAAGATAATGCTTCTTCTGATGAATTAGAGCACCTTCAAAAAAAATTAAGGGATGATGGGAAACCAGAGGAAGCTGAAAAAATTGGTCAGAGACAACTGCGTGAAAACATCCGTGAAATTGAAGAAGGTATTCGACGAGGGGAATATAAAGTAGGCGATCCAGAGTTCAAAATGATTGATGGTAAAAAGCATCGAATAATTTATGCGGTTCTTAATGACGAGCAACAACATGAATTCGGGAAACAACCTAAGCCTGAGCCTGAATCTGAATCGGAGCTCAAGTCGGATAAGCTTGAACCTTATAGCAAAGAATGGAGAAATCAAATTGCTTATGCTTATGAATATGATCCAGAGGCAAAATTAGATGACTTAGTTGGCATTAAATATTGCTTACCTGGTGAAGAAGAATTTAAAGATCAAATGGTCATCACTTATGAAGGACACGAAGTCACAGGCGATGCTGATATGTTTGCAGTGGCGCTTCCCGTAGAAGATATGGATGCTTTATGCAGAATTTGTAAAGATGAAAAAGGCAATCTAGGCAATATTCATCAAGCGTTTGATACGAGTGATGAGTGGCAGTTAAGACGACTTACTGTTCTGTATCTCTTGATTAAACAATATATGGAGAGTGGAAAAGTTCCCGATAAAATTTCACCTGATGTTATTTCAGTGGACGACATGTTCAAAGTAATGAATCTTCCTGCTGTTCAATCTGCAGGGATCATAACGCCACACGCGCTTTATGTGATGCTTTTGGGTGATCGTCAGTTGGAAGCCACCTATGAAGAAAAGGCACCTGGATGCGCAAAAATGTTACGCCATGGTGCAGAAAATCATAACCCTGGCAACTTAGCTGATTTATCAGGCAAAGTTAATTTGATACATGAATTTGAAGGACAATTTTATATTTCAACCAATGAACGTGCATTGAGAGATTTTTATTTGGATAAATATATTCCAGCCGGAAAATTTGTGCACGTGCATCCTGGCTGGTCTGAAGATGTTTGGCGTCCTGTTATCGAAAAAGAAATCGAAAAACATATGGAACATTTCATTGATCCAGTTGTTTTTAAAAAATATAATTGCCAAAAAATGATTGATGAAAGAAATGAAAGAGAAATGACGGTACAACAATTATTATCATCTTCTAGTCAGATTTCGAAATCATTGGGCATTCCACCTGAAAATCTTAAACCAGATGCCGACGTAAACGAATCTAAACAAGTTTCGCCAGAAAAACGTCGTTTATCAAGACAAAAAGAATTACATGATGTCCTTGATATGCAACAGGTGGAAGATTCAAAAAAAGATGAAGAACCTAAATCGAGAAGACAATCCGGTGCGAACGAAAACGAGGAAGAACCCAAACGGAGAAAGTCATCTGGTTTACGTAATATTTTTGGAAGAGGAGCTAAACAATGACACTTTTTAGAGATCAACCCAATATAGATGATGTTTTGAAAGAAATGGGCCAACATATTCATGACATTTGTCAGGAAATTGGTTTGAATTCTGAAAATTCAAAATCATTGCGCGCACATTGGCTTTTTTTGAGTGTTTTAAATAATCCTGATGCGATCTCTGCATCAGATAATTTGGGTGATAAGAAAAAAGAAGCAGCGATCGGATTACACGGAGCGCTTGAAACTATTTCAACACAATTGTCAGATAAAGATCCGATTAAAAAAAATATCAATGCGTTGAAGCAATTTATGAAAGATTATCGTGATAAAGCGTGCGGAGGCTTTAATCCAGATCAATCAAGTCAAATGGAAATGAAAAAAAATTAGCACGTCAACCAAAGTCCTTCTCTTCCCCTTTATCCATGCCTGAGATGAGTTGATACTGACGTTCGGTGATGAGGCCTGCTTCGAATTTTGCGCGTGCATCTTGTTCCATGGTTTGCCCATGTTCGCGTAATAATTGTCGTGTCATGGCGGTGACGTTTTCAGGATCGGTGTCGAGTAGTTTGTCGCGAATTTTTTCATCGAAAACTAAATATTCACGGAGCGCAACACGCTTGCCATCAGTCGTTGGCACTAAACGTTGTGAAACGACTAAACGAATGGTTTCGATGATATCAATCGTGCGGCCGTGTCTTTCTTCGGCTGGAAAAGTGGTGACTAGACGTCGCATTGTTTCAGCAACGCCATTACTGTGTAGTGTTGTATAAACAGGATGGCCTGTCATCGCAGCTTCCATTACTGCAGAAATAGTTTCTGCATCGCGCGCTTCACCGACTAAAATGAGACGTGGCTTGCGACGCAATGCATTGCGCACGCCAGCTGCAAAACTCGGTAAATGTCGCGGAATTTCAGATTGACTCACAATACTCGAAATTTTTTCGATGTTGTCATATACAAATTCAATCGGCGCTTCGTAAGTTAATACTTTGCGATGACTTTCTGCATTTTCAGAAATATCGCGAATGATTGCGGCGAGTAAAGTGCTTTTACCTGAACCCGTTGCGCCCGTGATATAAACAACACCTTGTTCGGGTGCGAGTGCATCTGAAATCGCGGGCGGCAAACCCATTGTGTCGAGCTTGGGTGGATCGCTCGGAATTGTACGTGCAGTAATTTGTAAACCATCATGTCCTTCGACTTGACAACCGGTTGCGTTAATACGAAAACGGTAACGTTCAGAACGATTGGGACGAATTTCATAATGCGTGTCGATATCTTTGCCAGACATGATTTGCGCCATGCCATTCGGGCCGTACATTTCGTTGATGATTTCGCCCACTTCTGTGTTGGATAATCGACGTCGTGTGACGCGACGTAAACGCCCGTAAATTTCTGCAAAAATGGATTCACCCGTTTGAATGGTAATATCCGATGCGCCGAGCTTGACGCTATGCATTAAAATTTCATTCATCGAATCGATAGATAATCGAATGGGTTCATGTGGAAAGACAAATTCATGCGAAGGGGGTGCTGTCGTCATTTGTAATATCCATTTGAATATTCATTCGTCTGAATATAAGGTCCATTATCTTCTGCAACAGCGATTGCATGCCAATTATTACCATTTGTTTGTAATCGAGGTAATACTGTAATCCGTAAAACTTGATCATTAATATTCATATTTGTGCCGTCACCAGTGATCCCCATTTCAGTACGCGAGACGTAAGGTGCACTCACCATTCTTTCTTGTAATAATTTGCGATACAAAATCATGCCATAATAATCTCGTTTGAGGCGTGCCAGATTTTGTTGAAAAATGCTGTAAGCTTGTTCGATACCTTTTTGCCAACCTTCGTTGACAGAATGTTTCCAAGCGTCACGTTCATCCGCATTTCTCGGCAGTAAAACACGATTGGGAATTTCTGGTTGATTAAAAGACATCCATAAATAATCACGCCAATTAGGCGGTGTTGTTGCAAATCGAGCTTGTTCAATGATTTTGTAAGTTTTATCTGCGATGCGAATCGTGCTGGGATCGGATAAGTGTAAAGTGTTATCACCTTCTGCTAAAACAGGCGGTAACACGCCGTGACTTAACATCATGCCATTAAAATTATAAGTCGTTTCGAGCGACCAACGATCTTTTTCAAGACGTGCATTAATTTGTTTCGATGCCCACGCGAGTCCGCCTTGCGCACCAAGACTTAAGGCAATATCTTGAAGGCCTTTGATGCGAATGTGATTCAGCGCGCCCGTGCCATCTGAGTTGGGTGGGGTATCATCGGTTGACATATTTTCTAAGCTGTTGAGATTATCTGCTTGAAAATTTTGTTGATGAGTGCATGCCATTTGGAAAAAAAACAGAATGAGAATGAGCCATCGTAACGGTTTCATAAAGTGTTTCTGTGTGGATGCATTAATTTTTTGCATATCTGAGTTCAATCACTCGACTGTCTGGAAACACAACAATGCTGGCGCGACGGCCGCATTGGTAGCCTACGTCGCGTAGAATATCACCGATCATCATGTTTTTATCATAGACAGAAACCATCACAGGGATTGCGGGCGAAGTCCCCAAAACACGCAGACGATATCCTGTGACGCGCGCAATTTCTTTTGTGAGAGGCTCGACGGGTCCAGACCAATCAATAGAAGTTAGATTTGCCATGCCATATTCAGCTGGATCAGGTGGCGGCGCAATGGGAGTATTGGGATGTGCCGCTTGAGCGGTTTCTGATAGTGAAGAAATCGCACGACTTACAGCAAAAGAAGATTCAGCTAAAGCAGAATCAGCAGCGCTCGGCGGTCCGGGAAGATTCGCTTTTGGTGCGCAAGCGCTTTGCAAAAGAATCAAAGGAAGAAGTAGGATAGCAGTGATAATCTTGGTTTTCATTTACGTGAATATCCCCTGATTATTGTGCACACAAAGTGAGAATTGAAACAGGAATGATGAGGGTGTGTCAAGGTAATGAGTGGGATATAATGTTTGCAGGTTTTTTTATGAAGGATCTATCATGGGACACTGGCGAGATTCAGCACGAAATGTTCGTCTCTGGGTGGTTGATTTTCGCGCGTGCTTTCCTTTATTGATTTTGTTGCTTCATATTAGGCTATGGACTTTTATTTTGGCCATTATTACAACCACTTTTTTTGCTACGTTGGAACGGTATGGTTTTACACCCGCTGTTTTTTTGCGTTGGTTACGTTCATTTGTAGCGGGCCCACGAAAAATTGCACACCCTTGGTGGAGAAGATAATATGAATATCGCTGAACAATTAAAAAAAGTTGCGCGAACGATGAATATTAACTTTAGTTTAAAAGGTCGCCCACTCACACTAGATGAAGTTTTTTCTCACACAGGTTTGTTGCCGGGTATCGCGCGTCGGGCAGATCAGCTCAGTTCTTTGTGTTTAGGCTATGGTATCGGCGTGACTTTTGAAGAAGCAAAAGACACTGTTCTCGGTGTCAAAGTTTCATTTGATGAAATTACACCAGACATTTTGCGTTTGTTATGCATGACAGATGTGTTGCACGAATTATCGCTTTCTACACCGCGCGGCGGACTCACATCATTGGATCAGTTGATGTACGACTAGACTCTGTATTACGCTAGCCATGATGCATTCATGGAGAGCAGCTTATGTTACTAGCCAATCTGTTAAATGAAATTGCTAAGATTATTCAAAATAAAAATTCTGCTACTCAAGAAAAAAAAGATCAGATCAATCATTTTTTTGATCGTGAAGTGTATGGTAAAAATTCCTCTATTTCATTAGATAACCGTAAATACTATGTCAGCATCGAAAGTATATTTTACTCTGAAGCCCTCATCAAAAAACTTGAAAAAACACACGGACTCGCTATTAACGAAGCCTTATCAGATGGCTCAACTTTATTATGCATCGCATCGTCTGAAGAGGATCTTGCTCTCATTAAATGGATGGTTGAAGAACTAAATGCAAATATTCATATCACGAATGCAGCGGGTGAAACTCCCGCATTCATTGCATTACGATGTGGTAAAAAAGATAATTTCCATTATTTTTTAACAAAAGATGCAGACATCAATGCTGCAACAACTGAAGAAATCAATGATTCTCAATTGGGTATTGTTGCCGCAGGCGCAACAGCATTGCATCTTGCTGTGCGGTTAGGAGATATCGCAACAGTAAAGTATTTACTAAAACAACATGGCGTGCGTTTACAAAAAAATCAAGATGGATTGAATCCAGCTGAATTGGCCGAAAAATTATACGAAGTCAGTGATGCGATAAATCATGAAGCCAAACATGAAGATGCTGACCGATATTTTATCAACCAATCTCATATGTTATCTGTCGACATCCTCTCAGAAATTTTAATTCTTTTTAAGAAACATGCTGAACCACAACCCAATCCAGCTAAATTATTTCATAGTCGAATTCCTATGTATGCCATCGCGCCTTTAATGGGAATGTATTCACCTCTTACAAGATCTCCAGCAAAGCGCGGCACTTCGAATTAAGTGTGATTAATTCGATGGTGAGCGTGGTGGGCTCAACAAATCGATCAGAACGCATGATTAATCCTTCGTTAGTTTTATTGGGTCGTATGAATGTGCTATTTCCGCATTTCGTCCTCTTGCTAAGGTATTCCATTGATTATAAAAATTGTCAGAGAGTTGATTTGGTGTGTTGTAAGAAACGCCGACATCCTCCTCATCATCAGCTTCATTTTTTTCTTCAGGTAAGTTATGTAATAGTTGGCTGAGTGCTTCGTTTCCACTGGCTTTGGCAAGTTTGCAAAGTTTTTCTTGTACCGTTTTTTCCCATGGAAATCCAGGTAAATCCGATTGTATTGCTTTAAAAATAAAAAGGTGATCGGTTATTTTGAGTAACAATAATTTGTCGAGTAATGTGTTTCTGAGATCAATGTTTTGTTTGATTTCGGGTAAATTAAATAAAATTTTAATGACCAAGTGTGTAGCAGAAGCGTCTGGATTATTTTTTAATGCTAATTCTAAAACAGTGGGCCAGTCTATATTTAACCCTGAAAAAACTTTCTCAAATATAATTTCTTTTTCTTCAAATCGTGATTTAAAAAGGGATTCATTTCCAAGATGTTTCATTAAATCACCTAAATGTTTTGAGATGATTTTAGCATCCAGTTTTTCCATTAAACCTGTATCACGCAACCATTTCAAACAGGTAGATGATTGGAAATGACAGGAAAATTCCATGAGTTTTTCAACGTTTTCGAGAGACGCAAGATCAGGATGTTTTTCAAAGCAAGTCTGTAAAATAGGCAGATAATTTTTTTCAATGGTAGATCTGGCAATCATCAGCGCCGCATCAGAGTGGGGGAGAGGATAGTGTTTCAATAATGAATGTGTCGTTTCTAAATCTATTTTTGAATTAATGATTAATTCTCTGAAGAGTGTGGCGATGTTTCGTGTTGTATAACTGTTTGTTACATAAAGTATGTTATTTAAATTCGGAATGTTAGTTATTTTTTCAATGCATTTTTGAATGAGCATCGATCTTTTTGATGTAGCATGCAGTTCCAGTGTTTTGTCGAGAAAAGTTTGCAAAAGTGGAATGGGCATTGTATAAAAATCTAAAAGCTGAGAAACAAAATCCATTTTTCCGAGTTGGATAAGTTCTAAAATCGTTTGTGGGGTAAGCACATGATGTGTGTGATTCAATAATTGTAAAAAGCCCTTTGCTTTGTTGTGCTTAAGCGCCAGCGCAAAAAATGCACCATCAATGGCAGTGATATCTTCAAGGTGAGGAATGGGTTGTGTTGGATCATTTGACAAAATATAAAGTTGGATTTCATACTTTAAATAACCAGGATCTGACGGGGATAAATTTTTTAAGACTAATCGTAACGCAGCCGCATTTCCTTCGTCAGCAGCGATATCCGCAATGACTTTGTCGAATGCATCAGCTTGGGGTTCTGGGGTTTCTGATTTTGTTTCTTCTATCGTCATGAACAACTCCTCGTTTATATTTCTTATATTTAAAACGCGAAGTATACATTTTTGTGCGAGAATGGCAAGGATGGGTGTTTTTTGGTCAGACGTTTCCTTTTTGAAAATGGGGAGCGTTATTTTTTGAGATAAATTTCATACTGGTCCAGTAATTGCAAAGCAGTCGAATCGAGTTGTTTCATTTCTCGCAGAGATTGAATTTCTATGAGCGCCGCTTTTGCTGTCAATTTTTTGTTACCTTGATGATCAATGGTTTCATGAGAGAGTCTATTATGTCGATCTTCTTCGAAATATTCTCGTACTGAAGGGCTCATGTCCTCTGGAAAGAAGTGCCCCAAGATTCTTGTAGCAAGTGTGTACAATGTTTGATGAGGTGCATTTTCTGTGAGATGTGATTTTTCTTTGGGGGTGGCTTTATGAAATTGTTCGCAAAAAATTTCTTCTTTGCGTGACCAAAATCCATCGATATATAGACGAGCATTGCTGTCAGCGGTGGGATAGACGGGATATTTGTAATTTAAATGCCATTCTTTGATCGCTTGTTCTATTTTTGGGTTAGCTGAGAGCCATAGTTGGTTTTGTGTCGCTTGTTCTAATCGAGATGGATTTAAATGCGATAAAAATCGTTGAGACATCGGTAAAATAAAATTGGGCTCGGCAGGCTTTTTATGAAAAGACCATGTCTGTTCTTGAATCGTTTCAGGCGTGACGTGTTGTAATGTGTCCGTGTCAAGTCGTAACCAAACAGTTTGATTGCGATAGTGTCGGTGTTGTCCTAAAAATAATACGGGGCATTGAAAAGCAGCGCCCGCACCGATGCGTCCTTGAATGAGTAATGCTTTATCTTTAAGCAACGGTTGCATGCGTGCTAAATCGGTTTCTTTTTGAAAATAACCCTGTAAATAATGCCACATCTCTGATTCTGTCATGAGTCGACGAGCCAGAGCGAGCGTAACTTCGACATCGATCATTGCGTCATGGGCTTTTCCCTGTGCTAATTGATTGCATGTATTCAGCTGTTCGAGTTTTAAGGATAGTTTTCCATCGACGTCTGGCCAGTTGAGTATGTGAGATTTAAATAAATAAAACATCACGATCATGGGATACAAATCCATGCGTCCACATCCATTCGCATATTGATGGGAATAGGGTTTTAATAAATGACGATAAAAACTGAAACGCAAAAATTCATCATCGAACCCAAGTGTGTTATATCCCAGACTTATTGTGCCCGGTTGATTGAGCCATCGATGAATTTGTAAAATGGCTTCGTATTCTGAGATGCCTTCATGAAATGTATTGACACCGAGTCCATGCGTGATAATGGCCGCGGGTGCTGGAATCACGTCAGCGTTGAGTTTTATTTTTAATTCATATCGTTCAATTTCTTTGAGTGAGGTATCAGTGCGAATAGCCGCAAATTGTAAAACTTGATCAAATGTTTTGCTGAGCCCCGTTGTTTCGATGTCGTAAAAAAGAAAGGTTTTTTGCATTTTAAAAATTCTCAACTCGCACAACTTGATAGGCCGGTGTCTCATACGGATGTATTTTTTTTAAGGCGGCAATCGCGTCGTGAATGTGTTCATCGTCGCACACCATTTCAATTTTGCATTCATGTAATATTTCAAGTTGATTTTTTTTGCCGACAAAGGGATTGGCTGATTTTTGAGCCATAAATTGACCTTCCCCCACAGTCTGCCATGCGCAGTGAGAATAATTTCCAATGCGACCCGCGCCTGCGTTGAATACGGCTGCTTTAACTATTTCAGCATGTTCGAGTGGGACGTAAAAATAAATGAGGTACATTGTTACGGTTTCCTTTATTTCAAAGTAATTTCCCATTGACCCACTCAAGAATTTGCATATACTGAGCCTCACATTGCGGGTGTAGTTCAATGGTAGAACGGGAGCTTCCCAAGCTCTTAGCGTGGGTTCGATTCCCATCACCCGCTCAAATTTAGTTAAAGAGGTTTTCAGCATGACATTTCCAAAAACGTTACTCAAGATATTAATCGCCATTCTGATTGTGGTTCTTTTAGGCATTATTACACTTGTTTTATTCGTCAATCCAGAACGTTTAAAACCTATCTTGATTCAAAAAGTAAAACTAACAACCGGTCGCGAGCTTGTCATGGATGGCCATTTATCATGGACATTCTTTCCATGGTTAGGCGTGAAAGCGGGGCATATCGCACTGGGTAATCCTGAGGGGTTTCCTAAACAATCTTTTATGGAAGTGAATAGTGCACAATTCGGCGTACAATTTTTTCCTTTATTAAAAGGAAAAGTGGAAGCGGGTAGTATCGAATTGCATGGCGTGCAAGTCAATTTGATTAAAAATGCAAATGGTCAAAACAATTGGACGTTTAATTCTGATCACTCAAAAATTTCAGTTTCTCCGAATGCTTCTCACACGAGCAATGGTGCTAAATCATTATCATTGGCCATCACACAATTAAATATTGATGATGCCAATGTGCGTTATCAAGATTTACAAACACAACAAGCATTTGATCTCAGACATTTTGATTTACTGGCATCTAACATTAATTTTTCGCATGAATTTCCTGTGAAGTCTTCTTTTGATATCGATGCAACAAAACCCGCAATGAAAGGTCATTTTACATTTAATGCAACAACATCATTGAGTCCAATTTCGGGCGAATATGCTTTCCAAAATGCTGTGCTCACTGCGGATATTGATCAAGCCAATAAACATTTTCCTATACAAATATCAGGCAATTTGATGGCTAATTTGCCTAAAGAAACTTTAATTTTTGAAAAATTTGAAAGCAAATTTGCGAATGCAACTGAAACAGGCAGTATGCAAATCAATCATCTTTTATCGGATCCTATTGCGACAGGTCATTTTGAATATAAACCCTTCGATTTGCGCGCACTACTGACAACGATTGGCGTTGACACCACTAATTTACAAACAGCAAGTGGTGTGAGTGGCCAAATGAATTTTACGGCGACTCAATCTTCTATTTCTGCAAACGGGATATTGCACGCCGATACCATACAAGCAGCCAAGTTACAAATGAAAGATCTGCTTGTGCATTATCGCTTGCATGATGGCATGCTGGATTTTACACCGATGACAGCTAATTTATACGAAGGTAAAGCAACGGCTGAAGCTCGCGTTGATTTTAATGCGCATCAACCGCAAGTAAATTTACAACTGACACTCGCTAATATTCAAGCGGGACCTTTGATGCAAGATTTGGCTGGAAAACACGATGTTTCATTGACGGGGCTTGGAAATGTAACATTGTCAGTCACAACCTCTGGCACTGAAGAAACCATTATCATGCGTAATTTGAATGGCAACGCGCATTTTAGTTTTACAAATGGTTTTATCACTGGCGTTGATCTCGGCAATTTATTAGACCATGCGGCGGCTTTCGTTAAAGGGCAGCCTCAACCGGAAGCAGGTTCGGGGAAAACAGCTTTTGGTAGCTTGACTGCAAGTGCGGTTATTGAAAGTGGAATTATCAAAAATCAAGATTTATTGCTAGATGCTTCGCGTTTTACTGTGAGCGGCGGCGGTTCCATTGATCTTGTGCTGAATAAAATGGATTATTCTTTGCAGATGCTTGCGAAAAAGAATTCGCCTGATCAAAAAGACACTTTAGCAAACTTATATGGATTACCCGTTCCGCTCACTGTGTCTGGTGCATTGGATCACCCGTCAGTGCGCATTGACATTCCACGTTTATCAATTGCAATTGCGAAGCGCCAATTTCAAAATGCAGCAGGCAATACACTTCAACAACAGCTCGGGAATAAAGTCCCTGAAAATGCGGGCCAATTATTAAATAGTTTGTTGGGTAAATAATGAAAGTCATGACATTTAATCTCAATGGCATTCGTTCGGCAGCACGCAAAGGTTTTTTTGATTGGTTGCCGAACATCAATCCTGATGTTATTTGTCTTCAAGAATTAAAAGCGCAAGAAATGGATCTAATAGATCCTCTTTTTTTACCAGAAGGCTATTCAGGTTATTATCATTTTGCGGAGAAAAAAGGGTACAGCGGCGTTGCGATTTATTCACGCCAGAAACCATTGACTGTGAAAACAGGATTGGGATGGCCGGAGGCAGATCTTGAAGGTCGTTATGTCGAAATTGATTTAGGCAATATTGTCATTGCTTCATTGTATATGCCTTCTGGTACCAGTGGTGAAGAAAGACAAAATATTAAATTTGATTTTTTAAAACGATATCGATCGCATCTTGAGCAACAAAAATCTTTAGGACGTTCTTTGGTTATTTGTGGCGATTGGAATATCGCTCATCGCGAAATTGATCTCAAAAATTGGCGTGGTAATCAAAAAAATTCTGGTTTTTTGCCTGAAGAACGTGCCTGGATGGATGATTTATTTGGGTCTATGGGTTTTGTTGATGCGTTTCGGCATCTTCATCCTCAATCAGAACAATACACCTGGTGGTCTCATCGAGGGCAGGCGAGAGCCAAAAACGTGGGTTGGCGGATTGATTATCAAATTGTTACGCCTGATTTGACTGATAAGCTAATCGATGCGCAGATCTACCCCGAACCTTTTTTGTCTGATCATGCGCCATTTGTTGTAGAGTATGCGTTTTGTCCCATATGAGCTCAATGGCGTATGAAGCTGAAAAATTAACTCTCAATCATCCGATGCATAAATTTTCTTTTCACCATCCCCAACAAATCCAACGCTGTCATCCCAACCTGTTTTGCAACATTAAACGGTAAAAAATCGGTTGCAAAAATTTGTGTGAGTTGATGAGAAAGTAAAATATTTTTTTGTTCAGGTAATTTTTCTGGCAAATTCATTTCAGAAATTTTTTCGAAATGTTTTTTTAAAAATGCGATTTCATTTAATGCAATATTTAACCCTTGTGCTGCGATAGGATGAATCGTGTGTGCCGCATTACCAATGAGCATCACACGATTTTGAATTTGATGCTCAGGTTTAATGCGAATTAATTTTAAGGGATAAGTATATCGATTTTCAATGTTTAACAATCGACCTGCACGATATCCCATTTGATTTTGTAATTTTTTAAGAAATAGTTGATCTGATAAATTCATGAGTAATTCAATATTTTTTTCGCTATCAGTCCAAATGGTTGCAGCACGATGATCGGTGAGCGGTAACAATGCCAAAGCACCAGTTTTATGGAAACGTTCATATGCAATATGTTGATGATCGCGTTGTAGATGCGTCACTGTGACGAGTGCGCGTTGTTGATAATCTATCGTTTCAACTGGAATATTTAATAATTCACGCAGTGTGGAGTGTGTACCATCTGCGGCTATCAATAATGTTGTTTCAATTTTTTTTCCTGATGCAAAATTTAATGCGATTGTTTGTTGTTGATGCGTTATCTGTTGAACAGATTCTGGTTGCAATAGCGTAATATTGTTTGTGTTTTTTAATTTTTGATAAAGCGTTTGATTGATTTTTTCGGCAGGTACAACAAATCCTAATTCAGATAAATGGATATCACTGGCCGCTAATTCAGTGAATCCAAATTTTTTATATTGTGAAACATGAACGCGCTGAATAGCGCAAGCATCATTCTTCAGTTCTGCCCAAACGCCGATGTCAGAAAAAAAATCAGCGCTGTTTTTGGTGAGCGCAATCAGTCGATGATCTTTGGGTAGCGGTAAGGGTGAAGCATCCACTAATGCAATGTTGAATGCATGATCTGATAAAGCGACAGCGAGAGATGCACCAACTAAGCCGCCGCCAATAATCGTAAGATCAAACGACGACGTCATTGACACCCGCCATGAGATTTTCAACATCACTTATTTTTTTCGGCAATTTGTGACTTAAGATGTGATTGCCTTGTTCTGTGATCAACACATCATCTTCAATGCGAATGCCAATGTTGTGCCAACGTTTGTGAACTTTTGGAATATTTGCTGAAATATATAAGCCAGGTTCCATGGTTCTAACCATGCCCGCGCGTAATGTGCGCCAGCCATCTTCGACTTTGTAACGGCCTGCATCATGGGTATCAAGACCGAGCCAATGACCTGAACGATGCATGTAAAATGGAAAATACGCGCGTGTTTCCAGCAGCGTGTCAGTATCACCTTTGAGTAAACCAATTTCTTTTAAGCCATCTACTAAAACGCGAGTGACTTTGCCTTCAATTTCGTCCCAATGATTGCCTGGACGTAATGCGTTAATGCCTTCTGCTTGGGCAGCTAACACAATTTCATAAACAGCGCGTTGTTCTGCCGTAAATTTTCCATTCACAGGAAAAGTGCGCGTGATATCAGACGCATAAGATTGATATTCACAGCCTGCGTCAATTAAGACTAAATCACCATCATTCATTTTTTTGTCGTTAGTGACATAATGCAAAATACAGGTATTTTCGCCACTTCCGACGATTGGTGTGTACGCGTGTGAATGCGAACCATGCGATAAAAATGTGTAGATCAGTTCTGCTTCGAGTTGATATTCATACATGCCTGGTTTGCAGGCTCTCATCGCACGTTGATGAGCCATCACAGAAATATCCGCCGCTTTTTGCATGAGTTCAATTTCAGCAGAGCTTTTGATGACACGCATTTCATGCAGTAAAGGTTGAATGTCGCTGAAAGTGTGTGGCCAATGGACGCCACTTCGAATTTGACTACGCAATGTGTTAATCGCACGAAAAATGGCTTTATCAAATTTTAAATCGAGTCCTGCAGGATAATAAATATGTTCGCGATTTTGAAGAAGTGCCGGTAATTTTTCTTTGAAGGTATCAATGGTCCACGCTTCATCTGCGCCGTAAATTTTTTTTGCACCTTCTTCCCCCGCGCGATAACCATCCCATACTTCCTTGCTTGGATCTCTCGGACGACAAAACAAAATAAACTCACCTTCGGGACGTTTTGGCGCTAATATCATCACGGCATCTGGCTCATCAAAGCCGGTTAAGTAATGAAAATCACTGTTTTGGCGATAGGGATATTCGTGGTAATAATTTCGGAAGATAATTGGGGTCGCCTTCAAGATGGCAATGCCTGATTCGCCAATTTGTTTCATGATTTTGGCGCGGCGTGATGCAAATTCTTTCATATTAATCATGACTTACCTCCCAGTTCAGGCTTTCAAGCGAGACATGGTAACAGGATTGGCGTGAGGCCGGAAGGCCAGAATGTTTAGTAAAACCTCGTCTATACTTTAGGTAACCCTAAAGTCAGGATCCACGTCTATGTCGAGTTCAAAAATAGGTCTGATGTCAGGCGCAGATGATATAGCACGTCAATTTTACGAGGATTTGTTGCGGTTATTGAATGCAGGTGATGACCAAGCGATCAATCTGTTTCTATATGAAAATGCAAGTCAAATGCCTTTTCTCTTAGATATTTTACTTGAATTAATTGAGGCGAAAGATCTCGTTACATTTAATTTATTCATCGACAATCCTTTTATAAGAGATTATATAAAAAAATCACCTTATTTAGAAAACATTTTATCAGCGATTCATTCTGATATTAATTTTAGAATTAATTTTTTATTTTTTCCGGATATTTCTGCGCAATATTTTAAAAATAAAATAGATGAATACCAACAAGCAGCAGAAAATGATAAAAAATATACAATTGAATCAGAGAATATGTCTATAGCATTGTTTCAAATTTTTATCTCGAACAGTGCAGATGAATTTAAGAAAATGTCTGACAAACATGACTTAACAAATTTTTTACCATACGATTTGTTGGCATTGCTCGACCTTGCTTACAGAAATAAAAATCCAGCATTATTTTTAGAATTACTTGATAAAACTAAAATATCAAATCGTGTTGATCCCAATATCGTTTTGACATTGCTGGAATATTTAATTGTCAATGATTTTGAAAATGCATTTAATGGCGTGTTTAATTATTTAATTGGCATCGTCAAGGATAAATTAAATGATTTAACTGAATTGCTAAAGAGATCTCTGTGTAAATGTCGTGGCGATTATTTTAATACTCGCTATGCTTATCAATTGCTGGATGTTCCTGGGCTTGAAAAATTTTCGCAGATTTCGGATCGAGAAATTTCAGACGTGAAAAAATATTGCGAATTTGAAAAAAATCGAATCGCACTGGCTGAAGAAAAAGTTAATTATGACGTCATTATTTCAGGCCAAGGTCCCGCAGGGATGATGGCAGCGTTGAAAATGATGGCGGCAGGAAAAAAAGTATTGTTAATTTCTAATCGAAGTGATGATTTTGTACGCGTGCAAAAAATTCGGTTAGATTATTCTGTCACGCAATTTTTACGAGAGATGGTGGAGGCTCATTCTGTCTTGACGCCGAAAGATAAAAAATTATTTGATACATTCAATAAAATTAAACAAGGTGAATATATTTATATAAGTTTGAAAGATATTGAGCGCTATTTGTCGAATCGTATTGAAGATAATAAGAGAGGTGACAATATTAAGATTCTACATGACACTCAGTTGACAAGTGTGAATCTTGAAACAGGTGTTGCGATAATTGAGGGTCAAACAGATCCTGTTACTTTTAAAGATTTGATTTGCGCCGATGGCGCGGTAAGTCATGCAGTAAATGTATTGAATGAAAATTATGCGGAGCCTGTTATTCGCTATCGACAGCCTGATATACAAAAAATCGAACGTTTGCCGTCACGACATATTGCCGCCTATTTTCAAGTGCAAAGTACTACATCGGAAATATTAAAATTGCCGACCGAAGAAATGTATAGTGATAAATTAGATGGACTCCTTGGTTATTGTATTTTGGATTTTGATTCTTTCGAAAATTCAGATCCAGATAATAAATCGATAAAATGTTTTGTTACGACTGAAATTAGCGACGAAGAATATCAATATTTAAATGAACATCCAGAACAATTTAAAGAGAATATGTTACGTCTCGCAAATGAATTTATTCAAGAAACAGAGTTAGGCAAAATAAATAATAAAAATTTGTGTGTTAAAGCCACTCATCCCAGTGTGAAACACGGACCTGTCAAAGATAAAATGAAATTAACTCTATTTAGTTCTAATACGTTGATGGTTGAGCACCCATTATATGTGAGTGCTTCAGGTCGTTGCGCAATAGTGATCGGTGATGCGGGTGGCGGCACGGACTATCGCTTTGGTTTAGGAATGTATGTTGCAATGAGACACGTAGAAATTCTCCACGAATTTATTCAACACGGTGTAATTGCTGATCTAAATGCGGAATATGCTGAGTTGCAAGAAAAATTGCGGGCTAAACTGAGCGGTCGCGCAGTTACCGCAGATACTTTTTTTAAAGCGGCAGAGCAGATTGGAAAACCGCCCAGAAATTTATTTTCTAGGCCAGCAGCCGTTGTCGCTGAATCAAAAGGTGATATGGCAGCATCAAAAAAATTGTATTGAAGGCCGATACGATTTTTTTATTAATTTTCCTGTGTAATCATATAGATAGCGAAACATGGGTCACTGGGATTATCCCCCGCACACCGTACTAAATCCTAATCCTTTTTTGCGAATACCATCGATGATTGGTTGCAATGCTGCGATGGTTTGTGAACGATTCGCTTCTGGAAAACCATCGTGCATCAAAAATACTTGACCAGAGTGCGCATTATTGAGAATTTGCGCAATAATTTTTTGCGTACCAGGTCTTTCGTAATCAAATGAATTCCAACCCATCGGCATGGGCGTGATATCTTGTGATCGAATATAATCACGAACATGTTCATTCGAAGCGCCAAATGGATAACGCAAACAAAGCGGTTTTTCGCCGGTGATTTTTTCTAAAACATGTTGTGTCGCCAACACTTCATGTTGCAATTGTTTGTCTGAAATTTTCGTGAGCATAGGATGCGACCATGTGTGACTCGCAATCACATTTCCATCAGCTAAAACGTCTTTGACCAGATTAGGATATTTTTCAGCATTTGCGCCGACCATAAAAAATGTGGCGTGAATATGGTTTTTTTTCAATATGGCCAGAATTTGTGGTGTTGTCGTGGGGGATGGACCATCATCGAAACTGAGTGTGACTGTGCCAGGTAAAGCATTTCTGCGGACATCTGTGTGTGCGACTGCCGAAGAAATTAATAAAAATGAAATAAAAAAAAATGTAAATATTTTTTGTAACATTATTTTCCTCTCCCTTTGACTAAAGCTTCCGTAATTGTTGCTACATGTCTTCCTTGAAATTGCGCGATCGCTAATTCATTTGCAGTCGGTGTGCGTTTGCCATCGTTGCCGGCTAAAGTCGATGCACCATAAGGTGATCCGCCCGTGATTTCATTCATGATGGTTAATCGTTTTTCAGAATAAGGGACGCCGACAATGATCATGCCGAGATGTAAAAGTGTTGTGTGAAAACTGGTGATGGTTGTTTCTTGTCCGCCGTGTTGCGTGCCCGTGCTGGTGAATACGCTACCGACTTTCCCGACTAAAAGATCTTTTGCCCAAAGGCCGCCGGTTTGATCCAGAAAATTTCGCATTTGTCCGCACATATTACCAAAGCGAGTCGGTGTGCCGAAAATAATGGCATCCGCCTCGCTCAGATGATGTGTTTGAATGAGTGGAATATGTGCAAAAGCTTTTTGTGCTGCCTTTGCGCCACTTTTTTCGAGTATTTCGTCAGGCACTAATTCGGGCACGCGAAATAATTCAACCGAAACATCACCTGCTTCACGTGCCCCTTTAGCAACCGCTTCAGCCATTTGGTAAATGTGTCCGTACATGCTGTAAAAAATAACTTGAATGTTTGTTGTCATTTAATTTCGCTCCTTGAAATGTTTATTACCTTCTCCCACAGGGGGGAGAGGTGAAAAGTGCTAAGTATTCTCCGGCAACAAATGTCCGACGGTAAAGATTTTCATGGAATTTGTTTTGCCGTGTACGCCCATGAGATCACCTTTCGTAATAATGACGAGATCTCCTTGGCGTAGGATACCGCGTTTTTGTAATTCTGCGGAAGCACTGGCATTAACCACGCGTCGATCGACGTGCGTTGCATCAAATGGAATCGGAAATACGCCACGATAAAGTGCCATGCGGCGCAATGTGCTGGCATGTCGACTGAGACCATAAATCGGAATTTCAGAATGAATGCGCGACATCCACAAAGGCGTTGTGCCCGATTCAGTAAGTGCAATGATGGCGCGAATATCTAAATGCGTTGCCGTGTACATTGTGGCCATCGCGATGGCTTCATCAACCACTTTAAAGGGAAAATCCAATCGTTCGCGTGATGATTTCGCGAGCGGATTTTTTTCAGCACCTAAACAAATGCGATGCATGGCAGCAACTGCTTTGTCAGGATATTTCCCGACGGCGGTTTCTTGCGATAGCATCACAGCATCGGTGCCATCGAGTACTGCGTTGGCAACGTCAGACACTTCCGCGCGTGTTGGAATGGTGTTGTATGTCATCGTTTCCAACATTTGTGTGGCAGTAATCACAGGTTTTTTTAATGTGCGCGCTAAATTGATAATGATTTTTTGTACGCCGGGTAATTCTGCATCACCAATTTCGACACCTAAATCACCGCGCGCGACCATTACCGCATCGGAAGCGTGAATAATTTCTTCGATATTTTTAACTGCTTCCGTTCGTTCAATTTTTGCGATAATGCCTGCATTTCCGCCCGCAGCCCGTAATAAAACGCGAGCAGCTTTGATGTCATCAGCGTTACGAGGAAATGAAACGGCAATATAATCGGCATCCAATCTAATCGCTTCGATGAGATCGAGACGATCTTTTTCAGTGAGCGCTTCCGCAGAAAGACCGCCGCCTAAACGATTAATGCCTTTATTATTGGATAATTCACCTTCAACCATCACCGTGCAAATAATTTTTTGATTAACAACTTTGTCGACTCGCATGACGATACGTCCATCATCGAGCAATAAGGTGTCACCTGAATGAACATCGTTAGGTAAATTTTTATAATCGAGACTCACGGCATCTTCAGTGCCGTCATCATTTCCTAAATTGGGATCCAACGTAAAAATCTGACCTTCTTTTAGCTGAACAGATTTATTTTTAAAACGGGCAACGCGAATTTTAGGCCCTTGTAAATCTGCTAAAATGGCAACAGTACGATCTTGTTCTCCCGCAATTTTTCGGACCATTTGAATGCGATTTGCGTGGGTTTCATGTGACCCGTGAGAAAAATTCGCTCGAAAAACATCGGCACCCGCTAAAATCACACGACGTAAAACATCGGGATCGTCAAGGGCTGGGCCAAGTGTCGCAACAATTTTGGTGCGTCTTAATATGGTCATGTGATGTGTTCATCTCTGGTTGCGCGCGCTTCCAGTGCGACGATAGAAGGTAAGGGCGTTCCTTCGATGAAAGATAAAAAGGCACCGCCGCCGGTTGAAATGTAATTGATATCTTTTTCGACGCCATACGCTTCAATGGCAGCTAGCGTGTCGCCACCGCCAGCAACGGAAAAACCAGGACTGTCTGCCACGGTTTTCGCAATGGCGCGTGTACCTTCAGAAAATTGATCAATTTCAAAAGCACCGACCGGGCCATTCCATAGGATTGTTTTTGCTTTTTTGATAATGCTCGTCAAATGTTTGATGGTATCAGGACCAATATCATACACTTTTTCAAGATCATCAATTTGTGAGACGAGGCGCACAGCGCTTTCAGATTCTTCGGATAATTTTTCACCGACAATAACATCAGTGGGCACAACAATTTCTGCACCACGGTTTTTAGCCATCATGCACAAACGTTCAGCTTCGTCGATGAGATCAGGTTCGTAAAGCGATTTTCCAACCGAATATCCTTCGGCCGCAATAAAAGTATTCGCAATACCCCCGCCGACAATTAAATAATCGACTTTTTGAACAAGTGCTTCCAGTAAGCTTAATTTAGTCGAAACTTTTGATCCACCCACAATTGCAACAACCGGTTTAGCGGGTTTTTGCATAATTTTGGTGAGCGCTTCAAGCTCTTTAATTAATAAAGGGCCAGCGCAAGCGATCGGGGCAAATTCAATGATGCCGCAAGTTGAAGCTTCAGCACGGTGAGCGGTTGCAAATGCATCCATGACAAAAACGTCGCATAATTTAGCCATCTTTCGTGCAAGATCACGCTCGTTATCTATTTCACCATGATTAAAGCGAACATTTTCAAGCAAGACGATTTGATGAGTGTTCATTGAAAAACCATCGACCCAATTTTCAATGAGTGGAATTTCTCGCAAGTGTTTGGACAAATAAGCTGCAACCGGCGCTAAAGAAAACTGTGGATCACGTACGCCTTCTTCCGGTCGGCCAAGATGCGACATAATCATCACTTTTGCGCCTGCTTTCAGCGCTTCGCGAATCGTTGGAATGGCTGCTTGAATGCGACTATCGCTCGTGACTACCCCATTTTTGATGGGTACATTCAAATCTTCACGGATCAGGACACGTTTATTCTTCAGTGAAAGGTCGGTCATGCGCGTGATAGGCATGGGGTCATTTCTCCAGGTAACTAAAGTGCTGTGAATTTATTGCATAATGCTTAGAAAAACAAGAGGTAATTTTTTGATCGAATAGAGATGATAGAATAAACTTAATTGATAATGAGGACCTGTTGATGGTCGGAATCACTGGGGGTAATTTTCTTAAAGAGAGAGATATACAGCCGTGGACGCTTGAATCCCTTTTATGTCGAAGGAGTGAAGTGTATAAATTGCGTTTAAATATTTTTGAAGACGATTATTCAAATGAAAAAGCGGCGCAGATTGGCGAGTTATTGATGCAGGCTGTTGCTGAAATGCCATTTCGACTTTCTTTGGGTGAAAAAGATATTCTCCTTCCGATTTTCACAGATTTTAAATGGTACACCGATGTTACAGCAGAAGATGAACGTTTTCATGGAAAAGCACAATTTACGATTTGGCTCCCTAATATTTTTTTCGCTTCTCGTGAAGCCATACTGGCTGATATCGAAAAATCACTGATTGATTTGAACGCACGTCGAGATAGCGCAATTTTAGAGTTTAAAGAATTTGAAGCAGAAGGGTCTGATGAAAAAAGCAATCTTTTTGATTCTCAAGACGAAAGAAAAAAAATACTCAATCAGAAAGTAACATCTTACAATACGCGAATTGAGTGTTATGAGCAGGCTCAAGCATTTATTTCTGCTTTTTCAGAGGATGATTTTAAAAAAATGCAAAAAGAATATATCGAACAATGTGCAAATTGGATAAAAAAAATCGAACAATTATTCAATGAAAAAAATATTCGTTCCGGAAAAGTAGATGATGCTGACGTGGTTTGTTCTCAGTTTTTTTCGATGAGACAGTTTAGCGACGCAAATGATCCATCAAAAGATTATGTTGAAGCTAAATCAAATCCCGATTCGATAGAGTTACTCAAAGGTCAGCTAAAAGAAAGTGATTTTTTTAAATACCTATTAGGACGTATCGGATTCAGTTCTTCTCCAGCACTTAAAAGGTAGAGACGATGCGTCTTTTTCTTGGTACCCTTGCGTTTTCAGAAGGTTCTTAGACTTTTTTATTTGGCAGGATAAAGACGTGAATAGTCAATTTTCTTCAGTTCGAGGTGCTTTCCATCAACGCATTGCAGGCTGGATGTTGCATGCCTTTACCGCGACGGGTGCATTTGTCGGGCTGCTTGCTTTGATGGCAATTCATGAAGGTAAAGCGATCACAGCATTTTGGTTAATGGGTGTCGCGATCGTCATTGATGCCGTCGATGGTTGGTTTGCTCGTGCGTTACGCGTTCGTGAAAATATTCCACAGATCGATGGGGCGCTGCTCGATAATATTGTTGATTTTTTCACATATACACTTGTTCCCGCATTTTTTATCATGGTGTTTCCGATGGTGCCTGATGTGATGCGGATACCGTGCGTTTGGGTGATTACGATTGCTTCGGCCTATCAATTTACGCAAGTGAACGCGAAAACAAACGATCATTTTTTCTTAGGATTTCCTAGTTATTGGAACATCGTTTTATTCTATCTTTTCTTTTGGCACATGAATCCTTGGTTAAATGTCGTGATTCTTTTTGTTTTGGCAGTGCTCAGTTTTGTCCCCGTGAAATATGTGTATCCCTCACGACTGGATTATCTGACTCGGAATAACGCGCTGCGATTAACGATGTTTATTTTGACATTGATTTGGGGCGCCACAACGGCAGGTTTATTATGGACTTGGCCGCATGCGCATCCTTTATTGGTATTTTTATCGGTGGGTTATCTCGTGTTGTATGTTGCAATCAGTTTGTATCGCACCTGGGTGCCTTTATTGATCGCTAATTGACACTTCCAACACTCATGAGAGAAAATCAGCCCCTTTTCTGATGGATGTGAGCGTATGACTGAACAAGCTTGTGCAAAACGTGTTTATCAAGTCACTCAAGCTGATTTGCCTTTATCGTGTCCTATGCCTGATATGACGCTTTGGAATGCGCATCCGCGCGTCTATTTGCCGATTGAGGAAACAGGCGAGGCTTTATGCCCTTATTGCAGCGCAGAGTTTATATTAAAAAAAGATGAGTGATCGAATTTTAATTGTAGGTCCCGCTTGGGTTGGCGACATGGTCATGGCGCAGGGCCTGTTCCGTTTATTAAAAGAACAGCGTCCAGATTGTAGCATTGATGTGTTAGCGCCAGCGTGGAGTCTTCCGCTGATTGCGCGCATGCCTGAAATTTCTAATGCAATCGTCATGCCGGTTTCTCACGGCGAATTAGCCTTAAAGAAACGCTTTCAATTAGGCTGTGAATTGCGAGCGAAACAATATACCCAATCCATCGTGTTGCCGAATTCATTTAAATCAGCACTCGTTCCTTTTTGGGCGAAGATTCCAAAACGCACAGGCTATCGTGGTGAAATGCGTTATGGTGTATTAAATGATATGCGTCATTTGGATAAACAAAAATATCCATTGATGATCGAACGTTTTTTGGCGCTGGGTTTACCGAACAATCAACCCTTGCCGGAACCCTTTTCTTTGCCCGCGCTGAAAATTTCAAATACATCATTGACCGCTGTGCGTACTAAATTCAATTTATCCATACAAAATCAACGAATTTTAGCATTGTGTCCAGGCGCAGAATTTGGTCCAGCAAAACGGTGGCCTGAAAAATATTATGCGGATATTGCAAAACAGTATGCTGAATTAGGTTGGCAGATTTGGATTTTTGGTTCAGCAAAAGATCGTGATGTTGCTGAAACCATTATCCAATTATCAAATACAGCCTGTGTTAATTTAGCTGGCGAGACAACATTGGAAGAAGCGATTGATTTATTATCGTGTGTGAATGCGGTATTAACCAATGATTCGGGATTGATGCATATTGCTGCGAGTTTGAATAAACCTTTGGTTGTTGTCTATGGCCCAACCAGTCCTGGATTTACGCCGCCTTTGCATCCTTCTGCAAAAATCGTGCATTTGTCTTTACCGTGCCAACCTTGTTTCAAACGAACTTGTCCGCTGAAACATCACGATTGTATGGAAAAATTGTTGCCCGAAAAAATTGTAACGAGTCTTCGGGAGATTTCGTGATGCGTGTACTCGTTATCAAAATATCATCGATGGGCGATATTATTCATGCATTACCTGCACTCACTGATGCTGCAAAAAATGTGCCTGGCATTCGATTTGATTGGGTCGTTGAAGAAAAATTTGCTGAAATTCCTCGTTGGCATTCTGCCGTGGATCGTGTGATTCCTGTTTCGATTCGTACATGGCGAAAAAAAATTTTTTCAAGAGACACACACTTAGCCGTACGCGCATTTCTGCATGATTTACGTCAAAATCAATATGATTTCATTATTGATGCACAAGGTTTAATAAAAAGCGCGCTCATTGCGGGTATGGCAAAGGGTTTGCGATGTGGATTAGATAAAAAATCGGCGCGCGAATTTTTGGCCGCACTTTTTTATCAACAAAAAATATCTGTTGATAAAAATCAACATGCAGTCACGCGCGTCCGAGAATTATTTGCGAAAATATTAAACTACTCTCTTCCTGCGTCTCAGGCCGATTATGGTATTGATCGTTCGACATTTCTATCAAAATCAAACGAACAAAATTATTGTGTATTTTTGCACGGTACAACGTGGCAATCGAAACATTGGCCAGACATGTATTGGAAAAAATTGGCAAAAATTGCAGGTGAAAATCAATTAAATGTTAAGTTAACGTGGGGAAACGCGGAAGAGCGGGTGCGAGCGGAGGAAATCGCAAAAGAAAATCCGCATGTTGAAATATTGTCACATCTCAGTTTGTTTGATATTGCAAAAGTATTAGCAAATGCAAAAGCCGTTATTGCAGTGGATACCGGTTTTTGTCATTTGGCGGCTGCACTTTCTGTTCCAACGGTTTCTTTATATGGGCCCACTCATCCTGTTTTATCAGGCGCCATGGGTGAATCGCAAATCCATCTTGCTGCACAATATCCTTCTTGTGCGCCTTGTTTATCACGTCAATGTTTTTGGAAAGGCGAGTTGTTAACATTGAACGGTGAAAAAATCCAACCCGCTTGTTTGGCAACATTAACGCCGGAGCGGGTGTGGAATGAACTAGTTCGATGACGTGAGAAAAGGTGACGTGAGAAAAAAAGGATCGGATAAATCATATAGAGGATCCGTATTTTGTTGTTGTCCACTAAAAAAACCAAAAGGTGAAGGTGATCGCGGGGGTGTGACTGAAACAGGATTGAGATGGAGTGGATCGGTATCTAAATCTAAATTGACATCGGTATCTAGATTTAATTTGAGTAGTAGCTGATCCAGGTTAGATTCTGGCTGATAGGAATTAACGTTCAAAAGCAATGGATCAGGTACGCTGTCAAATTGAGAACTCATTGGAGGACTGGCGTAAGGATTTTCTAAAGGAAAAGAAGCTGCGGGTGCTGGCTGTTGTGGCTGTTGGATTGCTTGCTCTTGCTGTAATTCTGTTAAATAATTTTGAAATGTTTGACGCATGCATGCATGTTCTTGTTCTATTTCTGCAGGTGTTTTTACCAGTGCTTCATATCTACGCTCATCCTCATGAGATCTGAGTCTTCCTTTCCATGAGTTTGTTTTAAGCATTCGCGTTTCAACAGTCACTAAGCCCTCAAATTCTGGCGGAACGGGGATGGTATTTTCACGAGCATATTTGTCGGTATCTTCGAAAACTCTGATATAGCCTGGTTTGAATTCTTGATAAGAAACGCCTTTATAAAGGCCTTTTTCTAGACGCTCACCTTTTTCATTTATGATAAAACTTGTTTCATTGAGCGTGTAATTTCTGAACATAAAAAACCTCTTGTTATAATTATTAAAAAGGAGAGGCATGATAACTATTTTTTGAATAAAAAAGAAAGATTATTTTTTATAAACGGTCGTTGTCCCTTTCCAAATAAGAGAATCCCCTTTCCAACCACGAAAGGGTGAACCATAAGCGCGATGAACAGCGGGAAAGTTTTCTGGCATTTGATCTTCTGAAAAAGCGTAATCGACATTGGGTTCGCGTTTGGGATAAACAATCGTTTCTTCATCTTTGCCGATGTTTGCAAAAAATTTCTCGCGGCCACTCATTTTCAACGAAGCGCTTGTTGGATAACCCGTAATTTGAATGCGACTATTTTGACGGATACCGGTTAAACGAATATCGTTTGCGATAGGAAAATAACTGCCGTAACCGACATAACTCAATTTGCGAGATGTGATGCCGTTACCTTGAAAATCATTCACGCCATTTTTCCACAGAAATTCACTGATGACACGTGCACGCCGTTCGCTCAATTCTTGTTCGCGTTTAGATGTGCCAAATCCACTGGTGTTTCCTGAGACGATAATATTGTCGTCGGGAAAATAACTTAATACATTGATAGCACTTCGTAGTGCAGGCTCAGCGTCTGGTAATAATTCGTCTGAGTTGCTGTCAAACACATAGTCAGACGGCAAATCGATCGTGACATATTGCCCTTGAACATTAACATTGCCACCCAGCGCTTTAACGCCGCCCGAAGCAAAATCACGCGTGGTGAAATAGTAACCCACCGCAGCGCCTGCAACAGCGGATAAACCAATGACTGTTTTGGATGCGCCCAAAATGCCTGCGGTTGCGCCGCCTGCAACGCCACCGACAATAGGGCCTGCTGCATTGCCCGTTAAATGGTTATGGGTTGTAAAAGGATTGTACGAACAACTAGCAAGCAATAATGCTGCTAAGGATGAGATAAATATTTGATGTATTGGCTTGCGAAGCATTTTCAGCAGCCTTATCAAAAGAATTGCCGATCATTATAACCTTATTATCTCTTAAGTTTAAATTAAGATTTATGCGCGACAATAAAGATTATTGCAAGAAAGGAACGCTTGTATGAGTTTATCGCGTCAACCGGGCAGTGCGGTTGCATTAGCGCTTGCTGCAGATCCTGCAGTGTTGCCTGTCATTATGACAGTTGCAGGTGTTGCATTAACGGTGAGCGCGGCTGTGTTTGCTTATCATGAATATGAAGCCTATGAAGAAAATAAACATAAAAAAGAAATTGAGGTCGTGAATGAATTACATCAAAAATTCCTGGCTAAAATTTCTATTCCAGATGCAGAAGATATTAAAGGATTTCCAGCTATTTTTAAATTTCGTGTTGAGGATAAGGCAGAAGTTATTGAATCAATGCATATGACGGAAGAGCAGGTCAGGGATGTTGGGCAAAATTGTAAACGATGTGATGATGAATCACTTCAGCCTTATCGACAGGCGATTCTCGACGCTATTTTAAAATTACAAGAATATTATTTTATCAAAGATAAAAACAGTGTGACGTCACGCGTGATATGTTATCTGTTGTATATGTTAGAAACAAAATGTTTAAATTTTCAAGGATACGATTACGACATTGGTTATTTATCTGCGCTAATTCATTTTATCAATGCATATGCCTCTCTCAAAAATACCACAAAAACACAGCATTTTAGTCGATTTAACGCGGTGTATCGCTGTCTCATGGAGGCAAAACAATCACTCGAAAGACATAGAGAACTTTTATCGCTGGATGAGATGATTCGTGAATTAAAAGATTTTTGTGTGTTTGAAAGTGATCATCTCATTCGATACTTGATGCGCATGTTTGTTGAAAATAACAATGAAATATATATTCAAACCGTCACGATGGATGAATTGTCTCATAACATTTTGAGGCAAGAATATATTCGCAGTGCATTCAGCGGTATGATATTTGATCGAGATAATGAAATACATTTACCTCATTGTATTTTTACAGAGTGGGTGGTTGCGTTGAGTCGCTATTATCTTTATTCAACAGATGTTATTTCAAATATTAAGGAAGATGAAATAACGCTAACAACAAAAATATTTTCCGATGTCGAATCAAAACAGCAAAAAAAATATTGGGAAGCACAAAAATTATTTGAACAAATTAAAGCGATTCGAGCTGTGTTTAAAGAAACATCGAATTATATTTCAACAAAAGCAATCGATAAAGATTTGATTCCTGTAAACGATACGCAAGAAGTGATTGAGCGAACCAAAATGATTTATCGGTTCGCATTATTAACGCATCAAGTTATTTCGTTACAATATCTTTGTATGCAACTATTAAAAAGTTTAAAACAGTTGGGTGAAGTATATGTCAAAAATCCTAATCATTTTCGTCATATATTTATATTGTTAAGTTTGTTGTGTCAAAAAATAAAGGAAAATACAGTCATGTGTAAAAATGATATTGAAAATATACAAATCATGAATGGCGATCGCATGCAGCTCGATTCATTTCAATTATTTCCAGAAGAAGTGAAAACACGGCTGGATAATATTGGCTTGCGCATTAATCGCTTGGAAGATGGGATTAAAGATTATCGAGAAAAAGCCATTAAAGAGTTAAGTTTTTCTGAAGTTGAAACTGAAATTAAAAATCATATGCTTGAAACAGCGCATTTGATTGAAAATTTATATCAATTGAAAATTGAGGTGCCAGAGGAAAAAGATGAGATTGAAGAAAAATCAGAAGCACCAGCAGCCCATTTGTCATCCTGACAGCGTTAAGCGCTCTCAGAATGATAAAAGTAAAAAATATAAATTCTTAATATTTTCTTAAGATTTCCTTAAGGTTTCTTTAATCATAATGAACTGCAATTTTTGAAAAATGGATTTTTTCTTTTGCAAAAAGACAGGGAGTCTTTCATATGCCTCATCCAGTAAATGGTTCTGATGCTATTTCTTCAAGAAAATATCAACGTAATCATAAAAAAACTCAAGAAAATTCCGCCAAAAGTAATACACCTTCTGTTCCAATTGTAAACACCCCGCCACAAAATGTAGTTGATAATTTTACTGGAGATGATTTTTCACAACTTGCGGTGAATGAGCATAATCGTTATCGACACAATAGCAAAAAAGTCGGTGTGGTTGCGATTGATGAGGCTGCGAAAAATGCGCTTCAGTGGAAAATTCCTTTTAAAGCGAATGATGATCTTGTTGTTCGTCCGCTTGAAAATGTTGAAGTGATTTATCCTTTCGGCATGGAACGCTACAAAGCCAATACACCGGAAGGTACGCCGATGTTTTCATCGCGACAGATTGATATGGAATATGGGAAAAACGCTGAAGGGATGTCTGTTCAAAAAATGAAAATTGCACCTTTCTCACCTGCACCGCCAAACAAAAAAGAACCTTTTTGGGGGAGTAAAAAAGAAATTCCATTTTTTCGATTGGATTTACCTGAAGAAGACAAAATGGAATTGGATCAAGAGCTCAATGAGATTAAGCCGCGAATCAAAGGCGGGACAGAAACTATCATTCATCCGCCATCGGTAACAAAACGTGAAGAAATGACGCGTAATCCGGACCAAAATAAAGTGATGTCTGGATCAGCCAAAGATACATATAAAGATTTTTTAGAAGCATGGGATGATGAAGAGGATGAATTCCGTCCATTGCATCCTGATTTCGTTTTTATTTTAAAGCGTGCAATCACTGCACCTCTCGACGGATCAAATGAGGGTGATGCTAGACCTGAATGGATGCATTTAAAAGGATTTTCTTTAACGCCGCTTTCTGAAGATCCGCAAGTGATAGAAAATTTAGCGGCAGGACCAAAATGGGCTAATACACAGATGATGGTGTTGGAGCGTATTGCAAAATGGGTCGCGCTCAATCGACCAGAGACACTCATCAAAATTAAACCTGTTTTTGAAATGTTATTAGATTCAGAAATTGCAAAACGCTTTCATTTTGAAGTCACACTCGAAGAAAAAAATCGATTTGTTAAATTGATACAAGATATGGATCCTTTCAAAAAATTTCCTATTCCCAGTAAAGCAACTGATTTGGCACTCAGCACGGCAATTGTTAATAATTTATTGATTGGTCAACCGCCGATAAGCGAACAAAAAGTTAAGGGAAAATTTGTTTTGCAATCTGTTTCAAATCAAGTTGCACCTATTATTCAACAGCAACCCATGTCAAATCCAGTCATGCATCAGCAAGTGATTTCGAATAAAACTGTACCGCTTATATTCCCGATAGACGATGACAGTGAATCATTACCTTTGTCACTAGAAGATGAAGAAAAACCCGTTAAAAAAAAGCAAAAAAAGATGGGTCATGCGGAACGAAATTTGAAGTACACAGGATCACTCGTTCAAGTTTTCACAACTTTTAAAGAAGTCGATTATGAAAAACCTTGGTCAGGGGTTGATGAAAGAAAATGTAGTGGAACAGGATTTGTTATTGAACACGAAGGAAAAAAATATATTTTAACGAATGCACATTGCGTTGAAAATCATTTGATGGTGCGTGTGCGTTTAGCCAATCATCGCGATAAAAAATATGTGGTTAAACCGCTTTGCATTTCTTATCAATGCGATCTTGCATTGCTCGAAATTACCGATCCTGAACTTTACGAAAAAGCGGTACCCGTTGAGCTCGGTGAAATGGTTAAAAAGCAACAAAGAGTTCAGGTTGTTGGATTTCCGATGGGCGGAGACGAAGACTGTATCACGGAAGGAAGTGTTAGCCGTATTGAGGTTGGATCTTATGATTCAACAGGTGCCGGGCCAATGCTGCAGGTTCAGGTGAGTGCACCCATTAATCACGGCAACAGCGGCGGTCCAGTATTTTCAAACAATAAAGTTGTTGGCGTGGCATTCCAAGGTTATACCTTTGCGCAAAATATTGGATACATTATTCCAACACCGATTATTAAACATTTTCTGAAAGATTTTCGTGGATTTCCTGTCTTACCGATTGAAGTACAATCCATTGAAAATGATACTTGGCGTGAATACTATGGCATGCAGCCTAATCAAACAGGTGTGCGAGTGAGTCAAACGCTTTTTATGAAAACAGACGATGGCTATGGCAAATTAAAACGTGATGATATTTTATTGGAAATTGATGGATTTCCTATTTCAAATGAAGGAACGATAGATAAAATTCCAAAGATCGGTAAATGTATTGATTGGGTATATCTGACGCATCGCAAATTTATTGGCGATAGTGTAAATGTGAAAGTGCTTCGAAAAGATGAAATGACGGGTGCAGTGAATATTCATGATATTTCTATGAAATTAGAACATATCCCGCACGAAACATCGAAAATTCAAGCAGAAGAGCGCGATAAAGAGCCAACTTATTACGCGAATGCAGGTATGATTTTTATGCCTGTGACCCAAAATTACATTGACCAAAACTACACAAAATTTGAGGAACTGTTTTTAGCCGAAGAAAATTGTAAATTTGTTGATGCACCAAGACAATCACTCAATGAGCAGCCTGTTGTTCTGCATAAAATTTTAGATTGTGAAGAAACACACGGATACAAACCATTTGAAGGTGAAATGATTTCGGAAGTCAATGGAAAAAAAATTCAGAATATCACTGATATTGTCGAAGCAATGGAATCGAATCAAAATTCTGTTCATTGCATTGTGACGGGTGGTAAAGATTGTATTGTCGTGAAAAATATGGCGGCAGCTGAAAATAAAGCTGTGTTGAAACGCCGTCATATTGCAAAAGATCGTTCAGATGATTTGCGTATATGGAAAAAAATGCGTGATTTACCAGCGAATCAACAAGGTGTTGATATGAACGCATCGATATTATCAGATAATGATTCAGATGATGATTCAATGGATGTCGATATTCAAAATGTTTCAATGCCAACGCAATGGCCAGGTTTAGCAAAATATAATGCTAAAATTGATAACATGTTTGCATTTTACAGCCAACATCCAATCGGCGACGACGATGATGAATCAGATGATGAAGATTATGTGCTAGATTCTGCGGATGAAGAATCGCCTAATGCGAGTGAGGCAGAAGAAGCATCCGACAATGAAATGGACGTAAACAACGATCATCGGAATCAACGTGTTCTTTCACAAGGCCCCAGTTTATATAATAGACGTAGAACACATGCGATAATGGCATCTGATGAAGATGAAGCAGTGATTAATAAGAAACGTAGAATGGGATAGGAGTAAATAATGATTCACGAATCTCACTCTTTTCGCGATGTTTTAAAATTTATAAAACATGACAGTTGGTTGTTGCTTGATCTCGATAATACGGTGATGGAATCACGCGCTGAGCTTGGCAGTGATCAATGGTTTGTGAATTTGATGTGTCTTGCATCTCAAAGACCGTTGGATTCTAAAGAAGCATGCGAATGGGTGATTGATATTTACCATGCGGTGCAGCACTTTGTACGTGCTGCGCTCGTGGAAGAAGATATTCAATGGATTCTTCAATCATTGCGTGATATCGGCATTCCTATTCTTGCAATTACCGCGCGCGATCATTGTTTATTAAAACCAACATTAAGACAACTCGATGAAGCGGGTATTAGTTTTTCAGGTGTCGGTAGCGAGTGTTTTGATGGAAGTATTTACCTAGCCGATGAAAAACCATTTGTTTATGATCACGGCATCATTTTTTGTTCGGGTGGGGATAAAGGGAAATGTTTACAAGCCTTTTTGGAAGAATGTGAATTACATCCAAAGCATATTGTGATGATGGATGATAAACAAAAACATCTGGAAAAAGTGGAAACCGTTTCAAAAATTAAAAAAATCCAATTTGATTTTGATGGCATTCGTTATGGTTATCTCGATGAAAAAGTCAAATCGATTGACATGCAAAAAGCGCATGAACAATTAGCTGCAATAAAATATTTATTACCCACAGAAGTTAAAGAAGCAGTTGATCAATTACTTGAATTGCCGGAAGAAAAATATTCAATCGATGAAGAAGCTTTTTTTATCTCTGAAAACCAAGAAGCAAAAATGACTGTGATGCATTTGGCGCACATACATGCAGAATGTACTTTTTTTCGGTGTCAGAACCCTCGCATACCGTTTAAACTGGAAGCCATTCTCCCCAATGACAATTCGCAGACTCGCCTCGACCATTGAATATTTTCACTGCAATCGCATGAATCCCTTTGTTTTGCAACGATTCTGGTGATTGCGTGAGTTGTTGTAAGAACCACCAAGATAATTCTTCAAGAGTCACATTTGTGATCGGTAAAACAACCGTATCTTTTTTTAAAAAAGAAAAGGTTTCATTGGAAAAATGAATTTCCCATTTGTTTGTTTCTTCTTTTAGTTGAATATGAGGAGAATGTGTCGGCAAAATAAAATGATAATCTAATTCTCGGCACAATGTTTGAAGATGTTCACGATACTCGCGCAAATCAAAGGCTAAACCGTTGCTGCCCACTTCCGTGCGAAATGCCACATTCAATTGATAATCGTGACCATGCAAGCTTTCACGTGCATGCTCTGAAAGCGTCATGAGATGACCCGCTGAAAATTTCAGTTCATCGCGATGGATCTCTATGGTGGCAAAACGTGTCACAGGCGATACTCATTATCGAAAAGCGTTGGATTATACATGAAAATCGCCCATTTTCCTTCTCCCCTTGTGGGAGCGTTGTTGAATAATTCGAAATTTTTCACCTCTCCCACAAGGGGAGAGGTGAATAACTTTGAATTGTGCAATAACGTTTTTTCAAAGGGGGAAAATCTATTACTGCGACACCGACACGCTGGGCATAGGCGGTGCTGATTGCACATAGTGTGCATCACTGCTGCTATCGCTTGAGCTATCATCCGGTGGTGTCACATAATGCGCATCACTGGAGCTCTTGCTGCTGCTCACAGACGGCGGTGGTGGCGACACATAATGTGCATCACTCGAGCTGCTGCTGACTGATGGTGGCGGCGACACATAATGTGCGTCACTCGAACTGTCTGGCGGTGATACATAGTGTGCATCGCTTGAGCTGTCTGGCGGTGATACATAGTGTGCATCACTTGAGCTGCTCACGGAAGGTGGCGGCGGTGACACATAATACGCGTCACTTGTACTTTCAGGCGGTGACACATAATGTGCATCACTCGAGCTGTATGATGTTGTTGAGACGCTAGGACTTGGAATATAAGTCATATCATCAAAATCATCAACGCAACCCATCAGCAATAAACAGCTAACACCCATGCTCAGAAAAGTTATTTTCTGTGAAATTTTCATCATTTAATACCTATTCAATTAGGAAAGGCTAACCATTGGCATCGCGCCCGATCTTGCTGGTGGGTTGATGTTCACAGTTTGTGAATAGGTGTAGCATTGATTATCTAAACCTGGAACGACTTGACCGTCGATGTCTCTCACGACATGTAAGCAAACTTCATAATCAGGATAGTCAACGTCATATTCAATCGCTTGTGAAGGCGCGCCTTGTGGACCAAGCACTAAATTTTTTGATTTACCTGAACCTTGGAAAGTGGCGTAGGCATGATAAGAATAGGCTGTATGGTTGCTTAAAATGACGGTGGCATATGTGCCTGGAACTGCCATCGGTGCTGTAGAATTGGGTTTTGCAGAAAGATAATACGCATCAGATGCAAATGCAGAGCTGATTAAAGAAAAACCTAAAGATGCTAACAGAATTTTCGGTAACAATTTCATTGTATACACTCCTCAATTAAGGGAGCGTATTGTACAAGGGATTGTTTTGAAAGAGCAAATTAATTGTAAAAATTGAATATAATCAATAAACTCATAAATCCCTTTTCCTATCCTGAAAAGAAAATCCTGGCAATATTAAATCACGATCAGTTGACGCAGCCAACACTTTCACGGTTTCACCCATCTCACTGGGCAGCGTTAATTTTTTAATAATTTGGGCTTGTTGAAAGGTGGACTCAGGTGAAAGCGCAAGATTTTCTGCATGTTGTAATAAACCCGTTTCTAATAAAAATGCAGCTTGTGTGGTGAAGCCAATTAAATGTAAATGATGTTTGTTGAGTGATTCTGCGAGTGCAGTGAAATCAACATGTGCTGTAATATCCGTGAGTCCAGGC
>Ga0207150_1032_pt1 | contig 38282 bp, 27 predicted proteins | sample Alteio_BWMinHeat_32_FD_153526 | JGI IMG/M metagenome (GOLD analysis project Ga0207150, IMG submission 153526) | Enriched cells from forest soil in Barre Woods Harvard Forest LTER site, Petersham, Massachusetts, United States -... | ecosystem: Environmental > Terrestrial > Soil > Temperate forest >...
TAAGCTGACTGTATCACCTGTGTAAGATTTACCATCACTCGTTGTTCCTGATCCCGCTGCTTCACTCGATTGTAATGCTGCACTCCCTGTTGGTGTGGCTGTCGTTGTTGCATCATAAACTTTACCGCCACCGGCGAGTGTGCCTTGTGCTGTGAGTGCTTTCGCTGTAATCGTTCCAACATTACCCGTTGCTGAAGTTGACGATAATGTATAACCATAAACTGTGACTGAACCATTCGTTGCTGCAAGATTACTATTTGTTAATCCTGTTGCTGTCACAGAAATACTCGTGCCTACATTTTTACTGGCATACGTTCCCGTGCTCGGCAACGATCCCGTCATCGTCACGGTATCGCTATCTACACCTGCTGATGGCGAATAATTTGAATTTGTTAAAGGTGCATTTGCTGTGGTTGCATCATAGACTTTTGATGCAGTACCTGTGAGTGAAACAGTAATGGTCGGTGTGAGTGTATATAACAAACCATTGCCTGTCGTTTGTGTGGGTGCTGTTGAATAAGCGATGTTGTATTGTTTAAAACTATACGTCAGAGAACCACGCGTATCATTTGCAGGATTTCCAGAATACACGAGAAAACGTCCGCCGGTTCCTGTTGTAAACGGTGTGCTGCTTCCGGTGTTATTTTGAAAAACGGATCCCACTAAAATAATTGCACTGCTAGAACCGGCACCTGTATTTGTTGTAGTCACAGTGGAAGAACCGGTACTAAATTTTAATGTACCGCTTGCGTTGAGTAATATCGTTCCTGATCCACCATTGACTGCTCCACTCGCAGTAATCGCACCTGTATTGGTAACGGATGTATTCCCACCACCTGTTTCACTAATCGAAGGAATCGTTAACGTGGTCGCTGTATTAATTAATGTTACATTACCACTTGTTGTATTTGTTGCAGAAAATCCTGTGACAGCATTACTCAAACTCAATGTCGTTCCGCCCACTGAGCTTGTTGTTAATGTACCACCTGTGATTGTGCCACTACCTGACTGAGAAATGGTGCTACTGCTTGTTAAATTTATTGCACCGGTACCTGAATTGATTGCTTGTGAACTTGAGAGACTGCCATTGTTGTTTGTGATTGTGATGCTACCATTCCCTGCTGATGTATTAATTCCACTGATTGATCCTACAGTGGAAAAAGAAAGAGACGTTGTTGAAGCAGGATTATCTGTGAAATTAATACTTGCAGAAACACCGGATGTAATCGCTGCCATCGCTGCAACCGTATTATTATTTGTTAAGCTCACACTATTCGTACTATTGATTGCTAAATTCGTTGTCGAAATCAAACCACCTGTTTCAGTAATCGAACCTGTACTGGTTAAACTCGTTGTACTACCTGAACCACTCGATAAATTTGCATTTAAAGTTAAACTGCCGCCATTCAACGTAATATTGCCACTCCCTGTTGTGCTAATCGATCCGTTATTTGTAATGGTAGAACTATTAACAATTTGAACGTTACCACTGGTATCACTGATACCAGCTGCAGGAATAATTAATGCAATCACTGTAGCTGAATTATTCAAACTAATATCACCTGATGTTGAATTGCTGCCAGAAAAATTACTGACGGCTGAAGTAATCGGATTACTACCGCTGATTGAACCAATGCCTGTTTTTGCAGTAACACTCAACGTATTCGCTGTGATATTTGTTGTTACAGAACTATTTCCTGTGATTGTTCCACCTGCAGCAGATAATGTGACTGTTTTTCCTGATGCACTAATTGCACCACTTGATCCAAATGTAATATTTCCAGTGGTCGTTGTTGCAGTAAAATTCACTGCAGAAGTTAATACATTATTAAATGCAATATTTCCTGAATTTGTTAACAATGTGAATGTGCCGCCAGTTACATTCGATGGATTTGCAGCACCTACAATTGTAATGCCGCCTGTGTTTGAACTTGATCCAATCGTCAAGCCACCTGTCGATGTGATTGTTGCTAATTGTGTATTCGTGATACCTAATGTTCCTGCACTATTCGTTGCACCTGTTCCTAATTGAATTGCTGTTGCATTTGTAACGGGCGCAATGGTCACAAGTCCTGCGCCAGAATTGGTTGTGCCCGTTAATGTGATATTGTCCGCAGTGTAATTAATTGCACCGCCACTTGTACTAACGCCTGCTGAACTTCCAATCGTTAATAAATTATTTATACCACTTGCAGTGAAATTCACTGCGCCACCTGCAGTTGATGTTGTACCACTCGTTGTAATACCGCCCGTATTATTAATCGTGACACTGCCAGAACCTGTCATGCTGATGCCAGTGATTGTTAATGGCGAGGCAGTATTTGTAAACGCAATATTTCCGCTTGAAGAATTTGTTGCATTAAAATTTGAAACTGTGTTTGCACTATTTAATGTTGTGCCACCGACTGATGTCGTTGTCAGTGTACCTGGTGTACTCAACACACCCGTTTGAACAATGGTTCCGCCTGATGTAACAGAAATATTGCCGCTCGTTGTTAATGTAACTGCAGGAAGTGAAACACTACTTGCATTTGCTAAATTAACTGTTAATCCAACAGACGTTCCTGTGATTGCACCACCGAATGTCATTGTGCCAGAACCTGAACCACCAATTGAACTTGTTGAAGATAAAGTAATTGGATTATTCACTGTGACAGTTGAACCTGATAATGTCAGCGCACCATTTCCGCCAACACCGGTTCCATTTAATGTAATTGATTTAGTCGCTGAACCTAATGTGCTGCTACTAAAATTTAAATCAAGTGTTGCACCACTTGTCACACTCGCTAATGTTGCACCGGTTGGTGATCCTAATCCTGACGTATTTGTCAGACTCAGTGTGCCTACACCCACTGTTGTACCGCCACTATAACTATTTGCAGAGGCAAGTGTGAAAACGCCGCTGCCAGATTTTGTTAATGCGCCTGTTCCGGAAATTGCACCACTATAAGATGTTGTAGAATTATCACCACCCGTTGTCAGTGTGCCTGAACCTAAACTGACATTACCACCCGTTCCACCACCGCCTGTTAATGATCCAATCGTTGCATTTAAATTATTTAAATTGAGAATTGCAGTTGAAATATTTGATAAATTAACTTGGCTGTTCGGTGAAAAAGAATTTGCGTTTGTGACTTGTTCGAATGTACCTGCAGTAATATTGGTTGCACCGCTATAAGTATTACCAGTATTTTGCACTGCTAAAATACCGGTGCCAGATTTTGTTAATGAACCTGTGCCGGTAATTGCGCCTGTTAATGTTGTAGAAGTTCCTCCAACAGAAAAAGTATTTGAAGTACTAGTTAATCCAATAGCATTCGATAATGAAGTTGTTCCTGCTGTACTTAATTGTGCTGTACTAGAACTATTTGTGCTATCAAAATTAATTGCGCTGGAATTTCCTAAACTGGTTAAATTTGTGAGATCAAGAGTTGCTGTTGCAGAGGCTGATGGTGTAATTGCAATCGTCCCGGTTGTTCCAAGTGCATTTGTAATTGTGGAAGATGCAACGATTGTTCCATTATTAATGGTTGTGCCACCTGTATATGTATTTGCAAAAGATAAAGTTAAAGTGCCAGAACCTGTTTTTGTAACTGTGCCACTGGCTCCACTGATTGCTGCCGTTGTTTGCGTGATGTTTCCAGTGTTGGTATCAAATGTTGCACCAAAACCACCCGTTACTACACCACCTGTTAATGTCAAAGTTCCAGCTTTTGCTTGAATAATTCCACCACCTGCACCACCAATTGTGATTGAGCGATTTGTTGAATCTGTTCCACTTGAATTAAGCGCTGACAGTGTTGCAGAAGTTGCGCTACCGACTGTAATAGTTGTTGCTGATTTTCCAAGAGAAGTATTAACAGTACCATTGCCTAATAAAGCAGCAGCTAATGTGCCATTATTGATTGTTGTTGCACCGGTATAAGTATTCGCTGTATTGCTCAACTGCCAGGTTCCAGTTCCATTCTTAGTAAGTGTCCCACTAGTGGTTCCAATAACTCCACTTTCAACACCAAAGCCTGTACCGGTTAATACTAAACCAAAAGTATTACCGCTGACATTTCCACTAAAGGTTGCTGTTGAAGAAGAAGAGGTTGTACCTGATACATCTAAAGTTGCACCACTTGCTGCGAGTGTTATTGCACGACCTGTTGATTCACCACCCGCGCCCGAATATTGCAGTGTTCCCGCTGAACCAATCGAAATCGCCGGTGTTGTTGAACCTGTGCCGATTGAGCTATTACTTCCTGAATTAGCAATATGAGATACACTAAGTATTCCACTTGTAACAGTTGTTGCATTTATATAAGAACTTGCTGAACTCGTTAATGCCTGTGTTGGCGAACTTGTTCCAGTTAAATTAATCGTTAACCCTAAATTCGCTGTCAAGTCTCCTGCGTAGCTTTGACTATAACCTGAGGTTGAATTTGCAATTGTTAATATTTTTCCGCCACCACCACCACTATTTGTGATCGTTCCACCACTTCCTGCTAAACCAGCAATGCTTTGTGTAAAATTATTTAGATCATATGTGCCACCATTAACGGTTAAATTTGTTGTTGAGGGCATTGCACTATTGATGCCATCCTTAAGTTGTCCGGAGCCAATTGTTGTATTTCCTGTCCAAATACCCGTCTTAGATATCGACAAGGTACCTGTGCCACTGCCTGTTACAGTAAGGTCACTCAAAGCAGTTGTTGTTGCAGTTGGACTTAATGTAACATTTCCGGAATTAACATCGATCGTCAAAGGATTTGCTCCACCACCTGCACCTGCTGGATTAATGCTGCCAGACAATGTCAGAGTTGCACCACTCGTTGTTACTTGAAGTGTTCCACCACTCGCACCGACTGCGAAATTTCGGCTCACAGAGGCTGTTGCACCACTGTAAGAGAATATTCCACCATTGATTAATAATGTATTGGTACCAATTGCACTGTTTGAATTTTGATTAGCCATCGTGCTTGCAATCAGTGTACCTCCACTAATTGTAGTAATGCCCGTGTAAGTATTGGTTTGGTTGAATGTTGCAGTGCCAGAACCTTGTTTTGTGACTGCAAGTGATCCACCGATCGCAGCAGTTTGTGTCACACTACCTGTTGCATTTAGTATCAAAGTACCTGCAGCAGAATCCGAGATCGCAGCATTAATGGCAATATTATTAGCAGCCGTTAATGTGAGCGAATTCGTACTATTCCAACTGATTGCATTTGATACTGTAATATTCCCAACACTGCCACCATCTGTACCAGTATTCGTTGTCGTTACGATAACACTACCTGATCCCAATGCCGTTACTAAATTTCCAACATCAATAATCGATGTTGCTGCACCAGTTGTCGGACTATAAGTTCCACCTGAAAGCGTATCATTGCTATCAGATCCGCCGTTTGATTGAATCGTGACATTCGCAGGATCCAACAACCATGTACCGGCCTGTCCTTTAGCCGCAGAGAGTTGAATTTGAATATTATTAATGCTTAATTGATGACCAGAAGTTTCGATTAAACCGCCATTCCCTGATTTGATGCCACCTGTCGCACTAAATTTGCCATAGGATTTCGTACTGTCGTCTGACCATACTGTAATATTTCCACCATTTCCATACGTAATCGCATCAGCTAGTACAGAAACAGTATTATCAATTGTTACGTAATTCGCGTTAAGATCAGGACCAACACCGTGTTTATCGCCACCAATATTTACATTGCCACCACCTGCCTGACCTGACACATCAATCTTTGCATTATCAGCAACATGGATAGAGTCACCTAACACTTTGACTGTTCCGCCACTTTCTTTAGAATGTTTGCCGCGCGCATACATGACGCCTGATACATTCACATCACCAGAACCATTCGATGCGTAGATAATAATTTCACCGTTATGTTGGGTAATTGTGTCAGCCTGTACATATCCTTTCATGTTAACAGCATGATCTAATACATTTTTAGCTGCTTTTGCAGTCATTAAAACTGTACCGCCGTCAGCAATAATCCGCCCATCATTGCTAACAGCGGCTTGCAGTTTTTTACCGTTTGAATCGGTTGCTAAGCCATCTGTTCCTATTGAAAATTGAATTAATTGGTTTTGATCACCCGAAAAATCAATTGTATAAGATTCACCTGCCGCAAGAATAACTTTACCGAGTTTAGCTTGAATTAAGCCATTATTTTCGACACCGTTACCCACTAAAGCAGCAACACCACCATCTCTAATATGAATATTGCCATTATTTACAATTGCTCCGTTTGATCCTGCTGGCGTCGTGAATTGATAATGATGATTCATGAAATTGTCATCTGTAATATTGGCTGTAGTCGCAAGAAGTCCAGCCACATCGACTTGCGCGTGGGGTCCAAATAGAATTCCTGCTGAATTGATTATCCAAATTTGACCATTTGCACTGAGATGGCCAAGAATGGCTGAAGGACCTTGTTGTGGACTGACTCGATTCAATGCAACAGAAGACGATGAAGGTTGTTGAAAATGCGTGGTTTCATTTTCATTAATGTTAAAACTCTGCCAATTGATCACCGCATCTTGTGTTGTTTGTTGAATATTCACAACATTTGGGCTTGGTGAAGAAATGGTTGCTTGGCCACTGGTAACTTGCCCACCTTCAGGATTTGCGAAAGCATGATTGGAAAATGAAAGAAGTAATCCTAAACCGCAACTCAACAAGAAATATCCGCAAGAATGAATATCTGCTTTTGATATAACGTCCTGATTGTTAATTAATCTCCCTTTGAAGTCTCTTTCAAAGGATCTCATGCATCCACTCCACGAGGCGGTTAGAGTTAGGATTTTTTTATATCTATTCTTTTTATATATAAGGTATAGTCGGTATTTTAAAATAATGTTGAAAATACAATAAAAAAATTGATAAATATTATGTAATTATTACAGTGATAATACAGAACGAAAATTACATTATTTATTACATAATGATAAAAGACTTTATTTCATAACATAAAAAGTAATATGATAAATAAACATCATTGAGATCACGAAGATGGGAAGACCAGGGATAACTCAAAAGGATGTCGAACAAGCCGCCAATGAGCTCCGATCGCGCGGTAAAAATCCAACCGTCGATAATGTACGCGAACTATTAGGTACAGGAAGTAAATCCACCATTACTCGCCATCTTCGACGCTGGAAAGATGAACATAGTCCTAAAAACGAAAATAAAGATGACCTGCAAAACCAAGTTTCTCAATTGTTACAAATCATGAAAAACCAGCCTCCAACCAGCCAAAATGATAATGTGGCTGTTCTTTCATCATCTAATCAAACACAGTATTTTCAATTGAAAAAAAATTACGACCAATTGACGCAACAATTTAATGCGATTTCACAAAAATGTCTTTACTTAGAGCAAGAATATAAAAGATATCACCAAAAAATTTTGGAACAAGAAAAAAATGACAAAGAAATAAATGCTGTCAATCACATGCAACAAAAACGTATTTCAAATTTATTAGATCAATTACGAAAAGCACAACTTAAATTAACTGAATTGATGAATAAAAAATAGAGCACGTTCTAATCATTTCATCGGCAAATTTAATTTGCCGCCTGTCATTGGATGAGAAACACCTGTTGTATTCGGCACACTCAATGGCAATTTTTTCAAACTGCGTACTGCAAGCCATGCAAAAATTTGTGCTTCTAATGATTGATTTTTCCATCCCATTTCATCTGCACTCATGATTGCAGGAGAAACATTAAGATGTTCTTCTAGACGCTTTTTAAATTCAAAACGAATCGCTTCATTATGCCAACCACCGCCGGCTAAAACCCAACGTGATGGTGGAAGGATTTTTGCGCATGAAATACTTTTGACAATAGTATCTGCTGTAAATGCTGCAAGCGTACGACAAGCATTTTCAATTGAAATGGTTTCGAGTTCAGGAATTAATACAAGATCATTCACATCGAGTGATTTTGGCGGTAATTGAGAGAAATAATTTTTTGAGATAGATTTTTCATAAAGAATTTTTAAAATATTTGGGATAACTTTTCCACTCATTGCATAAGAACCATTTGTATCCATGCGTTCAACGCCTTTCGTATGCTTCTGCACAAACCGATCTATTAATGCATTTCCTGGACCGGTATCAAATGCAATTAAATTCAATGGATCTGCATCACTCACAAAAGTCACATTCGCAATCCCACCACAATTAACAACGGCAAGCGGAGATTGTTTTGAATTGACAGCGAGTGCTTGATGATAAAGCGGCGCAAAAGGCGCGCCTTGACCACCTGCTTCGATATCAGCTCGACGAAAATCATTCACAACTACAACACCTAATTCATCGGCTAAGCGTTGCCCATCACCGACAATCACTGAAATTTTTTCGTGAGGCGCATGAAGAAGCGTCTGACCATGATAACCAATTACATCAATTTTATGGGTGGACAAATCGACTTTTCTTAATAACGATTGAATAGTATGAAGATGTAATAATGTTGAATGTTGTACGATTTCATCAAATGTAATCAAGCGATGCGTTTGTCCCGCACCATGCAACCAAACCGTTAATTCATCGAGTTTATTTTGAGTTCCAGTAGCATCGAGTGTAAATAATTGACTGACATAATCACGAAATAATAAAGGAAAATGTGCACGCGTTTGATTTAAATCGCCTCTCATTTGCCGAACTGCAAATTCTGCTGATTTAAATAAAATTTGAGAATGAGAATTATAATGAATTGATATTTCAGTGAGATAATTAATGAGTTTTTCTGTGCCATCTGTCTCAAGCAAAACTGCGTCGATACCATCCATCGACGTACCACTCATCAATCCAATACTCAACATAGGTTACCTTATGATGCTTTAAGATCGACATGCCATGTTTCTGGCACAAAAAACCAAACCACTAGTGCAGTAACCAATGCACAAATTGCAATATAAAACGCGGGCGCTAAATTAAAATGTAATTTTTCTGTTAACCATGTACAAATAATCGGAACCGTTCCGCCTAAAAATCCATTACCAATGTTATAGCTTAATGAAAGACCGGTGTAACGTGCAGGAATTGGAAAATTCTCGATGACGGAAATTGAAGTCGTTGCTTGCTCGAGCGAACTCAAAATTGTCACAGACAAAAGTACTATGATGATTAATATTAAATATCCAAAGTGAAGTAACCACAAAATGGGAATGGCGAGCAATGCAACTGACAATGCATTAAATAATAACAATTTACGTCGTCCCACTTGATCACAAAGCCAACCAGCTAAAGGAACTAGCCCGAGCATTAAAACAAATACAATGGACATCATGATAGAAATTAAAGCGGTTTTGTAATGTAGTTCAGTGCGTAAAAAAATAGGGATCCAAATAAAACTATAATAGTACGATGTGCTACCCAGACACACTAATCCCAATGTCCGTAACATATGCGGAATATTTTTATGAAAGGCAACCGAAATAGGATTGGCTACAATTTTCCTCTTTTCTTTTAACCATTCAAAAACTTTAGTTTCATCTAGATTCAGTCGAGTTAAATAAATAAAAATTGAGATAAAACCGCTCAATAAATAAGGAATGCGCCATCCATAACTTTTTAATACTGCATCAGACATCAATAATGCACAAAGCGTGCCAATAATCGTAGCAAGTAAAATACCGAGATTTGCACCGGTCGCAGCCAATGAAGTGAGTGTAGCCCGACGTGCATTAGGCGCCGTTTCTGCGAGGTAAATAATATTGCCGCTATATTCTCCACCAATGCTGATACCTTGCCAGATGCGGATCAATGTTAACAAAATTGGAGAAAGTATTCCAACTTGCGACCAAGTTGGCAAAAATGCAATCAATAAAGTTGGCAAAGAAATCATCAGAATGGATAAACGTAATGTGCTTGCGCGTCCGTGTCTATCACCTAAATAACCAAATATCAACGATCCTACGGGTCGGCAAATGAAACCAACGGCAAATACTGCAAATGTTTTAATCGTGTCGACGTAGGGATCGCTGGGCGGGAAAAAAAGTTGGCTGAAGTAAGGTGAAAAAATCGCGAATAAACCAAAATCATACCATTCGAGAATATTCCCAATACTACTGCCAACTATGGATCTTAATTTCATTAAACTGCTTTTGCACCTTGTGGTAATGTGCGCCAGATAAGATAGGCCGCACTTGCTCCTGCCAGTATACAAAATACTCTGGCGAGTAATCCGGTTCCGAGCACGAGATCAAGTAAATGGAAATGGAATATGCCGTATAAACCTGCATCAACTCCACTGATTAATAATAATATAAATGCTACCCAACCGAATAAATCAAGATTACGCATATGATTCTCTCTCCTTTAAGAAATATACGTCCTGCAGTTAATATGCTGTAGCCTGAATACCTTAACTGATTCCAGAGGAAGACTGCAATGATTTTTCGTGCCAAAAATCACGCACGACTTCGATTTCGCGTGTGCGTCGCATTGACGGTAAGCTTCGTAAAAAATGACTACCATAACGCGACCCGACTAATCGAGGATCACCGATCAATAAAATACCATGGTCATACACATCCCGAATCAGACGACCAATACCTTGTTTTAAAGTGAGAACCGCTTGCGGTAATTGATATGAATAAAATGGATCGATACCCTGCTGACGTAATCGTTGTAAGCGCGCTTTTAATACAGGATCGTCCGGTGATGAAAAAGGTAATTTATCAATAATCACACAAGATAAAGCATTACCTTTCACATCAACGCCTTGCCAGAAACTGCCCGTCCCAATCAAAATGGCACGTGGCGTCTGTATAAATTTTTCTAATAAATTTTTTTTCGGCAATGTCCCTTGAATCAATAATTCGAATTGATTTGTTTTGTTCAATTCTGAAGCTATTTCCTCAACCGCACGATGACTGGTACATAAAATAAATGACCGTCCTTCCGTTAATTCTAAAATAGGCATTGCAGCCGAGACCAATTGCTGACTATAAGTTGTTATGCGTGGATCAGGCAAATGGCGCGGCACATATAATAATGCTTGTTTTCGATAATCAAATGGACTTTCCAATTGAATTTTGACCGTTTTATTAAGCCCTAACTGTTCAGAAAAAATTTGAAAGCTGTTGTTCGCCGTTAATGTAGCCGATGTAAAAATGATGGATTGTTTTTTCGAAGAGATAAATTGATTAAATTGTTCTGAAACAACCATAGGTGTTAATTGAATTGTAAAACTATGCGTATGTGTTTCAAACCAATGAATTGTGTTTTCGGGTGTTTCTCCCGTGAGTTTATCAAAGCGCTCGATTATTTCATGCGACCGACGCCAAACACTTTCAAGTCCTTTGCTACGCACTGCAGCCATTTTTAATTCGGTTTCTAATGCATTTAATATTCGCTTGATTTGATCAATCGAGTCTTGAAATGCAACAGATTTTTGCTCCGGCCAAGGTGCGCGCTGTAATCCAACACTTAATCCCATTCGAAATGCTTGTGTACCAGCGATTAAATGTTGGCAAAGTGAAGGTAATTCAACAAGATCAGGTGCTGCTAAAAAAACTTCTGATTCGATGTCACGCGCTAATTCAATTAGTTGACGACCTGTTAATTTAATACTAAAAAATTGTGAAACGAGTTCTGGTAGCTGATGAGCTTCATCAAAAATCACAACTTCTGTATTCGGTAATAATTCACCAAATCCTTCTTCTTGCAAAGCCACATCAGCAAAAAACAAATGATGATTCACAACAACTAAATCAGCTGCCATCGCTGTCTGACGATTTTTCATCACAAAACAATTTTTATAAAAAGCACATTCCTGCCCAAGACAATTTTCTGTCGTGCTTGTCACGCGAGACCATAAAGTGGAATCTTCTGGGACCGCTGTGAGTTCAGAAATATCGCCAGTGTGCGTTGTGCTCGTCCATTCATTGATTAATTGTAATTGGTGCGTTTCTTCACGCGATGCAAATCGGCCATCTGTTAAATTTTGTTCGAGTCGATGATGACAAAGATAATTTGCTCGCCCTTTCAATAATGCAACACGTGTTGAGTTCGACATTATTTTGCGAATAATCGGTAAATCTTTAAAAAATAATTGATCTTGTAGCGCTCGTGTGCCCGTCGAAATAATTGTTTTTTTATTGGCTAATAATGCGGGAATTAAATAAGCAAATGTTTTTCCTGTTCCCGTGCCTGCTTCGACAATCAGTTGATCATCCGTTTTAATAGCGAGCGCGACAGCTTCTGCCATTTTTTGTTGAGATAATCGTGAAGTAAAACCAGTCAACGACTGACTCAGTAATCCATCATCACTAAAAATCTGGCTGATATCCATCGATACCTATTTCTATTTTTCAAGAAAACGTAATTTGTCTTCTACATTTGCCCATTGATCGGCATCAGGTGGAGCATCTTTTCGACGATTAATATTAGGCCATTTTTCTGCAAGGTCTTTATTGATCACAAGGAAAGATTGGTATTTTTCGGGTAAATCATCTTCAGAATAAATTGCATTGACCGGACACTCAGGTTCACACAGCGCACAATCAATACATTCATCCGGTTTGATGACTAAAAAATTAGGTCCTTCATAAAAACAATCGACAGGACAGACTTCAACACAGTCAGTATATTTGCAACGAATACATTGTTCAGTAATAACGAAAGTCATGCGAACACCATCACCATCATACAGCGCAGAAAATGACGTATCGTATCAGTAAAAATGAAAATAAAAAACCCGGATAATAGTACCCGGGTTTTTTTGTGTGACGTATCGTTGTAGACTATTCTTCAACAACCGTAACAGCTTCAGCCTGCAGGCCTTTCTGTCCTTGAGCAACAGAAAACTCGACCCTTTGACCTTCTTCTAAGGATTTATAACCTGTCCCTGAGATCGCTTTAAAATGAACGAAAACATCTTCGCCTTCATCACGTTGAATAAATCCGAAGCCCTTGCTGTTGTTGAACCATTTAACGGTTCCTTTTTCGCGTGCTGCCATGTGTTTTAAACCTTCAATAATTGATACATATATGCCGAATAGAGAACATACGAAGACGTATAAACCCACTTCGACAGCAGCACTTTAGCAGAATTATGTGAAAAAGTTAACTATTTTAAGTAATTACCTAATCAGACTACGCCGAAATACTTCTCTTCGAAAAACACGCTTGTTCGCACAACCTATTCATGCTTAATTAATAATTAATATATATTTCAATTAGTTAAAAGAAAAAACAACCGGCCATTCGCTGACTTTTCAAGAGTAAAAAGTTAAGATAGCACTATAAGATGATCTCAACTCAATCAAAAAAATGACTACTTCCGATCAAGGAGAGGATCATGCGAAATCAATGGATTTGTGTTATTTTCACTGGACTCAGCATTGTTTTTCCAGGTTTAGTCAGCGCGGCAACAACACCACAACCAGCCCCTTCTTGTGTTACAGCTGTTTTTAGTAATTCAAGTAGTTCTGGCTGGAGCAACATTTCACTAGTCATCAAAAACAGCTGTACTTCAACCATTGATTTTCAAAATTCAACAATCACATTCACTAATTCAAAAAATTTAAATGCATCCGTTTGGGGAACCTTCAATTCACTTTCTTATCCTAGCAATACATTACAAGTCACATCACAACCTGCAACTTCAGGTTATACTTCAACCATTACATTACAATTTCCAACAGGCAGTTGGGTTAATTCGAAGCTTGCACCCAATCAATCTTTTACACTTTTCTATGGTGCACCTACTCCAGATTATGTTGCAAATTCCGTAAAAATTTACACTGGAACCGTTATTCAAACAGGTGAAATTGATTTATCAAGTAACACAGTACAACCTTCAGGTGTTACAACAACATCAGCAACGGTTGATATCGTTTCTGGTGGACAAACTATTTCAAAAGTGCAATTACCTTGGAATGGACAACTACAAATTACCAATTTAGCAGTTGCCAATTACACGATTCAGCCAGAGAGTGTGACCGATTCACTTGGCAATGTTTATCAAGGAACTGCCACACCGTCTTCAATTTCACTCACTGCAAATCAAAAAATCAGCACAGTTGTTTCATATACACCAGTCACAACGTTAGGAAGCATTAATGTTCAAGCACTTGCTTTACCGTCTGCTCTTTCAGGGTATACAACAAATCCAAGCATCACCCTCACTCGAACAGATACAAATGCAAGCTTTGTGAAAACAATTCCATGGAATACGACAACGACTGTGTCTCAATTACCAAATCAAATAACATATAGTTTTTCTACACCGGTCATCACTTACAACAGCAATAACTGTACTGCTACATTTAATCCGAGCACGTTGACGAGCAATGCTTCTTCACCATCCACAACGCAACTTTCTTACACTTGTGTTCCTGTTCAACAAGATAAAATCACGCTGAATGTTTCTGGACTGCCTAGCAACGCGAATTCAGTAACGATTACACTAACACCGAATGATGGTTCATCGACTGTTACTCAAGCAATTAGTGTCAGCGGTGGAAGTGGTTCAGACACTGTCATGTTAAATGACGGTGTGATTTATAATGTTTCTGCGAGCAGTGTTTCTGGCTACAGTGTCACGTTCAATCCACAACCTCTCACTGCAAAATCTGGCGTCACAGAAAATATTACATGGCAAAAACAAACAGGGGGCAGAATCATCGCCTATATGGCTGGCTGGAAAACACCGCCTAGCGCAACTGACGTTGCAGCGGCAGGATATACTCATGTTCTAGTTGCTTTCGGTGTTTTCAGCACGACTCAGCCAGGTAAAATTGTGCCGGCATTTGACACAATTTCTACAGCCTATATTGCGCAATTGCGAGCAGCAGGTATAAAAGTTTCTTTATCATTAGGTGGTGCCTCGACAGGCTTGAGCGGCACAACTATTGATTTTCATTCAGCATTGTCTCTTGCAAGCAGTCCAACTGTGTTTCAACAAACATTTGTTCAATCTGTTGAAAGTATTGTCAACCAATATGGCTTCGATGGTATTGATATTGATATTGAAACAGGTTTAAATGCTAGCGGTACTTTTACGAACCCAACAGGAGATATTTTGGTTCTAGCCAATATCATTAATAAATTACACGCAGATAATCCTGCTTTGTTAATCAGCTTGGTTCCACAAACAGCAAACATTTCAGCAACAACTGGCTTCAATGCAACTTTCGGTAATTATTCATCCCTCATTATGCAAACTGCATCTTCACTCAGCTGGGTCGGAGTACAAGTCTACAATAGTGGTTGCATGATGGGTATTAATGATGTGTGTTATGACCCATCACAAACAAACAGCACGGATTTTAGCGTTGCAATGGCAGTTGATTTATTAACCAATTGGCCCGCTAAATTAGCCAACGGGCAATTCACAGGATTTCAACCCTATATCAGTTATCTGAATCCCAGTCAGGTGGTTCTTGGCTATCCAGCATCTAATAGTACTGGTGGCGCTGATGCCGCACCTATCACGCCAACCACCACAATCAAATATGCAATCCAATGTCTCAGAACAGGTATCAAAAGCGCAAATAGTTGCACTAATTATGTGCCACCTGCTACCTATCCAGGAATGGGTGGTGTATTTGAATGGGAAATCTCGTATGATCAAAATAACAATTATAATTTTGCAAAATCGCTTTCTGCCTGTGTATTACAAGGAAATTGTAACTAAGTTTTAATATCAAGGAGGAACACATGGGGAAAAATAGCCGCAAAAATCGCAAAAAACAGGAATTGAAGGTCTCCAATCAAAATAGTTTTTTCAAAGATGTTTTAAAGACTGAAGACCAAGCTATCAAAACAGATATTCCTATTAAACCATCCTCATCTATTGAAAAACATGCAGCAACACCGATTGAAGCAGAAACCAAATCTATCGCAGAAACACCTGCTGAAGATTTTATTGAATTATCAAGCGATATTGTTCAAGAAGCAAAAGAAAGTGCAATGCCTAAAAGAATATGTGCCATTTCTTAATCTCAAAAAGCCAGGTTAATTCATCTGGCTTTTTTAATTTTTTCACAAAAACCTAGATTATCTGCAAAAATCTGTTAACATTGCGCCTCAAATTTTCTATCAAGCGTTTTCATTTGAAACGCTTTTTACATAAAACATTTTTTAACATCAGGAGAGTAACATGCGAGTGAAAAAAAAATCTGTCGTCAAAAAATCTGCTAAGACATCAAATAAGATAAATTTAACCAAATTAAAATCCATCACGGAAAAGCAGACGCGGTTAGAAATTTTACGTGCTATCTCTGAAGAAACAGGTCTTACTGCAAAACAAGTGAGAGATGTGTTTCTAACAGCCAGCACAATGGCAAAACGTCATCTGACAAAACGGGGTTCTGGTGAATTTGCGATTCCTGAAATGGGCATAAAAATCATGCGTAAAATTCGCCCAGCGACCAAAAAACGCATGGGACGCAATCCAAGAACAGGCGAAGCAGTGATGATCGCTGCACGTCCAAAACGAGAAGTGCTTAAAGTACGTGCATTAAAAACATTGAAAGAAGCGTTGGTGAATTAAAGCATCTTTGTTGATTTCGAAAACTAACTTCGTCGTCCCGAACAAGCGCCGTCAACAAGCTTTGACAAGATACACTGGCCTATCACGGCGCGCGATTCGGGATCCATAGGCTTTTGCAGATTTGACAAGACAGTCATTTCTCATAATTTCCAAACGAGAAAAGTCATGGATCCTGAAGAAAAATTCTGTGAGACGTACTTTGCTTCGATAGATTTTAGTTGACAGAATTTTTTTCAGGACGACGATGTCTGGACGTCAAAACAAGTAATCATTTATCTTCAAATTTTAAACCGCTCCGACTCAACCTCATGCTTTTTAAGATATCGCATAAATGGCGTTCCGCCTGTTCCGACTGCCGTAGAATTATCGACATGTTGACTTTGCTGATGAATATAAGTTGCTGCATATTTTAAATGTGTCATACGAAAACGAACAATCAAATCAACACAAGTATTATAAGCTTCACGTAAATCAAGATGACTTTCTTGATGCTTGATCACACAATCGCGTATCGATTTGTTTTGCTCGAGCTTAGATAAAAACGCTCGATGTTCGTCAGGCATATAGTCACGCATTTCTTGTAAATAAACACGAAGATCATCGGTTTCATGCGTGATACCTAACACAGCATCCATGGACGGAATAATAGTACTTTGCGCACCTGTTTCACCACGAAAAAATTTTGGTTGATTGTGATCGACACCATCATAAATTAATCCATTGGGTAATGCTGGATTATTTTTCCAACCATGAATGTAAGGTCGAACACGATTATAATAAATATAGGGATCACATTTTTCAGGCATACGATCGAGTGTTTCACAGATAGCGAATAATCCAGTTTTAATTTTTAATACATCATTGAGTAATTGTTTAAGATCATTATTTGCTGCTGCATCTTGCGCAGATAACAAAATTTGTAAAGCTGGTGCAATTTTAGCTTCAATATCAATATGAATTAAGATAAACCATTCTTCATCCATGCCACCAAAAAAATTTTGTAATAATGCAATATTCCCTAATTCCACTGGCCGTTTAGGGTCAAGACGATACCAGTTATGTAATGCATACGATGCATAGGATAAAACAGCTGGACGTTGTAAAATATTTCCGAGCTCACACCACGGTTTGGCTAAATTAGAAGGAATTTGTGTTGCATGAGGTAATGCACCCCACACAAATGCATGACCTAAAAAAGATAAAATCAACATTGCACGTTCATGTTCAGCGGATGATTTCAATTGATGTATTGGAAAATCCGGCAAACTTGAAATACGATTTCTACATTGATCTGTCATCAATAATTTAGGTAATTGTGCTGCAATAGTTTCCCATTCTGAAAACGCTTTTGGCAATTGTTTTAATGGATCCGTTGTAGGTAAAAAACCGCGAGAAAGAGTAAAAACTGTTTCAGACATTGCAACTTCCTTTTCTAAATAAAACAAAGGATCTCAATTGAGATCCTTTGACATCCACAAAAATTTCTTTATTGGCAAAGAATACCATTAATCGTGATTGACTGTAATGGATTATCTCCGGTTTTCATAGGCACCGTATTCAAAATAAAACCGCCTAATGTAATTGTGTTTTGCCACACTGTCCCTTGGAACGTTCCAGTATTTCCACTAAAGGACGAAGATGTCATTCCAAAATTACTCCAAAAATTTTGAACAAAATTATTTTTCATCGTAAATGTCCCATTTAATGCAATTCCATTCGATGTCATAGTGAATCCTTGCAATGTTACACCGATCGAAAAAGTATTCACTAAACTACTTAAACCCCAATCCGATTGCTGCGTAACGGAGGCCGAGGTAATTTTACATGAGGTGCCTGTCGGCGTTGGTGTTGCTGCTTGATAAGTGTAAGTTGCAGTGGCTGTACTGGTTTGATTCTGAGTAATATTCAACTGAGACACATTCAATGTACTCGTGCACGTACCAGTAATACTACCTGTCACAGGAATCGATGATTGCGAGGCTAATTTCAACTGATGAAGTCCTGTCGTTACGGTTGAAGAAATGCCATTGCTTGGCGAAAAAGTTTTCCCTGTTGAACTCCCATCAAGATATAACGTATCAACTACATTGCTACAATTTGAATCTGAATTGTTTGATGCAACAATTTGCAAAATGCCTGTTGCAGGTGGCGGTGTCGCCGTAAAAATATAACTTGCTGACAATGCACCGGGCACACTCACTTGATTTGCACTTAACGTACCGGTACAAGTTCCGCCTGTCACGCTGACAGGCGTCACTGCTGATCCTAACGAAACAGTATACGGACCACCTGCTGCCATCGTATAAGTGAAAGCAGTGTTTCCCACGGTAAAATTAGGATTATCGCCTGTACTGAATGCTAATGAATCTTTAGCGCCAGCACATTGTGTCGGTAAATTCGATGAAAAATTTAATGTTAGCGTTCCACTGGGCACACTCGTAGGTTCTTTACCAAATAAAAGATTATTTCCATTATCGGTCATTTCATAAATTGGAATATTCACTGCTTCTTTATAATTTCCTTGCGAACCTAATCCTAAATAAGACCAATCTTTGGTGTAATCATGCGGCCAATTAAATTGAAATTGTAATTGTGTTTCCTTCGAAGAAATACTGCGATCATCACCGCCTGGATAAATCGGAATATTTTTAAACCAAACCTCGACATAATAAATTTGTTTTGTCGCATCCCATAACTGCAATCCAGATATCACTGCTCGTGAATCAGTGCTGAATGTATTTACAGTGACTGTTTTACCGGATGGTTTATCGGATAAATTTAAAAAATATCTTATCTTTAAATTATTAGTAACACGCGCTGGCCATGCACTGTGATTTGTCGCTAACAATGACACTTGAATAGATGAATTACTGCTGTTACTTTGCGCACTTTGAATACTGCCATTTACAAAAAATTGATCCGCAGGTGGATTTTCAGTTGCCGCTGTGGGTGGAAATTGAGAGGAAGATAAAGATGTTCCACCATATTCTGCATAAAGTCCTGCAAGTGCACCCACAAATCCCGCGTTGTAATCTAGCGCAACTTCATTACCGATATAATCACCACGACTATCTGAGTAGGTATCACTGGTATCTTTCGGCCCACCGACTAAACCACCATAATCAATATGACGATTATCGCCTGCATAAGAAACATCATTATTTCCATCCCAACGTCCTTCAGCCGTTGCATGATGCGGCTGTTTTGGAAAATTGTTACCGAATCCGCACATATAACTAAAATTCTTACTGTTATTTCCAAGTAAATAATCAATTTGATTTTTTGCAAATGCATCGTAAGTATTCGTAGAAAAATACGCATCATAAATTAATGCACCAAATGCTGTATTTGCAGCATATCGTGCATTTCCCCAAGGCGATAATGCTGAAGCAATCGCTAAACCCCCTGATGAAAAAAGATGACTTGAATCACCTTTCGACCATGCATTCAACCATCCTTGTGCTGATTGCAATGCTTTTGCTTTATTGGAATCATCCGTCGGCAAAAATTTTGCCATCAACAAATAGGTTCCATATGATTTATCATCCCATGATTGGGTCGCAGCCGTATTACCAAATGTAATATATTGTTCTGCGATTGGAATATAAGTTGGATCATTTGTTGCGCGATATAACCACATTGATGACCATGCCACTTCATCGTTATAACCACTCCATGAATTGTAATAAGAAGTAATATCTGCCTTTGACCAAGCGCCATTCACTAATCGTCCCATATTGTCAGAATATTTTCCTTTATTACTGACATTCACCAATGTTTGATAAATCGTTTTTGCTGCTGATAATAATTGACTAGCATATGTTGGATCTGAAGATTGAAATGCCATCGATGCTGCTGTTAATGCAGCAACCGTATCACCCGCTAAATCTGTCCCTGGATGTGTTGCATCAACGTAAAATCCATATCTTGGTAAACTTTTGTCAGTAGAAGCTTGATCAACAACTTCATATGGCATCCATAAAGCACTATGCTCGGCACTCACGCTAGTCGGACTGACTTGTCCGTACAATCGACTATGTGTTGAATCCCAACATTTTAAAAGATAATCCGTTCCCCATCGTAAATTTGCGAGTAATGCCGCTTGCTGAGCACTATTTTGATACGCATTCGGAAACTCAATGAAACTCCATGCAAGCAATGTCATTGCAGCTGCCATTGGCATATTAAATTTTGGATTATCGCCAGCATCTGCAAAACCGCCACCTAAATCGATTGTCCCTTCTGAATTAGGTAATGCATAATCCTGTATAAATGAATCACCTCGCCAATACACGCGATTTGCAAGCGAACCTGTTGCCTCGTTCACTTTACCTAAACGCTGAATATCATAGAAAAATATGGCTTTTTGTAATGCTTCTGCATAATTAAACGAAGCTGCAAAAGACGTGTTAACGCTTAAGATGAATGTTGTTGATAATGCGAGAACGAAATATTTTTTTATGCTGTGAAAAACCATGTGAACCTCCAATTCGTTTGAAGTTTCAAAATGAAAATGCACAGTTTCTAGGGTAATAGTATCGTGCCTTTACATGCATTGCAAAATGATTTGAATTAATGCTTTGATAACATTCAATAATCAATTTCTTTTTATTTTTTGAAATCATCGATATAATCGACCCAATTTTTTCACTATTGCGAGAGCAGACTTTATGCAAATTAAACAAGAATACACTTACCATGAAGCATCGACTCAATTGGAAGGCTATCTTGCTTTCAATGATGATGCGAATGTGAAACGCAAAAAACCAGTTGTCCTTGTCGCGCATGATTGGTCAGGTCGTAATGAATTTGCTTGTAAAAAAGCAGAAAAATTAGCATCGTTAGGCTATGTTGGTTTTGCAATCGACATGTATGGCAACAAAAAAACGGGCGCAACTAATGATGAAAAATCAGCGCTGATGATGCCACTCATTAACGATCGCCAACTTTTATTAAAACGTATTCGTGCAGCTGTTCAAGCTGTCTCAACGCTTGAAATGGTCGATACAACAAAAATTGCTGCCATTGGTTTTTGTTTTGGTGGATTATGTGTGCTAGATCTTGCGAGAAATAGTTCAGATATTGTCAGTGTCGTGAGTTTTCATGGCAATTTATCAGCACCCAATAATTCATCGCAGAAAATCAATGCAAAAATACTTGCATTACATGGTTATGATGATCCGCTTGTGCCAAAATCACAGGTCACCGATTTTGAAAATGAAATGACGGCTGCAAAATGTGATTGGCAATTAACGATTTATGGCGGCGGTGTCAAACATGCGTTTACTAACCCTCTCGCAAATGATCCCAATTTTGGCACTGTTTACAATGAAAAAGCAGATCATCGTTCATGGATTGCAATGCGGAATTTTTTATCTGAAACGTTGGGGTGTTGATGCCCCAACATCTACCGCGCCACTCTCGGATCAAATCCATATTTTTGTAACAATCGAATAAATCGTTGTCCTTCAAAACCAATATCTTCAAACGCATAAGAGCGAGCGTAATTTTTTAATACATATGCATATTCAGATTCTTTTAATGTTGTAATAATCCGTTCAGCGCGTTCATTATCACGGGCGGTACCTCCCGTGCAAGTCTGAAATAAAATCGCAGATAATATTTCTGCTTGCGCCGCACGTCGCAATGGATCCATTTCATGGAAACGTTGTATGCAAAATTGTAATGAACGATCTTTATTCCATTCTCGCCATTCATCAAAAAATTGTAATGCTTGCGTTTTAATATCATTCGATGAACTATTTTCAGATGCAAGCAATACATAAAACAACGCGGGAATACATGCTTCCACATTTGCCCACGAACAATTCCCGCTGATTTGCGCTGGCACTTTGATTTCAGTCACCGGTTGAAGATTTAAATAAGCAGGCAAAGCTTCATTGATTGAAATAAAATTTTGTTGAGTATAAATGAGTTTTTGAATAGCTTCTGAATTTAATCGTGATGGACGACCTATGCGATAGATAACAATATTATCGTATAAACGACTTTCAACACGTCGATCACATTTGATAAGTAAATCTAGGTAGTGAATAAATGTGATAGCATGTCCTTCATATGAAACAGGGATAATAAGCGGTTTTTCTTCAATTAAACGTGTAATCTGATTTTGAAATTGTGATCGATCAATGCGATATTGTTGATAACGAATTAATTTTGCAGCACGATGCATGACGTCAACTATGGTTTGTGCTACGGCTGTGTAACGACGTACACGTCGTGCCGCATAATGATTTTTAAATTGTTCAACGGAATCACTAATCATTGTCAGTGTCACTTCTGGCAAAAATCCTTCGAAATCCACTTCAACAAATTGATTATCGGGTGAAATGATACAACCGACACCGACTAATTCGAATAAATGGCCAAGCATTTTGGTGTTAATAAAATCTCGCGCAAAATCCAAATCAGCACCATACGATTGTAATAATTGTTTCATCTGTGTTTGATCGCGCAGCACTGGCATCACCATGACGGGTTGGCCTGACAAATTAAATGCGTTTAGATCGGCTTTTTTTTCTAATAACATTTTGGCGATTGTTACATTATTATTTTCAGCTGCCCAGTGAAGTGGAGATGTACCAATCATATCTTTTAAATTGACACGAGCGCCTTCACGCAAAAGAAGTTGTGTGATATTCGCATTATCTGCAATCATTGCTTCGATGAGTGGTGTAAAGCCATATTCATCTACCACATTAATTTCAGCACCGTTTCGCAATAAATCACGAACTGCATTTTCATTTTTATCAATAATCGCATCAGCAAGTGTTGGCATATTCAGTAGGGTCTTGGCGTGGGTGGAATAAATTTTTTATCATGTGTTAAACGTAATTGATTTTGCAATTTGTTTTCAAGTCGATTTTGTAATTCATTACGCATATCTTCATTGGTATTTTCTTGAAGACTGTCTCCCGGCACAGGCGTTGTTTGTCGATCAATTCCGCTAAATTGTGCAGTGGTACTTAACCAATGTTTTTTATAAGGTGAGACTGTTCCGCTACTACCCCCTTGCGCAATGCCATAACGACGTTGGGTCGTTAAATTTTGTGGACCTTCTTTACGCTCTTGACGTTCGGCGCGTAAACGACGTTGACGATCTACACGGGTTTTATGTAAATCTTCATGAACACGCAATAAGCGACGCAATTCGTTAGGCGACAATTGATCTTCACGACGTGCGTCGCTCGGTAGGTGAATTTTGACTTTACTGCCAGAAGAACCCGAACGACCTGATTCACCAGATTCGTCGTGGTTCTCATTGGGATCATAATCTTTGTCTGCCATTGTCAACTCACGAAATATGACGTTTTGTTTCTACTATAAATATAATTCATTTAACCACTCTAACATCCCAGTGGCAAAAAATCTATAATCTATTGATTATATTTACAAAATAACGAAAAAATCGTATTTCACCCTTTTAATTCATCTAGTTGCGAATGATTCTCATTTGTATTAAGATTTTCTCATTATAAACGAGGAGTCATCCAATATGTGGGGCACAGCAATCATTGTTTTCCGAGAAATATTCGAAATCGCGATTATCATGTGTGTTGTTTTAGCTGCGACAAAAGAACTTAAAAATAAAAATAAATGGATTTGGTTTGGCATTCTGGGCGGAAGTGCTGGTGCCGTTTTATTTGCTTTATTGACAGAATTTATTTCGCGATTAACAGGCAATGCAGGAAAACTGTATTTCAATGCGATCATTTTATTTTGTGCTGTCATCATGATTGGCTGGACAGTTGTCTGGATGAAAAAACATGGAAAAATGATTGTGCATGATATGAAAAAACTGAGTCACGCTGTTTCAATGGGTGAAAAACCACTTCATATTCTTTCAATCATCATTGGTTTAGCCGTTTTACGTGAAGGCAGTGAAATTGTTGTGTTTGTTTACGGACTCATTGCTGCAGGTCAAGCGACTGTGTTAACAGCTTCTTTAGGTAGTTTGATTGGTTTAAGTTTGGGAATCTTATTTGGATTGTGCATGTATTATGGTTTATTACGTCTTTCAGTTAAATATTTATTTCAAATCCCAAGTATTCTGTTAACGTTGATTGCAGGTGGTATGGCAGCCAACGCAGCTGGAAAATTGGTTCAAGCAGGTTTATTGCCTGCACTCATTCAATCCGTTTGGAATACATCCATCGTATTACCACAACACAGTATTTTAGGTCGATTTTTATTTATATTAATTGGTTATCAAGAAAATCCAAATGGTATGCAAATTTTATTTTATTTAATCACCTTAATGATCATTTTTATGTTTTCAAAAAAACAGAATAATATTTTAACGTCGACGTAAACGAAGTGCCTTTTCATTCATTTTTGAAGCACTTGGAACAGCAGTTACGTGCTCGGGAAGCAGATTCCATTCTTCATCAACATCGTCAGTTGAATCAATCGAAACAAAATCATCCGACGATTCGGATTTGAAACTGGATCGATTAGAACGAATTGAGGGCGCACGCGCATTTTCTTGAGGTGTTTGCAATTCAGGTTTTTTTTCTTCTTCCACGATCGTTGAAACAGACGATAATATATTTTGAATTTGAAGATGTGACGAAACTGATGGATTTTCTTTCGCTTCAATCATTTTTTGTGGAGAATCTTCAATACCCGACTCAAGATCAGATATTGAATTCTGTTGATCTTGACTTAAAAAAGCATGACCTAGATGAATCGATGGACCAATTAAAGCACCTGTTGCGACAACAGCAATGCCAACAGGCAAAGAAAAGGCTTGTCCACCGAGAACTAATACGGCTAAAACAAAACATCCAATGCCAGATCCTGCAGCAACATCTTCAATAATAGAATCGTTGACTTCATCAACTGCTTCAGCAAGACGATCCCAAAAATACGTTTCAGCCATTTCTCATCCTCCTTGATTATGAAATAGCAAACTGAAACACATATTGTGTCTGACTGAGAAAGTTAAAGCAAACCTGTTAACTAACCCCACATCAAAAGTAATGTGGGGTTTCATCATCAACGATTGCTAGCACGTTGTGGAATCAAGATCCACCGCTTTTAACGCTGCATTTACCGCAGTGAGATCGTATTTCAGATCTTGCGCTGCTTTAACAACACCACACGCTGCATCTTGGAATGTCGTTGTTGAAGTCCAATAATCCTGATTGGCTTTAACCATGACATCAAAGGCTTTGTGTGTATTCCATCCTGCAGTTGTAGAGAGTAGGTAAAAAGCGCGATTAAATACACCGCTACTGAAATGCACATCTAAGCCATCTGTATATTGACTGGCTTTATCAATGGAACAGTAGGTACCTGGTGGTAATCCGCCAAGACAATCTTTTGAAGGTTGATCCATGTAACGAATCACTTGACCTTTTGCTTTTGGAATTTCCCAACCTAATAACCAACTTGATTTACCATATGCATAAAATTCTGCAGCCATGCTCGCCATATCAGAGAAGGATTCATTCAAGCCACCTGATTGACCGTCATACTGAAGATTGGAATGTTGCTCAGTGAAGCCGTGACTGACTTCATGTGCACCGACTGTCATTGAAACAAATGGATAATAACTCACGCCATCACCATCACCAAATGTCATTTGTTGTCCGTCCCAGTAAGCATTATCTGCCATATCACCGGTATCGTGTGTACGCATGACTAACAACATCGGTTTGCCATCTTTTGTGAGCGCAGGAACGTTATACCATTCACGATACATTTTTTGAATGACATCACCGATGTACAATGCATCATTATCAGGTGAGTATGCGCCATGGCTCGTATTTAATGTATTATCCCAATATTCTTTGTGCTTTGGATCGATTCCTTTACAATCAAACGTACTGATTGCATCAGATTTATCGACATTTTTCACAACAACATCTTTATCATTTAAAAAGCAAACACCTTTACCAGGATCACGCATAACAGACAATGAAGTGAGATCGCTTTTTAATCCATCATACGTAAATTTTCCCGTCTTTGGATTACCACCAAATCCACCACCTGTTGCTGACGTTAAAATGTTTTGCAGATTATTCCATTGTTTGTAAACCGTTCCTGTCACTGCATCCATGATGAAATTCGGCATTGCTCGACTGGCCGGTGTTTTTGCATCAAAGCTAATATGATAAGCCCAATGCGCTTTATTGGATTGGTCTAAATAAACAATACTGACAACTTTGGAATGACTAATAGTGAATTCTTTTCCGATTTTTTCATGATAAATTTTAGTCGCTTGATTGAAGAGACGATCTGCGTTACCTGACGTAAATACACTTTCAGGTGACAGATTGAGATCAGATTCTAATCCACGATAAATCGTACCATTCATCTGTGTATGACTATCAGGCGAAACTAAGAAATTTTTTAATGAACGCGCGCCACCATTTGGTACATGCAACACTGCATCAGCACCCCATACAGGCACGCCTGAAAAAGTTTGTTGAACACGAATGTGCGCAGTTTGATTTGCATCAATGTGAACATTGAGTTGTTGAAGATTCATTTGCACATTTGCCGCCGTTCTTTCAACCGATACAAGCGTGGATATCGGTTGATGAGAAAGATTAATCGCAGTAGCAGCAAATGCAGCGGGTGTAGACAAAAAAGCAACTAATGAAACAGCAAATATATTTCTTTTCATAGCATTTCGTCCTTTTAATAAAATGTTAGCGAATTCATTCAATCACATTTTTTTTAAAAAGACATCCCTATTTTTCATATTTTTAAAAATATTTTTTTTATTATATTTTATTCATTTTTTGCAATTAATGTGGCCGTTGTCAGTGTTCCAGAAACATTAACCATTGTACGCATCATATCAATAATTTTATCCATTCCCATGACCATAGCGAGCCCTGTAAAGGGTAACCCCATACTCGATAACACAACCATCGACATGACAACAGCTGAGCCTGGCACACCTGCCGTACCAATTGTTGCAATGGCTGCAGTGATTACAATTAATAAATATTGATGCCAACCAAATGAAAAATGAAATAATGAAATCGTAAAAACAGAAACAATCACTGGATAAATCGCACCACATCCGTCCATTTTTGCATTAGCGCCGAGGGGTGCAACAAACGAAGCCACCTGTTCTGGAATTTTAATACGACGAATGAGTGTTTCTAATGTAACAGGCAAAGTAGCTAAACTGGATGACGTTGTAAAAGCAGTTAACATAGCGGGCCACGCTTTACGTACAAAAACAAATGGATTCACACGAGCAAAGCACGCCAATAATATGCCGTAAATAATTAACTGTATAAAACAAGCAAAATAGACATTCACAATAAAATGTGCAAATGGTAATAAATTATAAAAACCATAACGATTGGTAACATCAGAAATAAAAACAAAAATTGCTATCGGTGAAAGACGAATAATCCAACGTGTGATTTTCATCATGACTTTTGCAAGCCCTTCGAAAAAATCACGCACCACAGAAACATCTTCACCGCACAGGGTGAGCGCCAGTGCAAATAATATTGCAAAAATAATAACAGGAATGACTTTGCCACGCGCAATTTGATCAACCAAATTCCCAGGTACCATATCAAGAAATACGGCACTGGCAACCGGCATTTCGCGCAAATGAACCGGCGTTAAATTTTGATTAAATCCATGACCGGGATCTAACCAAAGTGCAGTCAACAAACCGACACTTGCCGCAATCAATGCAGTGGTTAAAAACCAAAATAATGTTTTAAAACCCAAGCGTTTTATATGCGTTACTGTTTCTAAACGCGTGAAACTCGTAACGACCATTGTAAAAGTGACAGGGATGATCACCATTTCGAGCAATTGCAGAAAAGCTTTACCAATCGGCTGCAATGCACTCACCCATGCAGCAGGTGCCATTTCACCAAAAAGCGCGCCTAAAAAAAGTGCCAGCAAGCACTGCATCCCAAACCCCGGTCTTGTGAGTTTCATTGTATTTTCCTATCATTTTGAAATGAAACAGAAGACTTTAGCACAGATGTTTGGTGGTTTGTAAAGAGATGAAAAATTTTCACCTTGTGGGAGCGTTGTTGAATAATTCGAAATTTTTCACCTTCTCCCACAAGGGGAGAAGGAAATATGGTCACCCCAACGAATCTACCTGCATATATTTCGGGACAACGCACGTCCAACCATATCGTTCATGAATTTTATTCTTGAGTGATTCAGCGGCACCTGTTTCACCGTGTGTAATAAAAATTTTACGCGGTGGATGATTGAAATGAGAAAGCCACTGTAAAATTTCTTCATAATCCGCATGCGCAGACATATTGCTTAATACTTCGATCTTCGCACGCACAGGAATCACTTCGCCAAATAAACGAATGGATTCTTTACCCGCAATCATATCAGCACCGCGCGTTCCTGCTGCTTGATACCCTGCAAAAACAATCGTATTTTTTTCATCGGATGCAAATCGACGAATATGATGCAACACTCTACCGCCTTCCAACATACCACTGGCAGAAATAATGATTTTAGAGCGTGTTTCAAGATCAATGGCTTGTGATTCTTCCTTTGTGTTGACATACATGGCCACTTCACAAACTCGTTGACTCATTTCTTCACCGAGACGATGGAGAGAAGTATATTTGCGAAAAATATCGGTTGCATTACGCGCCATTGGACTATCAAGATAAATGGGTAAATCAGGAATACGTTTTTGAATTTTCAATTGATACATCATATACAACAAATGTTGCGCACGTCCAACTGCGAATGCAGGAATAATCACTGTACCCCCTTGTTCAGCGGTACGATGAATAATTTCAGTGAGTTCATCCAGCGGATCTTTCTTTTGATGCAATCGATCGCCATAAGTTGATTCAAGAATCATATAATCGGCTGCTTGCATAATCGCAGGGGGATACATAATCGGATCTTCTGGTCGACCCAAATCACCTGAAAAAAGTACAGTGGTTTCATAATGACGGATTTGCACAATCGCGGCACCAAGAATATGCCCTGCTGGAATAAGCATCATGCTGGTTGAGTCGGATATTTTATAATTCTTACGAAAAGGTAATGCTTTTAAATATTTCAAACATTTTTCTGCATCGACACGTGTATATAATGGTTCTGCAGGACGATGTTTACTGTAGCCATATTTATTCGCAAATTTAGCTTCTTCTTCTTGCAAATAACCGCTGTCAGGCAACAAAATTTCACACAAATCTCGTGTTGCATCTGAACATAACACTTTTCCTTTAAACCCATTTTTAATCAGTAAAGGTAAATAACCGGTATGATCGATATGAGCATGCGTCAGTATGATAATGTCAATTTGATTGGGTGGAATGGGAAAAGGTTCCCAGTTGCGTCGACGAAGTTCTTTTAATCCCTGAAACAAACCACAATCGATTAAAATATTTTTTTCTTCCAATTTCAACAAGAATCTCGATCCTGTCACCGTTTGCGCGGCGCCGAGAAAAGTTATTTGCATATTATCTTCCTAATGATATGTACGAATGTTATCAATTTTTTGTTTGATTTGATCGCCAAACAAGTTCCTCCTGACCTGGTTTGGCTCGAGCTGTTCCATACAGCTCGTCAAATCAGCACAAAAAATTGATAACATTCCATTAATGAATATGTTGAGTAAGCGCATCATTCAATGCGGGTAAAATAGTGAATAAATCTCCCACTAAATAATAATCTGCAATCTCAAATATGGGTGCATCTGGATCACTGTTAATTGCAACAATCATTTTACTGTCCTTCATCCCTGCTAAATGTTGAATCGCGCCTGAAATTCCGATGGCGATATATAATTCAGGCGCAACAATTTTACCTGTTTGACCTACTTGCCAATCGTTTGGCGCAAATCCAGCATCAACAGCTGCACGTGATGCGCCAACCGCTGCCCCTAAGCGATCCGCTAATGCTTCAATCATGCGAAAATTTTCAGCATTTTTCAAACCACGCCCGCCAGAGACCACGATGCGGGCAGAAGACAGTTCTGGACGCGTTGACTGACTACGTTGTTCTGATACAAAAGTTGAAAGTGAATGATTCATTTCACGATCAATTTTTTCAACCGAAACAGATGCCGATGGATCCATCGTCATCGACGAGAAAGCTGTCCCACGAATCGTTAATAATTTTATTTTTTCTTGCGTTTTTACTGTTTGAAGTGCATTTCCCGCATAAATCGGACGCACAAAAGTATCAGGTGAAATAATTTCAACGACATCATTAGTCATTGAGACATCCAACAATGCTGCCACACGCGGTAAAATATTTTTACCGGATGTTGTGGCTGCCATTAAAATGTAATCGTATGTTTTACTGAGATCTGCAATCAAGGGTGCCAAATTTTCAGGCAACGCATGGTCATAACTTTCAGAAGTGACACATAATACTTTCTTAATCACTGAAAATGATTTTGCTGTTTGAATCACAGACTCATCGGATCGATTCGGCAATAATAAATCGATATCGTTTCCCAATTGTGCCGCGGCTGTCAATGTATGCTGATTTACTACAGCAAATCGATGTTGATCAGGTTCGGCTACCACTAAAATTTTCATGCAATCACTCCGCTTTCTCGTAAGCGATTCACTAATTCTTCAACAGATGCCAGTTTAACACCTGCACGATGTTGTGAAGGCGCGCTCACTTTCAATGTTGAAAATCGTGGTGCAATATCAACATTTAATGAATCGATTGGAATAACGGTGAGTGGTTTTTGTTTGGCACGCACAATATTGGGTAAAGAAAGATAACGCGGTTGATTCAATCGGAGATCTGTCGTAATCACTGCAGGTAATTTTAAACGAACTGTTTCTAAGCCGCCATCGACTTCTCGCGTCACGTCAATGGTTTCTGATTGACATTCAACACGCGAGGCAAATGTGCCTTGAGGCCAATTTAATAATCCCGCTAACATTTGTCCGACTTGATTATCATCTGTGTCAATCGCTTGCTTTCCTAACAAACAAAGTTGCACGGCTTCTTGCTGAACAATTTTAGCGAGTATTTTTGCAACCGATAAAGGTTGGAGTTCAGAAGCTGATTCCACCAATAATGCGCGATCTGCACCCATCGCAAGCGCTGAACGCAACGATTCTTGGACCGCTGATGAACCAATCGACACTGCGATGATTTCTTTTGCTTTACCTTTTTCTTTTAAACGAACAGCTTCTTCTACAGCTATTTCATCAAAAGGATTTAATGACATTTTGACATTATCTGTTTCTACGCCAGAACCATCAGACCGAACGCGAATGTGTACGTTAAAATCAACGACACGTTTAACAGCGACTAATATTTTCATTTGACCTTTTCATTCCATGATTAACCAAGCTCATGTAGAGTATCGCCGATTGCGTTTTTTTTCAAACAAAGGAATGAACAAAATGAAAATTCAAAATTTGACTGCGGTCGTCACAGGTGGTGCTTCAGGAATGGGTGAAGCAACCGCAAGACTTCTTGCCTCACTCGGTGCAAAAGTTGCCATTCTTGATCAAAATAGTGAGCGCGGAAAAAAAGTGGCCGATGAAATCGGCGGTATCGCGGTGAATTGTGATGTCACAAACGAAAACAATGTGACAGATGCGATCGAATCCATTTCAAAACAATTAGGTACAGTTCGTATTTGTATCAATTGCGCTGGCATTGTTCAAGCAAAACGCATGGCGGGCAAACAAGGACCTTTACCACTGGCAGATTTTGAAAAAGTCATTCGCATTAATTTAATTGGCACGTTTAATGTCATGCGCACTGCTGCATTTCTCATGACACAATCAGAACCACTCGACACACAACATACACGTGGTGTCATTATTAATACTGCATCGGTTGCTGCATTTGAAGGACAGATTGGTCAAGTCGCTTATGCTGCATCCAAAGGTGGCGTTGTCAGTATGACATTACCTGTCGCGCGCGAACTCGCGCAATTCGGTATACGTGTTGTGACAATTGCACCGGGTCTCGTTGAAACTCCCATGTTTGATGCATTGCCACCTGAGGCGCGTGAAAAACTCAGTGCATCGGTTCCCTTTCCAAAACGACTCGCTGAACCGCGCGAATTTGCAAAACTCGTCCAACATATTATTGAAAATGATATGTTGAATGGAAATGTGATTCGGTTGGATGGAGCGTTACGGATGCAGTGACTTTTTCACTCCCCCACCGGCAATGGCGATACATCTTTCTCAGCCGTGGGGGGACGCTTCAACAAAAAAATAAACGGCAACATGATGAGAAAACTCCACATAATAAACGCATAAATATCCACGAATGCGAGCATTTGTGATTGCCTTCCTAATGTTAATCCTAAAACAGCCGCACCTTTAGAACTCAGCGGATTAAGATGTAATGGATATAAATATTGATAGACGGCTGAACTATAGGGCTGAATATGACCGCCTAATCGATTCCATGCGGATTGTGCTTGTCGCGTTAATAATGTTGCAACAATAGAAATTCCAATTGAACTGCCAATCGTACGCAATAAACTAAATAATCCTGCACCTTCGGCACGCAAAGAAATCGGTAATGTGGTGAACGCAACCGCAGATAACGGCACAAAAATCATACCGAGACCAAATCCTTGAATGAGAATAGGCCCGATGATCCAACCAGGACTGATTACAAAACTATAATAAGTGCCAATGTACATTCCAATTGCGCCAAGAATCACACCCATCGCAATAATTTTTCGCGGATCCATCCAACGAATCAGTTTGCCCACTAACATCATACTCACCATGGCACTGATACCACGCGGCGCCATCACCAAACCTGTTGTCAAAACAGGATAATTAAATAAATTTTCTGTCATGAGTGGCAAAACCACCATGGAACCAAATAATCCGATACCGCAAACGCCTAACAACAAACTACTGATTGCAAAATTTCGATCTAAAAAAACACCAGGATCAAATACATGGACTTCACGTTGTTTTTCAGTGCTGTGTAACAAAAATAATAAAAACGAAATGAGTGTCATGAATGTAACGATACAAATATCTCGTGCGTTAAACCAATCGGCTTGATTTCCGCGATCTAAAACATATTGGCAACCGCCAATCGCAATCGAAATAAATAATAATCCTAACCAATCCATTGCGCGTTCTTTTTTGGGTGTATCAGGAACGACTTCCCACGATAAAAATAAACTTATCAACCCAACAGGCACATTGATATAAAAATTCCATCGCCATGTTGCGATTTCAGTTAAATATCCGCCCAATGTTGGACCCAAAATGGGACCAATCATCACACCCATTCCCCAAATCGCCATCGCACTCCCGCGCTCTGATTCAGGAAAAATATTGGCAATAATGGATTGTGATAATGGCACGAGTGCCGCGCCAAAAACACCTTGTAATAATCGAAAAATAACGAGTTGATCGAGATTTTCTGCTGCACCGCACAGTGCTGAAGCAATCACAAACCCGCCAATAGAAATAAGTAAATAATTTTTTTGACCCAACCGATCCGTAAAATAACCGGTTAATGGCATAAAAATAGCTGAAGCGACTAAATAACTGGTTAATACCCATGTAATTTGATCAGGTGTTGCAGCAAGAGAACCTTGCATGTGCGGTAAAGCGACATTCACAATTGTTGTGTCGAGCACTTGAATAAGCGTTGCACTCATCACTGCAATGGTAATAAGTGCTCGTTGCCAGGGTGTGATTTGATCACTGATATTCATGTATTAATCGTTACCGTTGCGGAAGTTCCAATGCGTAAAGGAAATTTGGCATCAGGATTTAAAATTCGAATACGCACAGGAACACGTTGCGTGACTTTCACCCAATTGCCTGTCGCATTTTCTGGTGGCAACAAAGAAAATGCCGTTCCACTACCGCCTTGAATACTTTCAACAACGCCATGAAAATGATGATTGGGATACATGTCAACAACAACATCCGCTTTTTGTCCTGCTTTAATTCGATTGATATCGGTTTCGCGAAAATTAGCATCCACCCAAAAATAACCATCGCTAATTAAAGCAAACAAAGGCATGTTGGCTGTTACGAGATTCCCTATGCGTAACGTTACATTCGTCACCCAACCATCCGATGGTGCTGTAATACGTGTATATTGCAAATTCAGTTGAGCCATGGTTTCGGTTGCAACCGTAATCGCTCTTTCTGCAATTGCCGATTTTAAATTAGCCAGCGCGATATCACCTTCTTGTTTTGAAGCAGCGCGTTGTTTAACTAAAGCAAGCGTTCGATCCGCTGTAATTTGCGCAATACTTTGTTTTGCATCCGCAACTAAAATTGCGGATTGATCGTGTTGAAGCGTTGCAGAATACATCGCTGGATCCAATGTAAAAAGCACATCGCCTTTTTTGACATATTGATTATTGACAATAGACAATCCATTCACTTGTCCACTCACGCGCGGTGAAATTTGAATGATATTGGCATTCACATAAGCATCGTCAGTGCTCACATGAAATAATCCATATATCCACCAAATAACACCGACCGCAAGAATGAGAACAATTGCACCGATTAAAATAGATTTTTGAAATTGTTTAATAAAGTTAAACATAAAATCCTCGTATTCATGCTTAAATCTTCATTGGCATAATCACCAATTCTTTTCCGAGTAAATGTAAGTTCCGTTGCAATGTGGTTGGCGTTTCGTTGTGTAAAATACGGGTTATCCAATTATCATATTCAAACACTAATCTGCTCGAAAAGAAAATACAATTCGAATATTTCTCACAGACTTTTTCGGAAAGCGAGGTTAAAATTTCAACGGTATCTGTACCAAAAGCGGAATAACTTTCCGCTGCCATACCGTATTGATGACAATAATCGACAAAATAATGCAAAATTTCGTCGACATGTTTTCGCATTTCTTCTAATGCTTGCTGTCCAGAAAAACTTTGAACATCAACAATCCCAGCACTCACAAAAATAAAATTGTTGAAATAACGCGGGAACATACGAATCACAGACAATAAGGTATGCATACCCACACCAAAACTTTTTCCAACAAAAATAACGGCGGTGGGTTGCAATGGATCAGGCGCAGGCACAGGTGGTTTTTCTTCGCTAATCGATAATTTAAGTTGTTCATCCAATGCAGCTAATTTGCGATTAACCATTTGGTAATGTCTGCGAATCAAAAAGCAAATTGCAATAACTGCACAAGTAATTGTAATAGTTAACCAGCCGCCCGATTCAAATTTCGAATATAAAGTGATGCATAAAATACTCGACGTAATAATGAAAGCAAATAAAGAAAAAGCTAAACGCATTTTCCAATTGGGCGATGCTTCTTTGCGACGTTTCACCCAATAAACACATAATCCCAACAAGGATAATGAAAAGGTGATGAACACATTAATACTGTAAAGAATCACGAGAAAACTCACACTTCCGCGACTCCAAAATAAAATAGCTAATGCGGCTACACCAAAAAGAATTAATCCATTTTGCACCACTAACCGCGTTGATAAGTGACGAAAACGATTCGGCAACCAACCATCGACCGCCATGTTCGCAAGCACAGCAGGGCCTGCTAAGAATCCGGTATTTGCGCCAACAAATAATAATCCTGCTTCAAGGGCTAATGTGATAATTAAACAGGCGTATCCGAATTTCGTATTACCTAAAATAGAATGAAAGACGACTGCATTTAATGTTTGACCAGTGACGGGAGCGGCATGCCACAACAAATATAAAAGAATAATACCACCGGCGGTGAAGCTCAGTGAGGTCGCCATATAAAACATAGTCCATTTGCCGGTTTTTACACGTGGTTCACTTAAACGATTCACGTTGTTCGAAACCGCTTCGAGACCAGTATACGTACCACTACCGAGAGAATACGCATGCAATGTTAACGCGAGCACTGGCAACCAACCGACTGCTGCAGCAAATTGATGTGTGCGATTTAACGTTTCAGGAATAATCGTCAACAAACTTTTGCTGTGTGCTGCGATGCCATAAATAATCAACGAAAAATGCATGATCACAAAGCCTAAAAAAATCGGCAATAAAAAACGAATCGATTCTTTCATGCCTCGAATATTTAATATCATTAAAAATAATAACAACGCTGCTTCGGTTAATAATCGGTAATGTAAAAATTGTATGGGTAATAAACTAAATAATTGATCAACACCACTCGCAATAGAAACAGAAATCGTCAATACATAATCGACAATCAACGCAGCACCCGAGATCACGCCAAACCACGGTCCTAATAATTGCGTCGCGACTTTATATCCGCCACCACCACTGGGAAATAATTCGATAACCTGGTTGTAACCCATCGAAATAATAAAAACTGTCACAGCAGTCGCCAGTGCAACATATAACGCAAGATGAGTATGTGTTCCCAATGCAATAAAAGCTTCTTCAGGACCGTAACACGATGATGACAATCCGTCAGCACCGAGACCAATCCAAGCTAAAAATGCAATCAAAGAGATGTGACGTAAAATATTCGGTTGGAATGGGTTGATGGGATCGCCGATAACCCATTGTTTAAATCGAGAAAACGCTGACATGTGTAAAAATTATACCCATTTATCAAAAATAGACATCGCTTATCATACTCCTCAAGATCGACGTCTTCCATCTTTTAAAAATAACGCAAAAAAATGACTTGAACCATGATCACGAGTCTGTATCATACGCGGTTTATAAAAATAAGGAGTTCGGTATGCAAGCAAGAATGTTGAAAGAGAATGAAGAAGCACTGATCAATATACAATTTTGGAAACCTAGACTCTCTGATAAAATAAATTCTGTTATGGAAATACTTGACGAGCCAACTGTTAAGAAATTAATTGAGTCTAAAACCATATCAGAACTCAATGACCTGGTTGAGCTGATCAAAGATTTAGTTAATAAAGATTTTTTCATCGAAAAAGAGAATAAATTATATTTTAATGATAAAAAAACGTGGAATGGTGATGAACTACTTAACGACTTAAGACCAGCATTTCAAAAAATCGGATATAAATTTAGTGATACTACGCATGTAAATTTCAAACCTTATGGACATTCGTTATATCAACTAATTTGTGTTAACTCGATTACTTCCGACATATTCGCCCTGGGTAAAGCATATCAAAAACTCGCTGATAATGCTGTGGTGTTAAACGAAAGTAAATCTGACGAAACGAATACACAAACCAGTCATGCTTCTATTTTCAGTATGATCAAAAAACAAGATGATGGAACAAGTTCAGCGGCAGATAAAGAAAGAATAAAAGCATTAGAAGCAGAGGTTGCTACACTCAAAACAGAAAATGCTGGCTTGCGTGATCATATTCAGGTATTGGAACAAGTGCTTGAAAACAACAACCCGAAAAAGTTATACGTTAAAATCGGGGAAGAAGATGAAGAAGAACACAAGGCCGAATGTCCGCCACCAGCCTATACACCTTCACCGAAGTAACATTTATATAAAAATTTTAATATCAAAAGGAAGTAACATATGCAATCAAGAATGTTGAAAGAAAATGAAAAAGCGCTAAAAAATATACCATTTTGGAGTCCCAGGCTCTCTGAGAGAATAAATGCGGTTATGGAAATCCTTGATGAGTCCGCTGTTAAGAAATTGATTGAATCTGAAACTATATCAGAACTGAATGAGCTGGTTACATTGATCAAAGATTTAGTCAAAATCGATTTTTTCATCGAAAAAGAGAATAAATTATATTTTAATGATAAAAAAACATGGGATGGCAATGAACTACTAAAACTCAAGGGCAAATTTGAAAAAATCGGCATAAAATTTAATAGCCCCGAGCATGTCAATTTCCAGCCTTA
>Ga0207150_1028_pt1 | contig 38078 bp, 34 predicted proteins | sample Alteio_BWMinHeat_32_FD_153526 | JGI IMG/M metagenome (GOLD analysis project Ga0207150, IMG submission 153526) | Enriched cells from forest soil in Barre Woods Harvard Forest LTER site, Petersham, Massachusetts, United States -... | ecosystem: Environmental > Terrestrial > Soil > Temperate forest >...
CTTTATTTATTATTGATTACAAAACAGGATTGAACACCGTTGCAGGATGGTTTCAAGAACGATTATCCGATCCACAATTACCATTATATGCTGCGTTTCAAGGTGTTTCTGAGAAAACATATGCAGGAATTTCTTTCGCCGAAATTCGCAACGGTGATATGAAATTTAAAGGCGTGATCCATGAAACGCATTTATATGCAGAAGGTGATTTTTCGGATCTGAAACCCATTCATCGTGTAAAAAACGAGATGGATATTTATTCGTGGGATGGATTGCTACAAAATTGGAAACAATCTTTAGAAAAATTATCAGGGGATTTTTGTAGTGGCGATGCAAGAGTGGATCCTATTAAAGCAGAAGTGTGTATGACGTGTGATTTGAAAGTGGTTTGTAGGATGAGAAACGAATGAAAACGACAATTGAAGATTCTCACATTCGCACACGCGCACTCGATCCATCGACATCATTTATCGTGCAAGCACCTGCCGGTTCTGGAAAAACAGAATTGCTCACGCAACGGTATTTGGTGCTGTTATCGCATGCGCAAAAAGCACCAGAAGAAATAATTGCGATTACATTTACGCGAAAAGCAGCGGCGGAAATGCGCGCGCGTATTATTCATGCATTGACGTTTGCGCAAACACCAGAGCCTGATAAAAATGATTATCGTCACACGACCTGGCAATTGGCAGCCAATGTGTTGAAAAAAAATGATGCGTTGCAATGGGACTTAATTCAAAATCCGAATCGATTGCGTATTTTAACGATCGATGCGCTTTCTGCGTTTTTATGTCGACAAACGCCGATGTTAACGAGCTTTGGTGGATCACCTGCGGTATGTGAAAATGCAGCTGGATTTTATACACTCGCGGCGCAACGCGTACTACTCGATGCAACACCCGAACATTTATTATTACATCTCGATAATAATGTCAGCAAAGTTGAAAAATTATTAGCGGAATTATTAAATCATCGCGATCAATGGTTGCCGCATATTTTATATTGTTATAAAAATCAGCATGCGCTTCGCGAATCGCTTGAAAATAGCTTAAAACGCATCGTGCAGGAAAAAATTCAAATTGCAGCGCAGCGATTACCTGAACACTTGCGACAAGTGTTAGTGCTATTGGCACGTCATGCTGGAAATTATTTTGAAGAAAACAGTCCGGAACATGTATTGAGCGCATGCGCGAATTTCAACGCAGGATTAAAACCATCACTTACTGAATTTCAAAGTTGGTTTGGTTTAGCGAATTTACTATTGACCAAAGAAGGTGAATGGCGGAAAACTGTTACGATTAGCAATGGATTTGGACCGAAAGATTCGAATAAATCATTGATGCTTGCCGCATTAACTGAATTACAAGCACATAAAGCCTTCAAAGAAAGTTTGTGCGAAATTTTATTATTACCACCAACTTCATATAGCGAATTACAGTGGGACACACTCACCGCACTCACACAATTATTGCCCTTATTGAGCGCGCAATTAACACTGGTATTTCAAGAAAAAGGACAAATTGATTTTATCGAATTGAATTTGGCGGCGTTAAAAGCGCTCGGATCAGATGAATCACCCACCGATTTAGCACTGTATTTAGACTATCAAATTCAGCATTTATTAATCGATGAATTTCAAGATACCTCTGTCATGCATTTACATTTAATTGAAAAAATTACTGCTGGTTGGGAAGATGGCGATGGACGCACATTATTTGTCGTCGGCGATCCCATGCAATCCATTTATCGTTTTCGAAATGCGGAAGTGGGATTATTTTTACGCGCACAAGAACAAGGCATCGGCAATATTTATTTAGAACCACTCACATTGACCATGAATTTTCGCTCACAACAAAATTTAGTGTCATGGTTTAATAATACGTTTGGCACTATTTTTCCAGCAGTCTCTGATATTGCAACCGGTCGCGTTCCTTACACGAAAGCAATTGCAGCGAAATCAGAAATTACAAACCATGACGCACATTTCTATCCAGTAATTTCGGACAATGATGAGGATGAAGCGAAACTGATCGCTGAAAAAATAAAATCTATTACGTTTCAAAATCCCAATGACCGCATTGCCATTTTAGTGCGAGGACGCGCACAATTAATTCCGATCATTCATTGTTTGCAACAACACGCACTGAGCTATCAAGCGATTGATATCGAACCACTCGCCAATCGTCCTGAAATTCAAGACTTATTGTCATTAACGCGCGCGGTATTGCATCGCGCAGATCATATTGCTTGGTTAGCATTATTGCGATCACCTTTTTGTGGTTGCACGCTTGCCGATTTAGAAGCGATTTCACAGAGTGATGAAAAAAGAACGTTGTGGGAAACGATTCTAGCGTGTGACAATATTATCAACTTATCTACTGATGGTCTGCAGCGCTTACAGAAAATAAAACATTATTTACAACATGCGTTTCAGACGCAGTATCAATTATCTTTATCTACCTGGATTGAAGGAATTTGGATTGCATTAGGTGGACCTGCCTGTGTCGATAATAAAGAAGCATTAAATCATACGCGCGCCTATTTTAATTTATTATCGAATATGGAAAGTGATACGCAGACAATTTCTATCGATGCGTTAGTAGAACAATGCGAAAAATTATTTGCGAATGCACAAAATAATATTGCAGCATCTATTCACATCATGACGATTCATAAATCCAAGGGATTGGAATTTGATCATGTATTTTTGCCAGGCTTGCAACGTAAAACGCCCTCTGATGACACTAAATTATTTAGATGGCTCAATCGTCCGAATGCTTTTGGTGGTGATGATTTAATTTTAGCGCCGATGAAATCCATCATGCATCAATCTGATACAATTTATGATTATTTAAAATTTGTCGAAAATCAAAAGCAAGATTACGAAGTGACGCGTTTATTATATGTTGCCGCGACGCGCGCGAAAAAAAGTTTGCATTTATTTGCGCGGCTCGATTGGGATGAGAAAGAAAAAATTATAAAACCCGCTAAAAAAGGCAGTTTTTTACAAGAATTGTGGCCAGTGTATGAATCAATCATAAAATGCAATGCGCCAACCACTTTTGCCGAACGACAAACACCTGTTGAATCACAGCAATTATTTTCACGCCTATCGAGCGATTGGGAATTACCATTTCATACGACCGAAATAGAAATAGCACCACCGATTAAAATTGATCTTTCGCTTCGATCAGAAACATCGCGCTTCGTTGGTACGGTCATTCATGAGGTTTTACAATATCTGTCCGAAAATAAAATCCCACTGCAACAATCACAATGGCGTAGTCGATTATTAACACTCGGCGTTTTGCCAAATAATATTCCTGAATGTCTGAATATAATCACTCAGGCAATTTCCACTATTACTTCTGATGAGCGTGGGAAATGGATATTATCAAACGAACATCAAGACGCACGTTCTGAATGGGCGCTCACCTACTCTCATGAATCAAAAACTTTGCTAGTGATTATTGATCGCAGCTTTGTCGATAAAAATAATACGCGTTGGATTATTGATTATAAAAATGCGCAACCGAAAGAAACGGAATCATTAGACGAATTTTTAAATGCGCAGAAAAAGGAATATCAATTCCAACTTGAAAAATATGCGGGAATTATCGCACAAATGGAAAATCGCCCGATTCAACTCGGACTGTATTTTCCATTATGCGCGGGATGGATCGAATGGCATTACAAGGTATAATTTAAACCTGCCATGATGTTTGCCTCACCGCTTGAATTAGAACTTTGCATATCTGCAACATACATCGCATCAATTCGGAGCCCAACGTTTTTATTAAATTGGCATAATAATTCCAACCCCAAAGCAGGATCCACTTTAGTCGAGTTGCTAAAGGTGAAGGAAGAAGCACCATTAATCGATGTTGAATTCGTAAACTGAGACAATTGCACGCCCAATTTTGCGATAAATTGAAACATATCATCCGGATTAAAAACAAAACCGGCATCAGCCAAAAAACCATTCATTTTTACACTGGTTGAGAAGGAGTTACCGAATACGGTACCCGATTTTTTTTGGACGAATTGCTGTAGATAAGCCATTTCAACATTGATATAACGGGTTAACTCTTTACCCATACCAATTTCAAGTCCATGAAATGTGTTAGGGAAAATTGCTTTTGGCGTGTAGGGGTAGGAGACTTCATTGATTGGATCAAAAATCGTTTGTGTGCTGGATTTTAAAAACCGAGCGGTATAAACATATCCACCAAAAAAATAAACGGCTGTACCATCGCGGCTATAATCGGATTCATTATTGACTCTAAAATTAGGCTGTAAATTGTATCCGCTTAAATCTTCTTTCGTATAATCATATCCGCCGGCAAAAGCGTAAATCGTACACGTTGAAATTAACACGAATGCTGAACATTGAATAACTCGACGCACGGCAAATCTCCTGAATGGTGAAGTCCCTAAGCTATTCATTATACCGTTGTACAATTCAGATGCAAAGCAGGATTTTTGTACATATTTTGATCTAAGTGTGTGGGTGTGAGCGTGAGTTAGATAGTGTAAACTCTCATTTTACGAAAATGTGAGTCATGCTATGCCTATCGATATATCCCACAAACTCGTTATCGCCATCTCATCGCGCGCGTTATTTGATTTAGATGAAAGCAACGCGATTTATGAAAACGAAGGTGTCGAAAAATACGCCGAATATCAAATTAAACACGAAAATGAAATTTTAGCACCCGGTGTTGCTTTTTCACTCGTGCAAAAATTATTACATTTAAATTCCTACGGTGATTTGGTCGAAATTATTTTATTATCGCGCAATAGTGCGGACACTGGATTACGCGTATTTAATAGCATTGCACATTATCATTTAAATATCACGCGCGCGGCATTTACGAGCGGTGAAAGTCCGTATCAATATGTGCAAGCGTTCGGCACACATTTATTTTTATCGGCGCATGCAGAAGATGTCAGAAACGCATTATGTGCAGGCTGTGCTGCCGCTGCGATTTTACCTTCAGTTACGCAACAAACGGATGTGAATGAATTACGCATTGCATTCGATGGTGATGCGGTTTTATTTTCCAACGATTCTGAAAAAATATTTCAAGCCGAAGGGTTAGATGCGTTCACCGAACATGAAGTGCATGATGCGAAAAATCCAATGCTTGGCGGACCCTTCAAAGGTTTTTTAAAAGCGCTGCAACAGTTACAAAAACATTTTCCTGAGCGTGATTGTCCGGTGCGAACAGCTTTAGTTACCGCACGTCAAGCACCCACACACGAACGTGTCATTCGCACTCTGCGCGCGTGGGACATACGCATTGATGAAGCCTTATTTTTAGGCGGATTATCGAAAGGCAAATTTCTCAAAGCCTTCCAAGCCGATATTTTTTTCGATGATCAACAGGTGCATTGTGATTCTGCGGCAGAGCATGTCACAACGGCGCGTGTGCCGAATGCTTGAAACTCTCAATAACCACTTTCACCAATGATTCCGCAAGTGCGCGCGCCTCGCGCGCATCATCACACTCCACCATCACGCGCACACAAGATTCCGTGCCCGATGCGCGCAATAAAATACGGCCAGATCCATTTAATTTTTTCTCAGCGCGAAGAACCGCTTCAGAAATTTCAGGCATTGCAGAATAACGATTCGGATTTTCTACTTTCACATTTAATAAAATTTGCGGACGCTTTTGCATGATATTTTTTAATTCATGCAATGATTTTTTGGTATTTTGCATAATGCGCAACACTTGCAATGCAGTCACAATACCATCGCCCGTTGTTGCGTAATCTAAATTCACAATGTGGCCTGATGCTTCACCACCTAAACGCCAATTATTTTTTTGCAACTTTTCTAACACATAACGATCACCAACCGATGCGCGCTCGAATTGAATACCACGCGATTGTAGGGCTTTTTCCAGACCTAAATTGCTCATCACGGTGCCGACAATTGCTTTGTAGTGTTGCGTATCATCCGTTGCAAGGATACATAAAATTTCATCACCATCGACAATTTCACCACGATGATCCACCATGATTAATCGATCACCATCGCCATCGAATGCAACACCACAATCCGCTTGAGTTTGCAGAACGCGTTGTTGCAAACTGTCGACATGCGTTGCGCCGCAATGATCATTAATATTTATTCCGTTGGGTTCAGCATGAATTGCAATAACCTCTGCGGCTAATGCAGAAAATATGTCTGGTGCGCAATTAAACGTTGCACCGTTCGCACAATCTAAAATTATCTTTTTATTTTTTAACGAGAATGATGATCCGAATAAATTCACACAGTGCGAAATATATTGTGAAACGGAATCTGAAATAACAGATACGTTCCCAACATCGACTTGATTCGCGTGAGACGATGCATCATCGATTTTATGTTCGACTTTCAATTCCCACTCATCTGGAATTTTTAATCCATTTTTTCCGATAATTTTTACGCCATTATCATGGAACGGATTATGCGATGCGCTGATTACAATGCCCGCTGATGCATTTAATTTTTGTGTGAGAAAAGCAATGGCAGGTGTCGACATCACACCCAATAAATTCACATCAACACCCGCTGAAATTAATCCCGCTTGCAATGCATCTTGTAAGGATTCACCGGACTCACGTGTATCGCGACCCATTAAAACGTGCGGTTTTTGTGATGATTCTGCGCACAGCACAGAACCAATCGCCCAGCCCAACTGATGCATAAATTTAAGATTAATTACCGAACCGCCTACGCGACCACGGATTCCATCCGTACCAAAATATTTTTTTGACATATTACTGATTCACCTTATCGAAGCGCGAACTACCAATGTGCCGGCAGGTCAATTGTACTTCGTTGCTTTCGCATTCGCTTACGCTCGGCTTCTGAACCGATTCACTAACGCATACTACAATTGAAATTGTGCAGCTAAATAATAAACTACGCCGTCGCATTCGCTGCTTGTTCTGGTTGTTCTGGCTTCGATGTCACTTGATCTCTTGCACTCAACGCATCATCCCACCCTTCTGGCGCACTCGGTATTTTTCCATCCATGATTTCTTTAATTTGTGCAGCATCAATCGTCTCATATTTCATGAGCGCTTCTGCCATCACATGCAATTGATTATTATGCTTTTTCAATACGGATTTTGCAGTCTCATAAGCGGCATCAATGACTTTTCGAACTTCTGCATCGATTTGTCGATTGGTTTCATCCGATACTTCGCGACGTTGCGTCATTGCACGACCCAAGAATACTTCACCTTGTTCTTCACCATACGTCAACGGTCCGAGTGCTTCCGATAATCCCCACTTCGTCACCATGTTGCGCGCAATTTCAGTGGCACGCTCAATATCATTCGACGCGCCGGTGGTTACGGCATCATTACCAAAAATAATTTCTTCTGCGCAACGTCCGCCAAATAATGCCGCTAATTGACATTGCAAACGACGCTTGGAATAACTGTATCGATCTGCTTCAGGTAAAAACATCGTGACGCCTAATGCACGTCCGCGCGGAATAATCGTCACTTTGTAAACGGGATCATGTTCCGGCATATATAATCCGACAATCGCATGACCCGATTCATGAAACGCCGTTAAATTTTTCTCTGCTTCACTCATCACCATCGAACGACGTTCTGCACCCATCATAATTTTATCTTTCGCTCTTTCAAAATCGATCATATGCACGTGTTTTTTATTTTCGCGCGCTGCATACAACGCCGCTTCATTCACAAGATTCGCTAAATCCGCACCGGAAAATCCAGGCGTTCCACGCGCAATCAATGCAGGTTTTGTATCGTCTGAAACAGGCACTTTTTGCATATGCACTATTAAGATTTGTTCGCGACCTTTGACATCGGGCAATGGCACAACGACTTGTCGATCGAAACGACCTGGACGCAATAATGCAGGATCCAACACATCCGGACGGTTCGTCGCCGCCATCACGATGATGCCTTCTTTGCCTTCAAATCCATCCATTTCCACGAGTAATTGGTTCAGTGTTTGTTCGCGCTCATCATGACCACCGCCTAAACCTGCGCCACGATGACGACCGACCGCATCAATTTCATCGATGAAAATAATACAAGGTGCATGTTTTTTCGCTTGATCAAACATGTCACGCACACGAGATGCACCAACACCCACAAACATTTCGACGAAATCAGAGCCAGAAATCGTAAAAAACGGCACTTTCGCTTCACCGGCAACTGCTTTTGCTAATAATGTTTTACCGGTACCAGGAGAGCCTACTAACAAAACGCCGCACGGCATTTTACCGCCGAGTTTTTGGAATTTGTTCGGATCTTTCAAGAATTCCACCATCTCTTGCAATTCTTGTTTCGCTTCGTCAACACCCGCGACATCCGCAAACGTTACTTTGACTTGATCCATGCCAAGTAAACGCGCTTTGCTGCGACCAAATGACATCGGCCCACCTTTTCCGCCGCCTTGCATTTGACGCATAAAGAAAACCCAGACCGCGATCAACAATAAAAATGGCGCCCAGCTAATTAAAATTTGCATCAGTAAACTACGTTGCGCTGGCGCTTCGCCTTCGACGCTGACCTTTTGGGTAATCAAGGTATTTAACAGCGTTTGATCCGGCATCGGCATATAAGTCGTAAACTGTTTACCGTCCTTCGTTTTGCCCGTAATCATATCGTGTTGAATAACGACGCTGCCGATATTTCCAGCCTTAACCGCTTGCAAGAATTCAGTGTAAGTATATTGCGTAACGTCTGGTTCTTTCGGACCAAAATTACTAAAAATAGTCACTAACACGACTGCAATAATCAGCCACAAAAATAGGTTTTTTAACATCGTATTCATATTCAGTTATCCGTTATCAGTATCTGTGTCAGTATAACCTCCGCGAAAACCAATCGCCAACACATAAATCTCTTTTGATTCAGCACGCGACGCATCAGGCTTGCGATATTTGACCTGTTTAAACGCAGATTTGATTGTTTTTAAAAATGCCTCAAGTCCTTCGCCCTGAAACGCTTTAAACAAAAACGTTCCGCCGGGTTTTAAAATGTGCATTGCTGCGTCTAACGCCAATTCGAGCAAATGAATACTGCGCGGAAGATCCACACAACTTTGGCCGCTAAAATTCGGTGCCATATCAGAAATGATAACATCGACTTTTTTCTTGCTTATTGCAGCATAGAGCTGATCGAGCACTTCTTGATCATTAAAATCGCCCTGAATAAACGTCACTTGCGGCGGCATAATTTCGAGCGGCAAAATATCCAACGCAATAATATGTCCGCGCACACCGACACAAGCACTCTCCACTTGCAACCATCCACCGGGCGCAGCGCCCAAATCGACAACCGTCATGCCTGCTTTAAATATTTTATCTTTTTCTTGGATTGATAATAATTTAAATGCGGCGCGGGATGCGTAACCCTGCTTTTTCGCTTCTTTGACGAAGGGGTCTGTGAGGTGTCTGCGTAACCATGCTCTGCTGCCTGTCATAACATCCCCAACTCTAATTTCGCAACATCACTCATCATACTTTGATCCCACGGCGGATCGAAAACAATTTCGATTTCAACTGTTTTTATCGATGGAATTGATAAGATTCTTTGTTTTGCATCAGTTGCGATCACCGGACCCATTCCGCAACCCGGTGCGGTTAATGTCATTTCAATTTTGACGAGAAAACCGGTGTTATCTTTTAGATCGGGCATGATTTCGCATTTATATACTAATCCTAAATCGACTATATTTACCGGAATTTCGGGATCATAAACGGATTTTAATTGCATCCACACTTGATCTTCTATCGTTGCATTTTCGGGCAATTCATCAAGCGGATTGGTGGGCGTTTTACCTAAAGCATCTGCATCTTTGCCATCAATACGCGCTAAATTGCCGTACACGGCAACGGTGTAACTGTTACCAAGCGATTGCGTGATGGTCACTTCGGTGTCGACGTGCAACATGATGCGTGCGCCGGAGGGGACTAATAAAGCGGTGCAGTCGCGGTTTAATATAATAATTTCTTTGTCGGTCATGACGATGCTCGCAAATTAAAACTCTCACCGCACCCACATAAACTTTCGGCGTTCGGATTATTAAATATCAATTGCGATAGACCTAAATTTTTTTGCACGTAATCAACGACAGTGCCTTTCAATAACAGTTCTGAATCACGATCAATATAGATTAATAAATCACCGTCACGAATTTCGATATCGGAATCTTTTTTTGCGTTTACAATTTCGGGCACGTACATGTAGCCGGAGCAACCGGTTTTTTTGACGGATAAACGAAAAGCGGGGTTTTCGCCGCGATTAATGAGCATTTTTTTAATGTGATTTAATGCAGCTTCTGTAAATGTAATCATAGTTATTTCTCCACCGCCTCAATCATCGTATGCCACGCCAACGTCGCACACTTTACACGCGACGGATATTCGCAAACGCCTTTTAATACGGCTAATTTACCCAATAATTGCATATTGATTTCTGTACCGGTTGTTACTAATAAATGAAACGCATCAAATATTTTTTGCGTTTCCGTAATTGTTTTTCCTTTCAAACATTCCGTCATCAATGATGCAGATGCCATCGAAATCGCACAACCATTGCCTTCAAAACTTGCGTCGATAATTTTATCGTTGTCGATTTTTAAAAATAACGTCAAACGATCACCGCACAGTGGATTAAATCCTTCTTTCGAAACACTCGCATCATCCATGCGCTTTAAATTACGCGGATGGCGACCGTGATCGATAATTAATTCTTGATAGAGTTCGCGCAAATCGCTCATGTAAAAATCTTCCGCACTTTATCTAAACCTAAAATCAGTTTATCGATATCTGATAATTCATTATAAATCCCAAATGAAACGCGCGTTAATGCAGGCACATTTAAATAATCCATCAGCGGCATTGCACAATGATGTCCTGCGCGAACCGCAATATGCAATTGATCTAAAATCGTAGCGATATCGTGGGCGTGTGCGCAATCTACTGTAAATGAAATCACGCCGGATTTATTTTTCGATGTGCCAAAAATTTTTAATCCGCTTATTTTTTCTAATTCGCTGGTTGCATAGGATAATAATTTATTGTCATGCGATTGAATTTTTTCAAACCCTATTTGATTAATGTAATCAATTGCAGCGCCAAAACCAATCACGCCCGCAATATTCGGTGTGCCCGCTTCGAATTTATAAGGCAACACATTAAATTCCGTTTTCTCAAACGTCACACGACGAATCATATTGCCGCCGGTTTGATACGGTGACATTACGTCTAAATGCGCGGTTTTTCCATATAAAACACCAACACCTGTCGGACCATACATTTTGTGCGCGGAAAATACATAAAAATCGCAATCGAGATCTTGCACGTCAATTGCAAGATGTCCGACGGCTTGTGCGCCATCAACTAATACAGGGATATTTTTTGCATGCGCGCGCGCGATGATTTTTTTAATAGGATTAATAGTGCCTAATACATTCGAGACATGAATCACAGCAACTAACTTTGTTTTCTCAGTTAATAATTTTTCGTACGCATCTAAATCTAACTCACCCGACTTATTTAACGAAATTATTTTTAACGTACTGCCTACACGTTCACACAATTGCTGCCACGGAATAATATTCGCATGATGTTCCATCGCAGATAAAATAATTTCGTCGCCAGATTTAATTTGCAAACAACCAAAACACTGCGCGACTAGATTAATAGATTCTGTTGTTCCCTTGGTAAAAATAATTTCGTGCGCGTATTCAGCATGGATAAAATCAGCTGCTTTTCGGCGTGTTTCTTCAAATACTGCTGTTGCGTTCTCGCTCAATTGATAAATGCCGCGATGCACGTTGGCGTAATCGTTATTATAAAATTGTAATTCTGCGTCGATAACTGAGCGCGGTTTTTGGGACGTCGAGGCACTATCCAAAAATACGAGCGATGGATGCTTGTCAAATATTGGGAAATCTTTTTTACTCACACTCACACTCCCACTACATCCAACACTTCATTCGCAAACGCTTCTATCAACAATTCTCGTGCAACAGATTCTTCAATCCCACGCGAACGCAAATAAAATAACGCGTTCTCATCCAAACATCCCACTGTTGCTCCGTGCGAACACTTCACATCATCCGCGTAAATTTCTAATATCGGTTTTGTATTCACCTCTGCATTTTTCGACAACAACAAATTTTTATTCGACAACTGCGCATCGGTTTTTTGCGCATGCGGTGCGACGATAATCTTGCCTTCAAATGCTGCTTTTGCAGAATCATTTAAAATGCCGCGCCACACTTGTTTGCTCGTGCAATGCGGAACTTTGTGATTGAATGTTGATTGAATTTCTACCATTTGTTTATCACGCAATTGGTATAATCCAAAAATCGCAAGCTCAGCATTCGAATAATTAAAATCGACTGTAATCTTATATTTTTTTGCAATTGCTTCATCATTCAGAACAACATACAACGTGCTCGTTGAATCCTTTTCGGGTGCAACCACCACATGAATTACATCATTGGTTTCACACACCGTCACACATTCAGGACCAGCAAACTGAATGCCCGATGCAAGTTGTTGCAAATTATTCGCGCTCATTGTAGCCATGTTTTTCAATCTCTGCTGCCAAGTGTTTATCACCCGACTTAATAATTTTTCCACCCGATAATACGTGCACGAAATCAGGTGTTACGTAATTTAATAAACGTTGATAATGGGTAATTAATAAAATCGCGCGATCGCCACTGCGCAATTGATTCACGCCTTTTGCTACAATTTGCAATGCGTCGACATCCAAACCAGAATCGGTTTCATCACAAATCGCTAATGTCGGCTGTAATAATAACATTTGCAAAATTTCATTTCGTTTTTTTTCACCACCGGAAAATCCAGCATTGACAGCGCGTTTTAAAAATTTCTCATCCATGCCAACATCACTTAAATAACTTTTGATGATTTGCATAAATTCGAAAGCATCAAGCGGCGATTCACCACGTGATTTTCGAACGCTATTTAAAGCAGTTTTTAAAAAATACGAATTATTGACGCCGGGAATTTCGACGGGATATTGCATGGCTAAAAATACACCGGCTGCGGCACGTTCTTCGACTGACAAATCCAATAAATTTTTTCCGAAAAATAATATTTCGCCTTGTGTGACGGTGTAACCATCACGTCCGGCTAAAATATTCGATAACGTTGTTTTTCCGGAACCGTTGGGGCCCATGATGGCGTGCACTTCGCCAGCATTAATATTTAAATTAATACCTTTGAGGATTTCGACATCGCCGATGGTGGCGTGGAGGTTGTGTATGCTTAATATATTTTGTGCCATTTCTACTTCACTCATATTTTTTTGTTCTCTGGAAAAGTGGGGGTGGGAGTGGGAGAAAATTTAAATTCCCTTCAAAAGCAATTTAAACACAAAAAATTAAACTGCACCTCTGAACTCCCACTTCCACTTCCACTTCCACTATCCCACCGACCCCTCTAAACTAACTGCCAATAATTTTTGTGCTTCCACCGCAAATTCCATCGGCAGTTCTTGAAATACCGTTTTACAAAATCCATTCACGATCATCGAGACTGCGTCTTCTTGTGGAATCCCGCGCGAACGACAATAAAATAATTGATCATCACTGATTTTCGATGTCGTTGCTTCGTGTTCGATGTGCGCCGATTTATTTTTTACATCGATCGTTGGGTACGTATGCGAACCACATTGATCGCCAATTAATAACGCATCGCATTGCGTATAATTCCGCGCGTTTTCTGCCATCGGCGTTACACGCACCAAACCACGATAACTATTTTGCGCACGACCTGCAGAAATACCTTTCGAAATAATCGTGCTCTTCGTGTTTTTACCGATGTGAATCATTTTTGTGCCAGTGTCCGCCTGCTGACAATGATTCGTTAACGCAACCGAATAAAATTCACCAACAGAATCGTCACCGCGCAAAATAACACTCGGATATTTCCACGTAATCGCAGAACCTGTTTCAATTTGCGTCCACGAAATTTTAGAATGATTGCCTAAACACGCGCCGCGCTTGGTGACAAAATTATAAATGCCACCTTTGCCATTCTCATCACCCGGATACCAATTCTGCACCGTGGAATATTTTATTTGCGCGTTTTTGTGGGCAATCAATTCAACCACTGCCGCGTGCAATTGATTTTCATCTCGCATCGGCGCAGTACAACCTTCTAAATAACTCACGTGACTATCATCATCGGCAATAATTAACGTACGTTCAAATTGCCCAGTATTTGCAGCATTAATACGAAAATAAGTAGAGAGCTCCATCGGACATCGCACACCTTTCGGAATATACACAAACGATCCATCAGTAAATACCGCGGAATTTAACGTTGCGAAAAAATTATCACGATACGGCACAACCGATCCTAAATATTTTTCGATTAATTCTGGATGTTCTTGCACGCCTTCCGAAAATGAACAGAAAATCACGCCCGCTTCTTTTAATTTTCCTTTGAATGTCGTGGCGACAGACACACTATCAAAAACCGCATCAACTGCAACGCCTGCTAATTTCGCACGCTCATGTAAAGGAACACCGAGCTTTTCATACATTTCTAATAATTTGGGATCGACTTCATCTAAGCTTTTGAGCAACTTTTTTTTCGGTGCCGCATAATAACTAATCGCTTGATAATCAATTGGATCGATTTTTAAATGCGCCCACTCGGGCAATGTCATCGTCAACCAATGACGATACGCTTTCAATCGGAATTCCAACAAAAACGCAGGTTCTTTTTTTTTCGCAGAAATCAAGCGGATAATATCTTCATTGAGACCAGGCGGTGCTGTGTCCATTTCAATATCGGTGGTAAAGCCGTATTGATAGGGTTTTTTGACGGTTTCATCGAGAAAGTTCTTATTAGTCATTCTGGCCTCATATTGGGCGCTATAGTACCATAACTGAACAGTATGACAAACACAGAAAACCCTATAAAATAACGGATATGCAAAACAATACCAAAGAAAAAACGATCCTCATCGTCTCGCTCATCAATGCTGGCGTCAACGCGCTATTGGCGGTGCTGAAGATCATTATCGGCAAAATCGGCTATTCTCAAGCGTTAATTGCCGATGGTGTACACTCGTTTTCAGATTTGGTGAGTGACGCGCTCGTGTTTTTTGCGGCGAATGCCAGTGTACAACATCCCGATAAAGAACATCCGTACGGTCATCAACGTATTGAAACGATCGCAACCGTCGTCATTGGACTGATTTTATTCGCGGTCGCCGCAATACTTTTTGACGAAGCGATTCTTCGTTTAATCCATCATACGTTTCAAAAACCCACTTTACCGGTGATTATTGTCGCCATTATTTCCATTGGTGCGAACGAATGGTTGTTTCATTATTCGCGCAAAAATGGCGAGAAAATCAATTCGAATTTATTAATTAGCAATGCGTGGCATAAACGTAGCGATGTATTTGTGTCAATTATCGTATTAATCAGCGTAATTGGCAGCTTGTTGGGTTGGCCGTGGCTCGATGCGATTGGCGCCATTATCATTGCGATTCTCATTATTAAAATGGCGATCACAATGATATGGCAATCTGCGCAACAACTAATTGATCATGGTGTTGATGAAAAAACATTAGAAGCGATTAAACAAACGATCAATAGTGTGCCTGGTGTGCGTTCGATTCATCAATTACGCACACGTTTTCACGGTAATTCCATTTTTGTCGATTTGCATATTATTGTCGATCCATTTATTAGTGTGTCCGAAGGTCATCATATTGGTGAAGAAGTGCATTTAAAATTATTGCAGAATATTAAAAATTTAAGTGATGTTACCGTTCACATCGATCCAGAAGATGATGAAATTGCACATCCATCGGTGCAGTTACCGAATCGCGAAATGGTGAAAAAAATAATTGAAGCACGATGGTCATCGTTGCCGGGGTATGCTGATATTAGTAAAATTACGCTGCATTATTTGGAAGGGAAATTGACGGTTGAAATTTGTATTCCGATGGATGCGCTAGGGAATTTATCTGCTGCAGAATTGACTGAAAAATATTGTGACGCAGTGCGTCAAAATCCAGAAATAACCAACATAGTGATACATTTTTCTTTGTAGAGACGCGATTTATCGCGTCTCTACGAAGATCGGAGCAACTTTATGACAAAACCCACTTACCTCTTCTACGACATCGAAACCACCGGACTCAACAAATGTTTCGATCAAGTATTGCAATTCGCAGCGATTCGCACTGATCACGAATTAAATGAATTATCGCATGTCGAAATTAATATAAAATTAAATAATGATGTGATCCCCTCACCTGCCGCAATCATCACACATCGCATTGGCGTAAAAGATTTTTCAAAGGGATTATCCGAATTCGAAGCGATGGAAAAAATCCACGCGTTGTTAAACACACCGAAGACGATCAGCGTTGGGTATAATTCATTGGGTTTTGACGACGAATTTTTACGATTTTCATTTTACAAAAATTTACTCTCACCCTACACGCATCAATTTGCGAATAATTGCGGGCGCATGGATATATATCCTATTACGTTATTATATTATTTATTCAAACCCGATCACTTGCAGTGGCCCAATAACAACGGCGTCACAAATTTAAAATTAGAAAATTTAAATGCGTGCAATCAATTTTTTGAAGGTCAAGCGCATCATGCAATGGTGGATGTTGAGGTCACACTCGCACTCGCGAAAAAATTATTTGAAGATAAAACCATGTGGAATTTTGTCACTGATTATTTTAAGAAGACAGTCGATGAGTCACGAATTACAGACTGCGAATCGCAATTAAAAATCAATGATCGCCATTACAAAGTAGGTTTGATGATTAATGGAAAAATTGGCAGTAGCGTGCAATTTATCGCACCTGTTATTCATTTAGGTCAGCATCAACATTATAAAAATCAATCATTGTGGCTGCGATTGGATAATGAAGAATTGACCCTTGCGAAATCAGATGATTTCATCGAGAAAACACGTATTTTTAGAAAACGCTTAGCCGAACCGCCGATTTTTTTACCGATCAAAGATCGCTATTTGCATTTATTATCCGATGGACGAAAAAGTTTATTTGAAAAAAACAAAAACTGGTTGACGGAAAATCCCGCGATTTTTAAATCGATCGCTGCATTTTATCAAGAAGAGAAATATCCGGAAACACCCGAGCGCGATATTGATGCAGCATTGTATGACATTGGATTTCCGAGCAGACCCGAAGAAAATTTGTTTCATCAATTTCATACGGAAAAACCAGGCGGAAAATTAACGATCGCAAAACAATTTCCGAGTCCCATTCGTCAAGCACAGGCATTTCGCATTTTAGGACGCCATTTTCCAGAATATTTATCGGATGCAGAACGTGACGATTATCAAATGTATTTACAATCGCAGCCGGTTGATTTTCGTGGTGAGAAAAAATTGACGCGGGCGCAGGCGTTAGTCGATATTGAAGAGTTACAAAAAAATAAAACGTTAGATGATACGCAGAAACATTTATTAAATGAACTGAAAGAGCATTTTTTAAATGGGAATTAAGCGCTGAAATGCGACGAAAAATGATTGTGTTAACTTACCCTCACCCTGTCCCTCTCCCTAAAAGGGAGAGGGACAGGGTGAGGGATTTCAAAAAGGCCTTATTGTGCTGGTGCTGCTGGTGCCGCTGCCGGTGCTGCCGCCGCTTCACCTGGTGTCGCAGTCACGACTGGCGCTGCGCTTCCCTTCGCTGCCTCACTTTGCACTTGCTTAATTTCACCGCTTAATTGTGATTGCATTTGCTGAATTTCTGTTTGCAGATGCGCAATTTGTCCTTGTACTTGCATTTGTAAATCAGCGATTGCTTTTTGCGTTGAAGCTTGTTGAGCGCTCAATGCCGTATGCATTTCAGCTTGCACGCTCGCGATTTGTTGCTGCAAGGTATTAATAGCTGCTTGATTCGCATTCGCTGCAAATACTGATGCGGAAACGCTTAGTCCTAGAACGGCCACGATATATTTTAATTTCATATTAATTACTCCGTTAATATTTTAGAAAGAACGTTTGGAACAGGTACGAAATAACTCCTACAAGTGGCGCCCAAGATGGCGTATCAGATTTAAACGTTCTGAGTAAAAAAAGTCGAAGGAATAGCTAGCTATTTCGAGATTTTTTTTATGAAGAACGTTTAAATATGTCGCCATATTGGGATGCCACTTGTAGGAGTTATTTCGTACCTGTTCCTTTAGTATACCGTGTCAACGCAATAAATAAAAACGGCACCAAGCAGCCCACAATCACACCCACACTCAGAATAATTTCATACGTCATCAGATTCCCAACTGGAATTTGGGATGGCGGAAAAAATCCGATAATGACGCCCGCAATCGAGGTTAACAATCCCAGCATGCACGTCAACCACAATCCGATTTTGCCACCCGGAATTTTAAATGAACGCACTTTATCTGGGAATTTATAGCGTAAAACAATCGCTGCGGGAAACATCGCGACATAAACCAACAATGCCAAAATTGCTGTTACATCCGATAACACCCAAAATCCACTACTCACGGTCGGCATTAAAATAAACGCGGAACACATCACCGTAAAAATGGCGCCTTGCAATAATAAAATGCACACCGGTGTATTATTTTTCGAAATTTTTCCGAGGAATGGAGGCAATGAACCATCTTGGCACGCGACCAACATCCCTTTGCTCGGCCCCAACATCCATGCAGCAGCACCGCCCATCGCGCCTAAAACAAGCATAATTGCTAATACTGGCATAAACCACATCATGTTCCATTTCTGAAAAAATAATTCGAACGCTTGCAATAATCCCGACACGATATTTAAATTATGCGTGGGAATTACAATTGAAATTGCGAGTGATCCCAACACCAACGTCGCCATAATAATTAAAATCGAATAATAAACAGCACGCGGATAATCACGTTGCGGATTGACAACTTCGCGTGCGTGCGATGCAGACATTTCCATGCCGACCAAACTAAATAATATCGTGATAAACAGCACTAAATTATCGATGTGTTTTAAATTCGGAAAAAACGTGCGTGCGGAAAAAATCACGTGAATCGATTTTCCCTCGACCATCCAAATCGCCCCCAGCAACACGATTAATAGCATCGGAATAATCGTGCCGACGACTGCAGAAAAATTGCTGACCCAACTCGCGATCTGCATGCCCATGCAATTTATCCACGTGCATCCCCAAAATACGATCATCACCACGCACAACATATACAATTTATCATGCGATAATGCAGGATTAATCATATAAGCAATCGACACAGCGATGAACGACATAATTGTCGGATACCACGCGATATTATAAAACCACTGCAACCAAATCGTTAAAAACGCAATGTCTTTTCCAAACGCTTCGCGTACCCACACATATAAACCGCCGGTTTCTGGCCACGCGGTTGCTAATTCTGCAGATACTAATGACACCGGAATAAAAAAAGTAATCGCTGCTAATAAATAATAAAATACCGCAGAAAAACCGTATTCTGCGCTGAAGGGCAAACCACGTAAGCTGTCGATTGCGATGACGTTGATGGCGACAAGGCTTAGAATACTTAATGGTTTTTTGAGATTATTCATAGTGTTTTCGCTGATATGAGTGATACAAGTGGGAGTGGGAGTAAAATTAAAAATTTAAACTTTACCTCTGACACTCCCACTCCTAACTCCCACTGAATACACCACGTGTCGAATATAATGCGGATGTGCATTTTCCGGCAGAAGAATCTCATTGAGATTATATTTTGATGTGGCAATTGTTAACATTGCGCGCGCTTCCGGATAAGTGTCATCTGAAAAAATATTTCCAGCGAACGTGCATCCTAATTCAGCGTAGGATTTTTTGTCAAGTTTATCCGGCGTACACAAAGCGTCTTCTTGCTGCGGTTGCATCACGCCATGATCGTCACACACATAAAAACCCCAGTAAATCTCGCTCATTCGTGCATCCCAACCGGACACGATTTTTTCCGCACCCGTTTTTGCATGAAACGCTTGCGCGATCATTTGCAAGGTTGACACAGAAATTAACGGAATGCTCAATCCAAATCCCAATCCTTGCGCGATACCTGTGGCAAAACGCACACCCATAAAACTGCCGGGGCCATTACCAAAAGCAATTGCATCTAAATCCGATAATTTAATATTGGCTTCAGATAGTAATTCTTGAATCATCGACAACAATAATTGCGCATGTTTTCTCGGCGCAATTTCATGACGCGAATAAATTTTATCGCCGACTTGTAATGCGGCTGTGCACGCGTCGGTGGATGTGTCGAAAGCGAGAATATTTGTCATCCGCGCATATTACTCAAAAATCGCGCCAGCTGCCAGGAACAACAGCATAATAGGCTAATGCTGCTATGCCGACATAGCCAAATGGCTGTGACGCTGATGTGAACGCCCCTGTCAATGCAGCGCCATACGAATTGGCAATAAAATTTGCGTTTGCATTACTATAAGTGACGGTTACAGGACTAACACCTCCTGAATTCACAATATTTGATAGTGCAGCAATGCCGCCATTCACATTAGCAGGGCCAGTGCTAGCGGCACCGAAAGTAATGCTAGTGCCTCCAACGAGGCTCGAAACAATCAAACCATTCACAATGGCATTATGAGGACCCGCACCACCAAAAGCCGTGATGGGGCTATCCGTGTAAATATTACCATTGATGGTTAAATCCCCTGTAGCACCACCAGTGGCACCGCGCAGGGTAATACCTGATGAATTCGTAATCACAAGCGTAACCGGAGCCGCTGGAGAGGTAGTGCCTACTGAAAGTACGCTGCCGCCAGCCGGTCGAAGTCTTAACGTGTTTCCACCCATTTCAAAGAAAACCAACCCATTCGTAATGCCATTGAAGGTGTTGCCACCAGCACAAACGGCTCCACCACATGCTCTGGTAGTACCAAAATTTACCGTACAATTCGCAGCTATATTAGTAAATGTCGTTGTTGCCGTAATGGTAATGGCAGCACCACAAGCCGTAATCGTGATGGGCGTAGGTCCACTTGAAATCGCCGCATTAAAATTCGTCAACACACTCTGCCCCGTATATGCCGTTAGAAATTGCGCCGTCGTTTGTCCATTTAATCCAGAATTATAAATAATATCTTTACACAGCGTTCCGCCTGTGCCTGTTCCACTCCCGTTCACCGCGGACGTAAAGGCGCCCGTGCACTGATAGGTTGGCGTGCCATTCGCAGTTGTCGTCGTTACATTGGAGCCCGCAAAAGTGACTGATGAACCCGCGTTTCTACCATATTGAAAAGTTGTTTTGGCGAGCGGAAAATTATTGGTAATACTCATGGTATTGTTTGCAAGCGTCGCTTGCGCAGCAGGACCCGTGATAATCGGCGAAATCCCATATCGAATAATCGTCGCGCTCACCTTGCGCGTTGAACCATCTTGTACACCCGTCGCGGAAAGTGTGAACGTGGTTGTGTTTCCTACAGCAGTGCAACCATACGTATACGTATACGTTGCACCGTTTGCTAAGGTTCCACCGGTCGGCGTGTAAGTAGTTGCCGCCGATGTACAAGAATTTAATGCGCCCGCAGCAGTCACAATCGACGCATAATTCGCCGCACTCGAATTCAACAATCCCAATCCAAAATTAAACCCCGCCTGCGCCGCATTATACGCAGCCGCATTATTTTCGACGCTGTTATAAATTTGTGTATCAGTAGTAACAACTCGCGCCGTGAAAAGCGTGATAATCGTGATGATCGCGAGCACGGTCATCGTAAACACGAGTGCCACAACTCCTTTTTGTTTCACGCGACGCGACATGGATATTCCTTTATCTTTCACCACACAATGATTTGAATAATTATAACTTGCTTTGCTCAGTTCTCAAAAACTTCACTGATAATCGAATTTCCGGAATGCGTTCCGGAAATACCAGAAGATTGACAGAGTAAATAGAATGATGCAAAATAGGAGTTGAAGTCCTATTTTTTCATATTTGGTGTAACCTTATGTTTTCACGAACAATAAAACCATATTTGTTGCGATTATCGACGCAGTATCCTATCGTTACAATGACTGGCCCCAGACAATCCGGAAAAACAACTTTATGCCAAGCGACCTTCCCGGATCACGAGTACATTAATCTTGAAGCACTTAGTGTTCGTGAATTTGCTAATCTTGATCCGCAAGGGTTTTTATCCCGCATAAAAGCAGGTGTCATATTAGATGAAATTCAACGCACACCCAATCTCGCTTCCTACATTCAACCCATTGTGGACAGCGAAAAAAAACCAGGACGTTTTATTTTAACTGGATCACAACAACTCGAAATATCGCAAACGATTAACCAATCACTCGCCGGTAGAACTGCATTATTAAAATTACTACCACTCTCCTATCCAGAATTATATGCAAAGCATCCTGCGAATAATATTGGCGAATTACTCTACGCTGGATTTTATCCCAGAATTTTTGATCAACATTTAAATCCCAGTGAAGCGTTGTCATTTTATCTGTCGACCTATGTTGAGAGGGATATTCGTTCACTCATTCATGTCAAAGATTTATCGACCTTTGAACGCTTTTTAAAAATATGTGCGACACAAATCGGACAATTACTCAATTATACAACGATTGCTAACGATTGCGGCATTGATCAGAAAACGGTGAAATCATGGTTATCCGTGCTTGAAGCAAGTTTTATTCTTTACCAAGTGCAACCACACTACCAACATTTTAGAAAACGCCTAACCAAATCAACGAAATTGTATTTTTATGATGTCGGTTTGGCCGCTTATTTACTCGGCATTTCTAATTCAGCACATTTATTAACGAACCCAGCGAAAGGTTTTTTATTTGAAAATTTTATCGTCACGGAATTTATTAAAAATCGCTTTAATCACGTGAAAGATAGCAATATTTATTTTTATCGGGATCATGCTGGCAATGAAGTTGACATAATCCTAGATTATGGCGATGAATTATATTCCATCGAAATTAAATCGAGCGAAACGATCAACACAGAATTTTTCAAGGGGCTTCACTTCTACCAAAATTTAGCGGGCACCAAAAATACGCGTCGTTTTATTGTGTATGCTGGAACTGAAAGCTATGAAACCAATCAAATAAAAATATTCAGCTATCAACATTTCAACCAATTATTTGCAGAAATCAATGAACGATAACTTAAACGGCATGCCGATTTACACTGTTTCAATGCTCAATGCTGAAGCATCTTCATTGTTGACGTCACACTTTGGCGCGATTTGGGTGTCGGGTGAGATTTCGAATTTATCACGCCCCTCCTCCGGTCATTTATATTTTTCGTTGAAAGATTCGGGCGCACAAATTCGCTGCGCGTTATTTCGATTTCAACATCAGAAAGTGGATTTTCAGCTTGAAAATGGGCAACAAGTGATTGTGCGTGCGCAAACGGGCTTGTATGAACCGCGTGGGGATTTTCAATTAATTGTCACAAGCGTGCAATTAGCGGGCAGCGGAAAATTGCAACTCGCTTTTGAACAATTGAAAAAAGATCTGGAAAAAGCAGGATTATTTGATGAAGTGCATAAAAAGCCACTGCCATTATTTCCGAAACAAATTGGAATTATTACTTCACCGACAGCCGCAGCGTTGCACGATATTTTAAAAGTATTGAAACGACGCGCGCCGCAAATTCCTGTAATAATTTATCCGACTCAAGTGCAAGGTGATAATGCAGCAGCGCAAATTGTGGCAACCATTCAGGAGGCAAATCACCGTGCGGAATGCGATGTATTAATTCTTGCGCGCGGTGGTGGATCGCTCGAAGATTTGTGGCCGTTTAATGAAAAAATAGTAGCGCACGCGATTTTTGATTCTGATATTCCGATTGTCACCGGCATCGGACATCAAACGGATTTTACGATTGCGGATTTTGTCGCTGATTTTCGCGCGCCGACGCCATCCGCTGCAGCCGAATGCATGAGTCCCAATCGCGAAGAATATTTAAATTTATTAGCACAACAATTATTACGTTTGCGCAATATCATGTTCGCACAATTAAAATCATATCAAGATCATTTGATGCATTTACAAAAACGACTGCAACATCCAGGCGAGAAATTGCGTATGCAGGCGCAGCAACTGGATCAGCTGGAAAATCATTTACTGCGCGTGATGCGTTTTTATATGAATCAAAAGCACGAAAAAATTTCGCATTGCGCGCAATTATTAGAAACGTTGAGTCCGCTGAAAATTTTGCAGAGGGGATTTAGTATTACCAGGAAAAAATCGGGAGGAGTGATTACTTCTTGTAATGAAGTTGTTGTGGGTGAATTAATTATGACGCGATTGCATGACGGAGAGATTGAGTCGAAGGTAGTTTCTTCGTAAGACCCTCACCCTGTCCCTCTCCCAAAGGGAGAGGGACAGGGTGAGGGGTCTTAAATGACAGAACAATCTTTACAACACTTCCACCGCAGGCACATATTTTTTCTGCAACGCATCCGCCACATCCGGATTCGTAATCATTCCACGACACACATTTAATCCATCGCAGAAATGTTTATCATCACGCAATGCGGCTTGATAACCCTTATTCGCTAAACGCAACACATACGGCAATGTTGCATTATTTAAGGCTAAAGTTGCCGTGCGGGGCACGGCACCGGGCATATTCGCAACGCAATAATGCACCACACCATCAACCACATAAGTGGGATTTTTATGTGTCGTTGCTTTCGCCGTTTCAACACACCCACCTTGATCAATTGCAACATCGACAATTACTGAACCCGGTTTCATTTTTGATAACATGTCGCGCTTAATTAATTTCGGCGCTGCACGTCCTGGTAATAACACCGCACCGATCACTAAATCCGACGTCGAAATTTGTTCTTCCAAACTCGCAATCGTTGAATACACCGTATTTAATCGACCACCAAATTGTAAATCGAGTTCTTGTAATCGATGCAATGAGGTATCTAATACCGTTACTTGCGCTTCGCGACCCATCGCCATGCGCACCGCATTCGTTCCCACAACACCACCACCAATTACAGTGACTTTTCCAGGATAAACACCAGGAACACCACCCAATAAAACACCACTACCACCTTGTGATTTTTCAAGACAAGTAGATCCCACTTGAATCGATAAACGCCCAGCAACTTGACTCATCGGTGATAACAACGGCAAACCACCGAATCCATCTGTCACTGTTTCATAGGCAATCGCAACGCATTTTGATTTTAATAAGGCTTCCGCTTGCGCTGCATCGGGTGCTAAATGTAAATACGTAAATAACACTAAATTCTCGCGTAAAAATGCAAATTCGGATGGTTGCGGTTCTTTGACTTTCACAATCATATCCGCTTTGGACCACACGTCTTCTGCTTTCGTCAACACTTGCGCGCCCACTGCACGATACGCATCATCATCAAAACCAATGCCCGCACCGGCGTTGTGTTCGACAACTACATGGTGACTGTGGCTTATTAATTCATGCACGCTGTAGGGTGTAAGACCTACGCGATATTCTTCTGTTTTGATTTCTTTGGGGACACCAATAATCATTTTTTATTCTCCGACTTTATTTTATATGAACCATTTGGTCAGTAATCAAGACTTGAGTGTACCGCGAAGGTTTAGTTTTGCAGCTATTTTTTGTGAAAAATTTTAAAAAATGCGCAGGCGTACTTGATCGGTACGTCGAGCAATTTTTTAAAATTTTTCACAAAAAAGAGCGCAAAAATAAACCTCCCAGAACATACTGAATAATCACGTAAATGGATGCTTCAAAATAATTGTATGATCACGATCCGGTCCTGTTGAAATAATATCGACAGGAACACCGCACAATTTTTCCAAATGCGAAATATAATTTTTCGCAAGTGGTGGCATGTTTTCCAATGTCGTCACACCAAACGTAGACGATTGCCATCCGGGCATCGATTCGTAAATCGGTTCGCATGCCTCTAAATCGCACAAATCCATCGGTAAATCACGTAGAATTTCCCCGCGATAACGATACGCATTACAAATTTTTATTTCACTTAATGTATCGAGCACATCTAATTTTGTTAATACTAAACTTGATAAACTATTGACTACAACAGCGCGACGCATTAATACCGCATCAAACCAACCACACCGTCTCGGACGTCCTGTCACCGATCCAAATTCTTTTCCGCGTTCTGCAATTAATTTGCCTGTTTCATCGTGTAATTCAGTTGGAAATGGACCACTGCCCACACGCGTCACATATGCTTTTGTCACACCTAAAACTGCATCGATGTAACGCGGACCAAATCCTGTTCCTGTGCTTACTGCACCTGCTGTTGTATTTGATGAAGTCACAAATGGATACGTTCCTAAATCAATATCTAATAAAGTACCTTGCGCGCCTTCGAATAAAATATTTTTTTTCGCTTGTTTTAAGGCAGATAATCTTGCCGTGACATCTACAATCAACGGACGAATTTTTTCGATTTGCGTTTTCAATTTTTCAAATACAATTTCAAACGATAATTCTTCTTGTTGAAAATAGTTTTTTAATTGGAAATTATGATAATCCGCAAGTGCTTTTAATTTTTCGCTCAACTGATCGAGATGAAAAAAATCCATCATACGTATGCCGCGACGCGCGACTTTATCTTCATAACACGGACCAATACCGCGACCGGTTGTGCCGATTTTATTATTACCACGTGCTTTTTCACGCGCTTGATCTACTAAAATATGATAGGGCAATAATACACTGCACGCAGAACTAATGCGTAGACGTTGTGCAACAGGCACGCCACGATTTTCGAGTTCACTCATTTCTTGCAAAAACGCATCCGGAGATAAAACAACTCCATTGCCAATAAAACATTGCACGCCATCATGTAAAATGCCAGATGGCATCAAACGCAAAACAGTTTTTTCGCCGTTGATGATAAGCGTGTGTCCTGCATTGTGTCCGCCCTGATAACGCACCACTGCGGCTGCTTGTTCACACAACAGATCAACTAATTTGCCTTTTCCCTCATCACCCCATTGGGTTCCTAAAATGACAACATTCTTACTCATTGAAAAATCTCATCTTTATGGTTTGTCCTTTCTATAGGGGGTTAATAATACATTAATCTTCCTGTGTTATCATTATGGAAGATTAAAAACACAAATTTTTAGAGGTGGTCATTATGAGTCGTCAAAAGCTAGTTAGTTTCACGCGCATTCTTGATGATACCGTTACAGACGGATCACGCAAGCAAATGTCCATTCGTGGAGCCATCAATCTTCAGTGGGTAGGCTTAAGTTTGTTGGTAGAGCAAGGCGTCGAACTACCCGGAAATAACTACGTCCTTCGAAGACTTTACGACAAAAAAATACCAACCGTATTTATGATTTACCAACTTCAATCGTTAGTCGAATTAAAAAGAGATCCAGACAGCGCTCCAAAATTGCATATCGGATTAAATATTCAAGACATTCAAACGGCATTTAATCCAATTATACAACTATTACAGAGACTCAACATCGAAACGTTCAAAGTTGTTTTAGCATCTAAATACGAAGGCTTTTTAGCAAGCGGACAACTCGGAAAAATATTCACGATTTATATGGGCAACAGAACACCTGAAGAACAACTCGCTATCGCGCGAGAAATTGATGGTGCGCTAAAAGCACTCAATATTCCGCGACCAACGCAACTAGCTACGGATTGTGCGGAACGCAAAGATGTACCAATCGATGGATGTGATTTTGTCACACGCGCATTCCCAAGAGAAATGATGGGGTGTATTCGATTGTTTGCACCTGCTGCGGATAGCACGAGCAGCAGAAGAGGCAGTGACGCGGAAGAATCAGCGCTGCTCGATATGAGCGACTTGCAATTTAAAGTCTAAACCTGGGTGCGAAACAATCTTTCAAAATCCAACTGCTGAATTTCTAAATCCAATAACCATTGGCCGATTTCATCAACACTTTCTGATTTCACAACACCCAACGCATAACATTTCGCACGTAATTTTCCTTGATCCGGTTGCAACGTCACTGTGCAACGCACCATACGTTTCGTTAATAATTCCACGATGGCTTGTTTTAATAAATCGATACCGATATTTTTTTCGCTAGATATCCACACACGCTTCGGCATTTTTTTTGCGTCGTAATCAATTCGTGCTTTAAAATCAGGGTTTAAATCAATTTTATTCATGACAGTCAATTGCGGCATATCATTCGCGCCGATGTCATTTAAAATATTATTGACATCGACAATCATTTGTGTGGTGTTATCAGCATGCGAATCAACAACATGTAATAATAAATCTGCAAAACGCGTTTCTTCTAATGTTGCTTTAAATGCGGCAATTAATTCGTGCGGCAATTGTCGAATAAAACCAACGGTATCGGCAATAGCAACATCACCTAATTTCGCTAAATGAATATTTCTGCATGTTGTATCTAATGTTGCAAATAATCGATCGGCAACATACACCGTCGCATCGGTGAGTTGATTAAATAGCGTGGATTTTCCCGCGTTCGTATAACCGACGATAGAAATAATTGGCATCTCAGATTTTTCACGCGCACGACGACTTTGTTCGCGTTGTTTTTCCACTTTTTCTAGGCGTTTTTTAATGCTTTTGATGCGACCGGCAACCAATCGACGATCAGTTTCTAGTTGCGTTTCACCTGGTCCACGCAAACCAATACCACCTTTTTGTCGTTCCAAGTGCGTCCATCCGCGCACCAATCGCGTGCTGATATGTTCGAGCTGTGCTAATTCGACTTGCAATTTACCTTCAAACGTTCGCGCACGTTGCGAAAAAATATCGAGAATTAATTCTGCTCTGTCATGCACGCGACAACCAAATAATTCTTCACAATTTCGCGCTTGTCCGGGAGATAATGCATGATTAAATATCACAACGTCAGCGTGATGTGTTTTCACCGCATCCGCAATTTCTTGTGCTTTACCCTCACCCACAAAATATTTCGGATGCGCCGTCGGCAGTTTTCCTGCAATCACTTCAACAATTTTAGCGCCTGCAGAAACAGCGAGTTCTTCAAATTCAGTTAATGCGTCTTCGAAATGATCGTGATGTTCAGATTGATATACGCGCATTTGCACCAGCACTGCACGTTCGCCACCTTTTTCACGAGAGATAAAAAATTCTTTGGTCATATTTTTTGCGCTTTTAAAAATGTTGCGACAGATTCCATATTTTTACTATACCCAGTAGTTCCCGCTGAAGACTCTGGAATAACTAGGATTTTTAGATTTGAGGTGAGATTGAATGATTATTTGATGAGAAAAGCGGAGTTGACAAGTAGTCAATGAGCATTTTCTCATCAAATAATCATTCAATCTCGCCCAAAGATAAAAATCCCCCTGTTCAGCGGGAGTTACTATACTATACCCAACGCGCTTGAAGTTTAGTATGATGCTGATGAATTGAACCATGATCGAGGATGTATAATGCGTTTTTTTCGACCTGCTTTATCACCAGTCACACTGAACAACTCTATTGCATTTAATCCTGCATCCGCCTATGTAAAATCCATTTTAATTTCGGGTGACTTAGCAAAGTTACAAGTTGTTTGCGCACCCTCTTCAACTAAAAATCGAAAAACAATGATTCGAAACGCTCTGGAATCAGAGTTAAAACAATTTCCTTTTCCGATATCTTGTCGATCAACTGGTAATAGTTTTCATATCGACGGACTAAAAGATATCAGATTAACATCTGAGGATACATGCAAAAGATTGTTGGAGGAAGATCCCAGTTTTTTTAGAAAGTTGGATGAATATATTGACGCTTGTGGCGAAGACGAAGAGTGCATTAATCCTGACATTGTAACAACCTCTCAATTAGGTTTTAATTATTTTTGTTTGCAAGATATGCGACAACGAGGCATACAACATGCAGTAGAATTTCCACTAAAAGGCATGCAAAGAGCAGGGTTTTTAAGACAGCCAGACCTAAACGAAATTATAGAACAAGTATGGTTAAGAACCAGTCAAATTCGAAAACAACATCAACATCAACAGCAATCTATCAAACCGCCTGAACCAGAATTTGTGCCTTATGTGTTTTCAAAATAATGTTGGAGGCATAAGCTGAATTGCCTTGTTCGCGTCTGCTGTAGCAACCGACCTTGCTTGAAAAAAACGAGTGGTTGGATGGTTAATGACAGCAGGCACTGTTGGCAATATTTTTATTTTCTGTACTGATACAGGACTCACATTTTGTATCATAAAATTTAAAATAGCGATTAGCCCAGCTAAATCACTCGCATGTATCTGCTCAGGATTCAGCGCTAATGCGTCAATTTTCTGAGTCAACTTAAATTGCAATTGTCCAACCTGACACATGGCTATTAACGTAATCGTATCAATGACGTCGGTATTCAAAAGAAGATCAAACTTCCCATTGAGACGATTCTCAGAGCTCGGCACATTTATTGCAAGCCACTTTAAAGTACGCTCCAAAAGCATCATTCGCGTATTATCGCACGCTCTGGCAGCGCCTAAATTTTCTTCATGCTGCGGATCCTCATCCATGGCATGCAATACGAAAGCAAGACGGTGCAACCATTCGGTGCGAAGCAATCGATCGCGATGGGCGCAAGCAATCTCTTCCGGACTTACATGCTCGAGGCGTCTTAATTTCGCGGCCAAGGTTTGAAGATGCATGACACGGCCAGAATGCTTAAGCAGCGCAGTCACTGGTGGATTAAGATATCGACCATATTTTTTCACACACTGAAGATAAGCATCTACTGCACGACTTCCCATTACTTCATTCTGATCGGGATCGCGTTTTTTTATCCCAGCGCGTTCCGAAACATCTTCATTGTCCACTATCAAATCATCGCTTGCTTTAACATTCCCACCCATTTTTCGCGCCAATAGTTGCGCTCCAGGCGTGCCGTTAAATCTTGATAGGTGAATGGGTGCTTGCTTGTATTTATAAGATGGCATCATTGAATAATACGTATATTGCTGTGTATCACTTGCTGAAAATGTTACCTCCATCGTACAATGTGGACGTCCAACCATATATTTTCCTTCGGCTGTCTTCGCTTGCAATAGGATATCCCCAGATACTCCTTCAAAACCCGTTACTTCAAAAACCTGCTTTATTGTTGGAACACTGAAAAAAGCGTTTTTCTTCATCATTTCCTCTATGCAAGCATCTGATTCTTCATTTTCAACAAGAGAATCAAATGAATATTGCGATACCGTTGCAACATTCGGCGTATTCGAATTACGCTGCATGAGCAGATAAGCGGTTGATCGTGGATTGGGAGCATAACGTGCATATTCGTTTTCAAATAACCCTATTAATTTCATCATCGGAAATGTATAAAGTCGAACACCATAAAAAGAAGTGGTATTTATTCCGCTAAAATTCCATTGAAAAAAATTGAATGGCGAGTGAGATACATTTCTTGCCGGATTAAAAAATGATGAGCGTCGCATTTCATTTCCTTGAAATTAATTTTTAAAATTAAATGTCATACATGACACTGCATATCATTCTAGCGACGTTTTTTTAAAACACAACAATAATAATAATTCTTTTGATAAAAAATTCTTTGTTTATGCCAGCATTTCTCTTTTTACTACAGCTTCGATCGCACCAATTTTATCGGCGCTCAGCTCACTAAAATAAGTGCGGCGCATTTTAGTTCCGAGCACACCTTTATTTTGAGCAATACAACGAATAATGCGGTCAATTTTAATATCCGGCATATCGACGATTTTTTGAATGGATAGTTTTGTTTTATCATATCGCACAATAAAATCCAACTCTGCTTTAAAATATTCATTAATTGTTAATTCAATGCACTCAAAAAGATATTCAGCAAAACGCGTAAAATCAATATACTGATAAAATATTTTTGTCTCACTCATGACGTTCAAAACACCGTCATCGCTTAAATCGTATCGTTCAATTGCCTGCATGAGCGGTTTGGAAAAAATTTCAAGTGTTGCGTCATAGGCTTGAATATTTTTTAACATGGCCGCGGAAACGGGGAAAATAATACCATCGGGTGTAAATTTCTTTTTAGATAACACATAATGAATCATAAAACGATGTATTCTGCCGTTGCCATCTTCAAACGGATGCAAAAAAACAAATCCAAAGGCAAGTATTGCTGCAATCACAACCGGATGAACATCTGAATCAAACAGCTTTGTTTCACACAACAATAAATTTTCCATCAACGCAGAAAGATCGGTGGGTTTCGGTGAAATGTAATGTATTTTTTGCGTATACAAGTGAGTTAATTCACCTACATAATTCTGAGTGTTGCGATAATCAATATCTCTATAAGCTTTTTCTACAATGCTATTTTGAAGCATAATCAATTCTTTTTTATCTAATCGGTCTATTGTCGATGCAGATTCCAACAATGCAATAAACTGCGCTGTACGCTTTACATCAGGATTTATTTTTTCAATGCCGAAAGACGATTTAGTTTCTTTCGTGTAAAGATAATTGGTGGCTCGCATCAGAACCGCAGGATCAACCGAGCTCATTAATTTTTTTGTCATTAATGAAAAATTCTTTCGTTCGAATTTTTTTAACACCGCAGTTTTTCGTACAAAAGGACAAAACGTTTTATTGCCCAATAAATTATTGTTCACGGCGTGTCGCTTACTTTTTTGATCACCGCCAACATAATATTTTTTAGGATCGAGAATATCAACATACGGAATATTTTTAACATCAGGCAATGTCAATTTATTTTCAGTCAACCATTCATATAAAAACCAAATAATTCGTGCGTATTTTCCTGTCGGTTTTTGCTTAACAAAAGAAGTGATCATTGCTGAAGATATATTGGAAAAACAACCCGCCAATACTTCAAGATGAATGCCTTCATGTTTAAGTGCAAATTCTAACTGTTGCAATACATCATTGGCATCTGCCAACGCATAACTATTGGGATAAACCACTATTTCTTGATTATTCTTAATGGACGTTGACCCACGACCTGTTTTGGCAATATAGCTCATACGATGGTATGGTATTATATTAAGCTTGTAATGTTTCACCAAATAGTTGTAGCCAATTTCGATGAGTTGATCATCAGCCATGTTTTAAAACCCTCAGAAATGTTTTAAAACATTAATTTTAGCATGAAATGGTTTCGAAACAATCAGAATTTGGCGTTTTTGTTTTAAAACAATCATGGCGATGTCAAATAAATTTAGGAGTTAACACCCCATTCCCCAACACCAACACACGATCACATCTTCTCGCCAATGCTTCATTATGCGTGACGATCACAAAACTCGTTTGGTGTTCACGATTGAGTTGCAACATTAATTCAAAAATAATATCTGCGGTGTTGTGATCTAAATTACCCGTTGGTTCATCTGCCAATACGCACGCGGGTTGATTAATCAATGCACGCGCAATGGCAATGCGTTGACGTTCACCGCCCGATAATTCGCCGATGCGATGCGTCATGCGATTGGCTAATCCGACTTTTTCTAAAATGATTTCGGCTTTGATTTTGATGATTTTTTTTGGCATGCCTGCAATCATGAGCGGCATACAAACATTTTCCAATGCATTAAATTCCGGCAATAAATGATGAAACTGATAAATAAACCCTAAATGACGATTGCGTAATTCGCAGCGCTCGCGTTCTGAAATTGACGCGATTTTTTGATTTTTAATGGTGACAAATCCACTCGACGGATTATCTAAACCACCCATTAATTGCAATAGGGTTGATTTTCCAGCACCAGATGCGCCGATAATTGCGACTGTTTCAGCGGGCGCAACGATCAAATTAATATTGTCAAAAACGTTTACACATAAATCGCCGTCGCGATACGTTTTACCTAAATTATGGCATTGGATGACAGGATTACTCATACCTCAACGCCTCTGCCGGCTGCGTTTTAAATGCTAAAATTGCAGGGTAAATCGTAGCTATAAGACTGAATCCCATCGACGCCAAACACACTTCCAGCACATCACTGAGTTGAATTTTTGACGGCACGAAATTAATAAAATACACATCAGAGCGCACAAATTGCATATGAAATAAATGTTGTAGTTCGTTCGCAATCGCAGTGACATTCGCTGCCAACAACAATCCAAAAATCAAACCCAATATCGTGCCGAATAATCCGACGATCGCACCTTGCACGACAAACGTCATCATGATCGTGGATGGTCTTGCACCCAGCGTGCGTAATATTGCAATATCTGCGCGTTTATCATTCACCGCCATCACTAACATCGACACTAAATTAAACGCAGCCACTGCAACAATTAATAATAAAATCACAAACAACATCGTTTTTTCCATCGATAAAGCTTGAAAAAAAGCACCAAATTGAATCGTCCAGTTTGTGATGGAATATTCGGGCGATAAAACACCTGCCAATTGATTTGTCACCAACGGCGCATCATACAAATCACGCAATTTCATATGCACACCACTTTCGCGTTGACCCGGCAAAAACAGCACTTCTGCATCTTTCATATTAATAAATAATTCGGTGTTGTCGTATAATCCACCCGTCGTATGATAAATGCCGGTGATATTAAATGTTTTATAGCGCGGAAAAATACCGACTAAAGTGACGTTTGTTTGTGGCGTTAAAATATTAATATGATCGCCGATTTGCAAATGAAGTGATTGCGCGAGGGACTTTCCAATCACGACATTAAATTTTCCAGATTGGAGCGAATCCAAATTCCCTTCGATAATATGTTTTTCCAGTTGAGAAATTTTCGCTTCTTCAGACGGCAAAATTCCCATCAAACTCACACCCGCAAATTGCGTGCCTTTCATGATCATGCCGTTGCCGCTGACATAGGGTGCTGCATCTTTAACATCGGGTACTTTTTTTGTCGCGTGGATTAATTCATGCCAAGAGTTTGCAATATTTTGACTGGTCATCACCGTAACTGCAGGCGTGATTGCAAAAAAGCGTTCACGAATTTGCGTATTAAATCCATTCATGATGGACAACACGGTAATCAACACCATAACGCCAAGACCGATGCCCAGCAGCGATGCCAGTGAAATAAACGACACGAAATGCGTGCGTCGCTTCGCACGCGTGTAGCGTAATCCGATGATGAGTGAGAGAGGTGTTTTCATGAGTTCATCATACAGCAGTTTTGTGATAAAAAAAGCTGGAATCCCTCGCCATTACCATATATATTGTCGGGTCTTTTTTGATCAGACCGAGGATTCGCGCTATGCAAAAAACTGAATTATTAAACAAGCTCGTTGAGCACATCGATATCACCTCCTTTGACGCACGTCCGATTGTAAACGCAATGGACAAAATGTCTTTTAGTTCGCGTGATCTTGCGCGCGCAACGCAGATTTTCAATACTATGTTACAAGATAAATCATGCTCTATTATTTTAACCATTGCAGGTTCAACGTCCGCTGGCGGTTGCATGCAGCTCTATACTGATTTAGTGAAATACAACATGGTCGACGCGATTGTCGCAACCGGCGCGTCTATTGTTGATATGGATTTCTTTGAAGCTTTGGGCCACAAACATTATCAAGCAGCGTCACAACAAGTGGATGACAATGTTCTGCGCGAATTAGCGATCGATCGTATTTATGATACTTATATCGATGAAGAAGCATTACAGGATTGCGATAAAACATTATTAGCGATCGCAAACAAATTGGAACCACGCGCTTATTCCTCACGTGAATTTATTCGCGAAATGGGAAAATATTTGGCGGAAGGAAATGCTAAGAAAAAAGATTCGCTTGTACAATTGGCGTATGAAAAAAATGTACCAATCTTTTGTCCTGCATTTACAGACTCTTCTGCGGGTTTCGGCTTGGTGATGCACCAAATACAAAATCCAGACAAACACATCGCGATTGATTCGATCAAAGATTTCCGCGAATTAACCGAAGTTAAAATTAAAGCAGGCACAACCGGCTTATTAATGATCGGTGGCGGCGTTCCAAAAAATTTCGCGCAAGACACAGTGGTTTGCGCAGAAATGATTGGTGTTGGCGCAGAAATGCATAAATATGCCGTTCAAATTACGGTTGCTGATGTGCGTGATGGCGCATGTTCAAGTTCGACATTAAAAGAAGCGTGTTCATGGGGTAAAGTAGAAACGACCGCGGAACAAATGGTATATGCGGAAGCAACAACTGTTTTACCGTTACTCGCATCAGATGCCTATCATCGCGGATATTGGAAAACACGTGCCACACGTAAATACGCGAAGTTGTTTGAAACGGTAGAAGTATGAGTGGGAGTGGGAGTGGGAGTGGGAGTGGGAGAAAATTTTAAAATTTATTTTTTTAAAATATCTCAACAACAACAAAATTTTGCTAACACAGGATTTTTGAACTACACCTCTGACCTCCCACTCCCACTCCCACCAACTTTAATCAAAGAGAATTTACTATGAAATGCCTACCCCCTGAAGAAGGTTTTCTTGGATTAGAACTTGAAAATGCAGTGGATTATAACACCGCCAAAGCAGTGATCATCCCCTTCGGCCTAGAAGCATCCGTCAGCTACGGCGGTGGCACTGCAAAAGGTCCACAAGCAATGATCGATGCCTCCCACCAAGTCGAATTATTCGACGAACATTTCTGGTGTGAGCCCTATAAAAAAATCGGCATTGTTACTTTGCCGGAACCTGAAATTAATCCTGTATTAGAAAAAGCAGTAGATCAATTAGAAAATATCGTGCAAAAAGTGTTAGACGACGGGAAATTTCCGTTCACTTTCGGCGGCGAACATTCGATTACGCCGGGAACGATTCGTCCATTTGTAAAAAAATATTCGAACTTAGTCATGTTGCATTTCGATGCCCACGCGGATTTACGCGATGGATATGGCGGCGAACATTATTCGCATGCGTCTGCATTACGTCGTTGTTTGGATCATGAAAATGTGGAGTTAGTGTCACTCGGCATTCGCAATATTTCCGAAAGTGAAATTCCGTTTTTGGAAGCGAATCGCCATCGCATTCATATTTTCTGGGGTAAAGATAAAGCACGTTGGAATTTAGAAGAGATTTTAAAACCGCTACGTGGTCGTCCGATTTATTTAACGTTTGATGTGGATGGTTTGGATGGCAGCGTGATGTCAGCCACTGGCACACCTGAACCTGGTGGTTTATTTTGGCAAGAAACGATTGATATTATCGAAGCAGCTTCGAAAGTCGGCACGATTGTCGGCGCTGATATTAATGAGCTTGCTCCGAAACCCAATTTGCATGCGTGTGATTTTTTGGCTGCAAAACTCGCTTACAAAATTCTCGCGTTTTCATTTCTCAAAAAGTAGCACGCACTCAACTGAACTACTCGCTAGTATATGAGCACAGAAGCGCCAGCGGCAGCTGGCGCGAGAGTTTATTTTAACCGCGAAATCTGCGTTTCTAGCGTGTCTATTTTTTCAAGCATATCAATTAACATTCCAATACCCGCCAAATTCACTTCGCAATCATAATAAAAATTACGTGCTAATCTCGCGCGTTTTAAATTTACATGGTCGAATTGCCAATTTTCTTTTGATGCGCCTTTGGGTTGAATCACACGATATTCAATTAATTGAATAATTAAATCTTGATCGGCATGTGTGGCGCGACAAATTTCTTCGAAAGTTAATAAATTATTTTCATCAATAATGGTTACCGAAAAATTTTTCATAATAATATTCTCGCACTCACCATTTACGTGGATTAAACGGCATTTCACTTTTCATACTTTCATATAATTTTTTTTGATCCGCTGTCTTTGGCTCAGGAATATAAATTGACAGCGTGACATATTGATCACCCGCAGGATTTCCCGGTAATCCTCGCCCTTTTAATCGAATTTTTTGACCAGTTTGAGAATTCGCTGGTAATGTAAATGCAATTTTACCGCCGAGTGTTGGCACTTCAATTTTTTCGCCGAGCGCTGCTTCCCACGGTGTTACTGGTAAATTTAAATAAATATCTTTTTTATCAACAGAAAAATGCGGATGTTTTTGAATGTGAATTTCTAAATATAAATCCCCATTTTTTCCGCCATGTAAACCAGGCATACCCTGCCCCGATAATCGAATACTTTTTCCCTCAGCA
>Ga0207150_1033_pt1 | contig 37902 bp, 41 predicted proteins | sample Alteio_BWMinHeat_32_FD_153526 | JGI IMG/M metagenome (GOLD analysis project Ga0207150, IMG submission 153526) | Enriched cells from forest soil in Barre Woods Harvard Forest LTER site, Petersham, Massachusetts, United States -... | ecosystem: Environmental > Terrestrial > Soil > Temperate forest >...
AAAGAAGTGAATGCTATTGAAAGAGGTGTGTCCGCTTTACTTGCGCTGCATAAACGTACGATGCCAGAGGAAACGGTTGAAACCATCGCTGCTCCCGTTGTGGACGAGCCGGATGGGCGTATTAATATTTTCAAGAAAATTTCTGTGGATGAACGTGTGAAAGGTTTAGTAGGTGTAACACGTATTGATCGATTCGTTGCACCATTGTTAGATCGTGTGCAAATTAAAGATCGTATTGAATTTATCGAACGTACACTTGGACGTCCAGGTGCACAAGCAACCATGGTTTCGACTGAAGTTTTGAAGGATTTGCGAAGTGCGACAGATTATCCTCCCGATCCAACGCGTGTTTTTCTGCCTGTTGCTGATGTGGTTTCGGCTACACGACAAATCGAAGAATATGTGAAAGGCCAACAGGCGGAGAAAAAATGACATGATGAAATACCGTGATACCATTTTTTTGATTTTCTCGAGTCTATTTTTATTATTATCCGCTTGTGCGTCATCTGATGTTTCTCGTGATGCATCAAATAATATCCAATCAGCTTATTCATCAGCCGATTCAGTTGTGAACGGTGCTGGTGAAACTAATTTTGCTGCTGGATGGGATGATGCGAGTCAAATGGAAAAAGGTTTAATCATTGGCGGTGCAACGGGTGCTGTTGCGGGCGGTGCCGCAGGGGTAGGATGGATACCTGGTGCAGCTGGCGGTGCCATTTTTGGTGGCGCTTTGGGCGCGTGGATTGATTCTCGTGCAAATATTTATGATCAGCTTAGAAATGATGGCGCAAATTTGATGATTTTAGGAGATCAAGTGCGTATCGTCATTCCATCTGAACATCTTTTTTGTGAAGATACTGCTGAACTTAATCCTTACGCCTATCACACATTGGATCTTGTGGTGAAAGTTATTTCACGTTATCCCAATAGAACCATTACAATTGCATCTTATTCTGATCCCAGCTTGAGTCATCGTGAAGCAATTACGCAACGACAATCTATCAGTGTGATGAAATATTTATGGCGCGCAGGTATTAATACGCGATTGTTATATGCTGTCGGATACGGAGGCAAGAGACCGGTTGCAGTTGCAGGTGAGCAGATTCCAGGTGACAACGATCGCATTGAGATTTCACTGGAAAAATTACCGGTATAAAGGAATAGTAATGATTAGTGATCGACAAGAATCAGCAAGGATGCAAAGTGATTTTTATAGAGATCGTTATCGCTCTTTATTAAACGCATTAATTGTTTCGCTCTGCATCATGGTTATTTTAATAGCAGTTGTGATTTCTTTGGCATTAACACGGAAACCTATAAAATATTATGCCACGACAACTCAGGGTCAAGTTGTTTTATTAACACCGGTTAGTAATAAATAAAAACATTTTGACTGCCAACTTTGGAAGGATACATGGCAAATACAACAACGGAAAATTCAAATAAAAATATTGCATTTTATCGCGATCGATTTCCACAATTATTAATGGCAATTTGTATTGCGATTGCAGTGTTGCTGGTGATTTCGTTAATTGTTCTTTATCAAGTCTTTCACAGACCAACCCCTCTACTCCAAGCGCGTGCACCGAATGGTTCGTTGCTTACATTGACGCCACATGATAGTCCTAATCTCGCGCCAGATACAATTCTACATTGGGCGAGTGAAGCGATTGTTGCAGCTTATACATTCAGTTTTGATCCGACTTATGCAGCACAACAAGCTGCACTTGCACGTCCTTATTTTACTAAAACGGGATGGGGTGATTATCAATCGTCTGTTGCATCGTTGATGCGAACGGTTGTTCAAAATCAATTATTCGTTAACAGTGTCGTTTATAATCCACCGATCATTGCATCACAAGGCGATATTGGTAATGGATATACGTGGGAAATTCAAGTTCCATTATTAGTCACATATCAAAGTTCAGAAAAAACAGTGAGAAATTATTATCTTGTTTTATTGAGCATTCAAAGGGTGCAAGCGAGCGAAAATCCTGCTGGCATTGGCATTAATCGATTTGTTGTGGCGACGAGCGCGGAATGAATACATCAACACCTGTAAAAAATACAATTGAGCAAGAAACGGATGCGTTAGTATTAATTGCATTACGCAATACGTGCTACCAAGCGCGCATGCATTTTGTATTATTCTTATGGATTTTGTCGATGTTCGGTATATTTATTTTAGCGGGCATAGCAATTTATCTTATCAAGCATCCCACGCAGCCGTTTTTTTTTCCAGCGGATAATGCAGGACGTTTAATGCAAGAGGTGCCACTCAATCAATCATTGTTATCGGATCAAGCTGTGGGAAATTGGGCAGTTAAAGCAGTTGAAGCCGCTTATTCATTTGATTTCATCCGATATCATTCAGAATTGCAAACAGCTGAGCAATATTTTACAGAGAATGGTTGGCGGGATTATATGGATGGTTTAACAGCATCAAATAACTTATTAGGTTTAACTGAACGCAAAATGATTATTACGGCGAGAGTCATTGATGCACCAACCTTGATTAAAAAAGGCTTTAATAAATTTGGCGTACTCGCATGGCGATTTGAGATGCATGTTCTAATGACAACCTATCAACCGCCGTATGATGAACATAGTAAATCACAAAACCCCTGGGTCGTTACTGTTGTGGTTGTCCGCCAAGATCTATTACAAAATGGTGATGGTTTAGGTGTCGTACAAATGAATGCAGCGCCTGCTACATGATCTGTTTAACAGAGCATGAAAAAAAATTGCTAAAATTTCAACTAACGGAGATGTTGAATGGCTGAAGAAGAGCAACAAATTACGATGCGTTTAACATGTGATTTTTATCGCGATGGATTTCATCAAGCTGTTGCTGCGTTAGTATTAATTTTGATTGGAATTGTTTGTATGTTAAGTGTCTCGATTGGGCTTATGATATCGAAACCTAAACCAATCATGTTTGTGACGGATAATGATTGGCGCGTTGTAGCGCCTGTTCCAGTCACCGTTTCTGCTTATCCACCAGTGCCTGATTTGTTGCAATGGGTTGCGCAAGTATTGCCTCTTGCTTTCAATGTCGATTTTGTTAATTATCAGCGTGAATTAAATGCGGCAGAAAATTATTTCACGCCTGATGGCTGGAAAAATTTTTTGCAACAAGCAAACCCTTACATTAGTCAAGCTGTCATTATCACAAGCCAGGTTTTCTTGACATCGAATCCTGCGGGCGCTCCTATTATCATTCAAGAGGGTCCTTATCAAGATACTTATGGTTGGTGGATACAAATGCCGATCAATCTCAGCTATAGTGGTGCAGAGAAAGGCGCTACGATTCCACTGTCTTTGCAAGTGTTAGTTGTTAGAGTGCCGACATTAAATGATTTAAACGGAATTCGAATTAATAAAATCGTTATCAATAAAGGGGCGGGGGACCAGGTCATTGCAAATGAGTAAAAGACAAATCATTAAAATCAGTCTTTTTTTGCTTCTGTCATTGATACAGCTTGATGGTTATGCTGCTACGACTGATGCTGGCCAAAGCATAACAACACCATCTACTTTTAATGAAGATTTTGCAAGAATGCGTGATTGGTTACAAAAGCATCCTCGTCATGATTCAGGTTCGCTTAGAACGACACAGGTTGTTGCGGCTACAACCACGACATCGACAGATCCACTTATCGTGGTTCCTTCACCGATGACATATAAACAATCTCAACAAGCTATTCTCAATTCCGTTCCATCTTCTCCACCAACAACAGAAGAAGGAAATGAAGCTTTTAACGCAATGGTTCAACAAAGTATGCCGTTAACACCGCAACAAGTTGTCAAATTGCGTCAACTCATTGATCAATCGCAACGTGCTGCAGCGGTTCCTGCGACGGTTCCACCTCGGCCCGTTTCTTCGACTTTAATGGTTAATTTAGCGCCCGGTGCAACACCGCCCGCTATTCGATTAGCACAAGGTTACGTGACGTCTTTGGTCTTTGTCGATTCTGCTGGTTCACCATGGCCTGTTGCTTCGTATGATTTAGGCGATCCGAAATCAACAACAATGAATTGGGATGGAAAGAGCAATGTATTATTATTACAAGCCAATACACCTTATGGTGATAGTGATTTAGTTATTCGATTAGTTGGACTTGCAACACCTGTCACGCTTGAGTTAGTTTCTGGACAACGCGTTGTTGATTATCGAACAGATATTCATGTTCCAGGTTTTGGACCTAATTCAAAAGATATGCCTGTAGGTTCCATTATGCCTAATTCGGCTAATCAAGCCTTATTGGGTGTGTTAGATGGAATCGCGCCACCTGGCAGTCGAGGATTGGTAGTCAAAGGCGGTGACTGTATGGCATGGTTGCTGGGAAATAAGATGTTTCTTCGTACACGCATGACAGTGCTTTCTCCTGGTTGGATTGATCGCATGACGAGTCCGGATGGCATGATTGCATATGAGATGCAAGTGAGTGCTTCAGTGCTGGTTTCCCGATATGGTGAGCCGGTTGAATTAAAAGTTGAGGGTTTCTGATGGCTGTCAAAATCCCTAGTTTTAAATTACTCTCTACGACAGGTACGAAGTCACGCATTTTTTTAGTGATCTTAGCTCTGGCAGCGGCTTCTGTCGCAATCTATTTTGTTATTCAATATTTTGGTGGTTTTGGGTCACAAACAAATGTTTCTCGCGTCGCTGAAGCGCCACAAAATTTAAAATCAGTTCCGGGAGGACAACTTTCGCCTGAATATTACCACGCATTACAGCAAGCAAATATTCAAACTTCCAAACAAGCACAAATGACAGGCGGTAGTGCGGTGCCTACCTTAATCAATGTGCCGCAACAAAATACATTTCAACCACAACAAAATTGTACCGTGATGTGTCCAGAGCCTAAAAAAATCACCATTTATGACGATATTCGTCAGTTGACTAAATCAGCAAAGCTCACACAACAAGATGCGAATTTATTAGCAAAACTGACAAAAGATGGCGTATCTGTTACTGAATATGCGGCTGAATTAGATGCGCTTGTTAAAGCGGGAAAACTAACACCCGCGCAAGCGCGTGATTTACTCGAAAAATATAAAAAACAGCATCAAACAGATTTACTTCAACAAAGTGCAACTTCGATGGATAATCTGATTAAATCAGGCAATCTATCCCTGTCTGATGCAAATGCTTTGCTTGCTTTAGAAAAAAGCGGAGCAACGTCTTCAATGTTGTCTGCTGAGTTAAATCGTTTAGTTAAAGAGGGAAAACTTTCTCCGCAAGCGGCTGAAAAATCTTTTGTCTCAGTATACGGCGCAACAATCAGGAGAATCGACGAAAGAATGTCTTTTTCAATTGCAGGAATATGTCAAACAGGGTGGTATCACAGCGGATGTCGGCAAAGAACTCAGTGACCTGCAGTTGAAACATGTTCCATTAGATCAATATCTCTCTCGATTAAATTTATTTGTTGCACAAGGTAAGATTACCCCAGTTGTGACGAAAGATTTAACGACATGTTATCAAACCACACGTGCTCGACAAGGCGCTGCTGAATCATTGGGTGGGCTCATTAACACAGAAAGTGCAACAGAGGCTGCTTGTATTTCGCAAACATTAAGCAAAGAAAGTGCAACACAAGATTTTATTGATGAATTGATTGCGCTTTCGCAAAAAAATCTCAGCGTTGGAGATTTTCGTGCGGCATTGTTGGGTTATACAAAATCAGGAAAGCTCAATGAACAAAATATCAACTCGTTAATCGCTTGCTATCAAAAGCTATATGCGATGAAACAAATGACCAATCGACTACAAAATTTGCAAGCGAATAATGCAAGTGCAACAACGTATGCCGATGAATTGAAGCGCGCAGTTCAAGCTGGATTAATTACGCCAGAAAAAGCGACAGATTTGTTAAATGAATATAAAGCAATGGTGACACCAGCGACCGCATTGCCAGGTTTAGGTGTTACTGCGAATTTGCCGAGCACTGAAGATTTCGCGAGATTAAGAGAACGATTACAATCTCAAACGATTGCGGGGCCAACACAGCCACAAGGTCAAGCCACTTCGCAATTTACAGCAGCAGCTTCTGCCGCAGAATTGCAACGATCGCAAGAAAGACAACAACGTATACAACAGATGCAAGCGGCCATGGCAGGTCAAGCACAAAGTTTACTGGCTTCTTGGCAACAACCTAATAAAATGGTGCATGTTGCAGGCGAAACGTCGAAAGAAAACGCGAAAAACTGCAACTGCTATGACAGCATCGCAAGAAAAAGCTGCACAAATGGCTAACGGTGGCGAAGAAAATCCAATTGTAGCTCCGCTTATTAAAGCAGGTACAATTTATTTTGGTGTGCTGGAAACTGCTGTAGATAGCGATTATCCTGACACACCAGTCATGGTCACGATTGTTGAAGGGCCATTCAAAGGCGCACGTATGCTTGGAAAACTTGCGTTAGCACAAGGACAAAATAAATTAAGTTTAAATTTCGTTTTAATGGATAAAGAAGATTGGTTAAAAAGTAAAACGATCAGTGCATACGCCATTGATCCTGATACAGCGCGAACAGTAATGGCCAGCAGTGTGGACAACCATTATCTAAAACGATATGGTTCTTTATTTGCCGCATCATTTTTAACCGGTTATGCGAATGCAATTGAAACATCAGGGAGTAGTGGCACCACAGGTATTTTTGGAACGACATCAACCCATCCAAATTTAAGTCCTGTTAATCGATTTGCTGTAGCATTGGGTCAAGTAGGAACGGCATTTAGTAATGTTGTACAAGGCTATGTAAATACGCCAGCAACCGTTAAAATTGATTCAGGTGTTGCGGTAGGTATTTTATTTGTTTCAGATGTAACTTGATTTGACTGTTTTTTTGGGGGCAAGTGCAATGGCAAATGAAGAATACAACGATCAATCGGGTGAACATGAAGAAGAGTATCATTACACGGATGAGCAACCTGAATATGATCTTAGTACCGAAAAACAAGCAGAAAAACCTGCTGCTGCAGCGTCGCGCGTAACGATTAAAAGTTTAGGCGAACGCATTAGACAAAATAAACGTATTGTTTTTGGTGTTGTTGCTTTCTTATTCTTGTTAGGTATTGTTTATCGAATGCTTGTTCCTGTTACATCGACGACTGGATCATCAGAGATTACTCAAACGGCTACACAAACCAACGCACAACCCAAAAAAATCACCCAAACTGTTACAACAACGCACGTAGCGCCTACACAGCCACAACCTTCGCGTGATGAAATCGCAAAATTATCGACTGCAGCTGCAATGCAACCTGAGAGTTCGCAAGTTTCTCCGAGCGCAGATCTCATTAAGCAACTCACTGATCGTGTCTCAAGTTTGGAACAACAAAATACTGCAATTATGAATTTATTACAGACACAATTCGTGCAGAAAATATCAGACGCTGATACACAACGAAGTCAAATGCGTACTCAAATGAAAGAACTTGAATTGCATGTTGAGGCGATGGAATCTGCATTTCATCAGCTGACAAAATTAATTCCTTCTTCCACGCCAGCTATGCCTTCTCATGGACCTCAAACAGCAGAAGCTTCTCAAGCCGTTACGGGATATACAGTGCAAGCCATTATTCCGGGACGTGCTTGGCTTAAATCAGATTCAGGTGAAGTATTAACAGTTGCTGATGGAGATTCGCTTAAAGGTGTTGGCCGTATCACGCGTATCGATCCTTATGACGGTGTAGTTACAATTGACACGGGAAAAAAAATCATTACATTGACTTATGGTATGAGTGAAGATCAAGTTTAACGCATAACTATTCTAAGGGGGTGTTATGAATTTGGAACGGATTTCTTCAAATCATATAATGAAAATAGCCTCTTTATTTGGCGGTGTTTTCCTTCTTTTCCATATAGGGCTTGTAAGTGCTGCAACCTTTACAGCGAATGGAACGCCCAATGCGGAAACGATGCTGGTACATTTGACCAATAGCGTCCCATCTTTGATGCGTTTAGTCACGGCGATTGCTTATGTCATGGGATTTTTCTTTATCGTAAAAGGATTGCTCGAACTTAAAAAATTCGGTGAACAGCGTACCATGATGAGTGGGGAACATCATTTTGGTGGCCCTTTAATTTATATATTCGTTGGCACCATGTTGATCTATCTACCAACCTCTGTTCGAACTGGGTTGGCAACCTTCTGGAGTGGTTCTGTGAACCCTTATGCTTGGAAAACAAGCGCAACAGATGCATGGTCTTTATTGTCGAACTCCATTTTTCTTATTGTCGAATTAATTGGTGTGATTTCATTTATACGTGGTTTAATTCTTTTATCTCATTTAGGTGAAAGAAGTGGTGCTCAAGGCGCATTCGGAAAAGCGATGGTTCATATCATTGCGGGAGTACTCTGTATCAACTTATATGGATTCCTTGATGTGATTTCTACCACACTAGGATTAGGATCCTGGTCATCTTAGTGATTAATTTAATGAAAAAGATTGTTTAAACCCCTATGACAAGCTTAGAATTGTGCGTGAGTGTTGGCGTTGATAACTTCTGAAGGAGTATTAAATCATGATAAGCGGGCGTATGATGAAAAAAGTTTTTTTTGCGTTAACAGCTGCAGTTTGTTTGCTCGTTGCAAGCGTAACGTTTGCAGCAGGTATTAGTGGTGTTGCTACTCAAGTGACAGGTAATTTATCCGCTGTTGCTAAACTGATTACAGCAGGTGCTTATGTTGCGGGGTTTGCATTTGCGGTGGGCGCAATTGTTAAATTCAAAGCACATAAAGATAATCCAACCCAAGTAATGATCAGTCAACCGATTACACTGCTTTTTGTAGGCGCTGCTTTGATATTTGCTCCTAGTGTTTTCAAAACAACAGGTAGCACAATGTTTTCAGGTACACCGACGCAAGGCACGGTTAAAGGGGTTTCTGGTATTTCTTAATTAAAGTGAAGTCAGATGCATGAATTGCAATTGGCAGTTAATTTGGAAGGCTGGCGTGCTTTTACGAGAAGACGTGATGACAAAGCCTTCCAGCCAATTTCTGAGCGTGTTTTAACGCGAGATGGACATACATGCCAGTATTGTGGTTTCCAAGCAAAACAATATCAGCAAATTGTGAATGCTGATGGAAACTATGCAAATAATAAACTCAGTAATTTAATTACCGCATGTTGTTTTTGCTCTCAATGTTTATTTATTGAGTCCATCGGATTAGAAGAATCTGGTGGCGGACAATTGATTCTCTTGCCAGAAATTTCTCAAGCAGATCTCAATAGTTTTTGTCATGTTTTATTTTGTGCGATGGGTAATGGAACAGGTTATCAGGAAAGTGCGCAATCCATTTATCGTGATTTAAAATTTCGAAGTCAGCCAATTGAAAATAAATTTGGAGCAGGCACGAGTAATCCAGCTGTTTTTGGGCAGCTCATTCTTGAGTATCGGGCACGTTCAAAAAAACAAGGTGCGATAAAAGAAAATATTTTACAGGATATGCGTTTGCTTCCTTCTCATGCTAAATTTAAAACACAATTAGATGCATGGGCAGCTGATGCGTTGGAGGAATTAGCTGAACAGCCAAGTTAACAGGGAACTGCGATGCAAAATTTTGTTGATCCGATATTAAATGGCATTGATTCACTTCTGGCTTGGTTCAGTACTGAATTACGTCAAACAACAGAATCTTATTGTGATTTAGAAACAGCAGAAAGTGAAACAACGTTAGTTGCACGTGATGGCTCGTTGGTTTCAATGATTCAAGTGCAAGGTGTCACAAAGCTCGTTGGTAATGACGAATTTAATTCCATTCACGCAGGTTTGACGCAGAGTCTACAAGCAACGCTGAAGCGACCTGGTCATATTGTTCAAGTTTATTTTAGTTATGATAAATCTGCTGTTAAATCACAAATAGAAGATATACTTGCACCAGCAAAATCAACGGCACAACGTTTACGGTTGTCATTGGATGATCTCTTCAAAGAACGTGTTGAATTTATTTCACGTTATTGCGCGCAGGAAACATTGTATTTTGTTTTATGGACGCGTCCTTATTCTTTGACAAAAGAACAATCACAACGCGCAAGTAAAGATAAACTCAAATTGATTCGAGAAAATAATATTCCGCCTTTCAAAAACGGACAAAATTTAATTGCAGCAATTCCTGATCTTAGAGAATCTCATCAATCGTTTGTTCGATCGTTAGTGAATGATTTAGGAACATTAAATATTCAATGTCAATTACTCGAAGTGCATAATGCATTACACGCAATACGTTATTCTGCAGATCCTGATTTTACCGATAAAGATTGGCGACCTGTATTGCCGGGCGATAAAATTCCTGTCCATGAGGCGAGACCGCTCGCGAGTGAGTTGTCTTCTTTGATGTGGCCTCCATTATCACGACAAGTTTTTCCGCGTGATGCAGTAGCATTGGATTTACGAACCATTCGTGTTGGCGATCGAATTTATACACCCATTTTTATTGATTTATTTCCGCAGGAAATTAAATCATTTATCGTTCTTTTTTCTAGAGTCATCGCAACACACGTGCCTTGGCGAATGTCATTTCTTATTGAAAGTGGTGGATTAGCAGCGCTGCGTTTCAAATCCATGATGGCAGCGATTTTGAGCTGGACCTCGGCACATAATGGTTTGGTCCATGATGCAGTAAAGATGCTAAATAATTTAGAAACGAACACAGACGAAGCCATCGTTCGCTTACAGGTGAGTTTTGCAACATGGGCACCTGAAGGCAATATTCGTTTGTTGCGAACACGTGCGGCAGAGTTAGCGAAAGCGATTGAAGGATGGGGCACGTGTGAAGTATCTGAAGTGTCGGGTGATGTATTTGCAGGTATGGCTTCAAGTATTTTAGGCTTCACTGCAAATAGTGTTGCGACACCTTCCGTTGCGCCGTTATCTGATGTCGTTTACATGTTGCCATTTACACGACCGGCTTCTGCATGGCAACACGGTGCTGTTCTTTTGCGTTCGCCAGATGGAAAACCGTGGCCTTATCAACCAGGTTCTGCACAGCAAACAACATGGATTGATCTCGTGTATGCAAGACCTGGTTCAGGTAAATCAGTATTATCAAATGCGATGAATCTGGCATTGTGTTTGTCTGGCGGTATTCAAAGATTACCACGCATTGCCGTGATTGATATTGGCCCTTCAAGCAGCGGGCTTATTTCTCTATTAAAAGAAGCGTTGCCTCAAGAATATAAACATCTTGTGACTTATCAGCGACTTCGCATGACGCCGGATTATTCGATTAATCCATTTGATACACAATTAGGATGCCGTTATCCCACTGCGCAAGAGCGCGGATTTCTCGTGAATTTTATTACGTTGCTAGCAACACCTGTCGGGGCAGAGCGTCCTTATGACGGTATTTCTGATATGGCAGGGCTCATTGTGGATGAGCTTTATAAATATTTAGTTGATGATGCAAAACCGCATCTTTATACGAATGGCATTGAATCTCTCATCGATGACATCTTAACCGAAATTGGTTTTGTGTTTGATGACAAGACTACATGGTGGGAAATCACAGATGCATTATTTTTATCAGGATTTCACCATGAAGCAATGTTGGCACAACGATATGCAATGCCACTGTTGCCTGACGCCGTTGCTATTTGTCGTACACAAGTCATTGAAGATCTTTACGGTCAAGTGAAAGCGCCAACGGGAGAACCACTTATTCAAGCGTTTGGTCGAATGATTTCAGGCGCGATTCGTGAATATCCAGTTTTATCTGGTGTCACGAAATTTGATATTGGTGATGCGCGCGTTGTTTCGCTTGACTTAGATGAAGTCGCTAAAGGCGGTGGTGATGCAGCAGAAAGACAAACCGCGGTGATGTACATGTTGGCGCGTTATGTTTTAGCACGACATTATTATCTCACTGAAGATGCGCTGGCTGATTTTCCTGAAGCCTATCGCGACTATCATCGTCAACGTATTGGTGAAATTCGCGAAGATCCCAAGCGCATTGTTTACGATGAATTTCACCGTACTTCACGTGCGCGTGCTGTACGTGATCAAGTTATTTTAGATATGCGTGAAGGACGTAAATGGAACGTGCAGATCGCATTGATTTCTCAATCGCTCGAAGATTTTGATCCTGTGATGGTTGAGTTTGGAACATCTATTTTTATTATGGATGCAGGACCAGAGCAAGCTATTCGCCGCTCAACAGAAATTTTTGGTTTATCTGAAACAGCGCGCGTTGCACTTAAAACACGTGTGCATGGTCCTCGTGAAGGTGGCGCTACATTTCTCGCGCAATTTTCAACGAAGAGTGGTATCAATACGCAATTATTAACGAGCACGCTGGGACCTGTTGAATTGTGGGCATTTAGTACCACCGCGGAAGATGCGCGTGTGCGTAATAAGCTTTATCAAGCCATGGGACCTGTGGAAGCACGTCGTGTTTTAGCAAATCTTTTCCCGGGTGGTTCAATTAAAGCATTGATTGAAGCACGTCTTGCTGTTTTAAAAGATCAGCAAGGTGTTATTGCAGAAGGTGGAAATTTGGGTATTGTGGATCAGTTGGTCGCTGAGATCCTTGATGCTTGGTCAAAAAATCCTGATGTAAAAAGTTTGCCGAGTTAAAAGATTCATTCATCGACAAATTATTTTCTTGTGTCAAATCTAATGGCGATTTGTGACTGACTAAATATCGGCTACGTAATTGTGTGGTCAGTAATTCAGTGCTGGGTTGATCGTTTTGTAAGGGAATTTTTCCGAGAACAGTATTTCCAGTTAATGCAGCATTGACAGCGGCAGGGATGGCTTCATTCAGAATGATCTTAGTATTACTCTCGTTAGTTAAATTCGGTAAATTCAATGTTTCATTTTCAAGAACAATCATAGCTAAATCAGTTGTAGGTAGCTGCGTGAGTTGTTGTCTCACAAAACGGATCAGCGAGGGATCGGGTTTTGATGAAAACCAATGATTGCTCATCACGCTATCGAGATGGTGAATCATGCGCTCTTGGTCTAAGGGTGTTGGTGAAAGTTGATCAAGCGCATGCGCCATAGTGTTGGGTTGATAAGCAATATCCCCGCTTAACATTAAGCGAGCTGCGAGCACTTGATATAATAAATCAGATCGTGTGCGATCAGCTGTTTTTAAATAGGTATCGAGTGAAGTTTCAAGGCTAGGTAAGAAAATAGATTGTAATGCACGTTGATAAAGTTGATGAATATGATTGTGTGAATGATCAGTGTAGAACGATACGACTCTGTCTATCAGTGCGCGATGACTATTTTGAGACTCGGTTGTTTCTAATGCATCAAGTAAAGGCAGTGTTGGCGCGATCGTTGGATTTTCTTGGTTTGATTTTTCGGCTAATTGTTCGTAGTGCGTTAAACTATTTTTAACTTCTAAAATATGTTTTTCGCTAATTATAAAATCATGACCAAAAACGATGATTGATGCAATAAACAAACCGCCAGACAGTGCATATGCTGCATCTCTATAACGTGAATGAGCGGATTGTGAGATGATGCGTGCGTGTGGCGTAGGCAGGGATTGTAAAATCAATTGTCGAATAAAAAAACTTTTGGATGTGTGCTCTGGTGTTGTCATTAATAATGCAGACGTTGTGGGAATAAGTTGCGTGCTAAAACTTGCATCAATTATAGTATTTTCAGGCGCGTCTTGCATTGCACTGGTTAACCAAACGCCAGCCGCTTGTGTGCCAGGGATGTCGAATATTTTTAATGTGTCAGCAATCAAATCTTTTAATTTCTCAAGTTGCAATGGAAAATCTTTTATTCGACCGCGCGCGAGAAGATTTTTTTCTTGATGTAGTCGCCATGTTAATTGTTCATTCACACGTTTAATCAATGCATTGAAGCGATGAGAAAAAATATCAGTGATATTTTCATCAGAGTGTGGCGTTGGAAGCGTGATGCCCCAAGCTTGATTGCGTTCTTCACGACTATTTTCTCGAAAAAAATCGCCAAATCCAGGTAATAAATCAGTTTTAGTGATGACTAAGTGAAAAGGCAATTGTGTATTGAGTGCCGCACGTAATTCGGTAATTTGTTTTTTGATAGGGAGTAAAATCGCATCTTTATTTTCGTTGTTATGAATCTTCATCAATTCGGGTAAATGTAAAACGATAACAATACCACTCAACTGATTGCGCACTTGGGGTTTTTTGATAAGCGACAAAAATTGCTGCCAAAGATGATTTGATTTTTTTCGGGGTAAAAACCAGCTGCCCGGGATATCAACCATGACTAAATCTTTTGTGGCCCACCAGTCACATGTTTCAGATGTGGGTATTTTTTCGAGAAAATCATTTTTAAAACGTTTAGATAAAACAAAAGGAATATCAGATTGTGCCAATAAAGATGTTTTGCCGGAGCCTGCAGGGCCGATCATCAGTAACCAAGGTAATACGGATAAATTCACTGGCGTGCCATGGCGAGCAATCACGGTTTTTTTTAAAAATTGAATTGCACCTTCAAAGCGCCCGCGTAATGCTTGTAATTTTGAGTCGTTCGCATGAGATTTTTTTTGTGTATACGTTAAATCAAAAAGAATAAATTTTGAAATCCACAATAAAAAAAGAATACTTGTTAAGTGAATACGATTTGTATAAAGAAAATTTGAATGTCCGAACCATATCATGCCCAACAGAAAAAAAATGATAACAGCAGTGATGAGTTGAGTTCTATACTTTAATGGTATCATGGGTGAATGTTTTTCCTATTTGAATAAGCGAGTGATCGATGCGGTGCGATGTATTGTCTAGGATAAAACTTAGACCCACAAATAATAACAAAATGGTACTTGCTGTTGTGAGCAACAAAGAAGTCGGTGAGAAATTTTTTCTGGAGTGAGAAACTGTGCTTTTTAATGGAGGTTTTACTGAAAAGGGAGAAAGTGTTTTGCTGAACTCGCCCCGTTGCGCGCGAATATGGCGATAAAGTGCATCACAGATCATTTCAAGTTGTGTATGTGTGAAGCCTGTCGCACGATAACTTCCTTTGTAACCCAGCGATAAACAAAAATACATCAATTCCATGAGTTCAATGTAGGTGTTAGGTTCTTTTAGTAATCGTTCTAAAATGAGGAAAAAACGTTCTTGTCGTTCAGGTTCTTCTTGGCCAAACACGCGAAGTAAACTGAAAGGTTTCCATTCTGCGCCCCATTCGGTGTGGAATAAGAGATCATCTAATGTGGCACATAATGCATAGCGACTGACTAATAAATATTCTGCGTTATAACCGCGTAATTTGATCGTATCTTGAAAAAGATTTATTTCGGTAATGAGTTCACTTTGTAATTTTTCAGGGGAGTGACACCTGTCGAGTTGGCTGTATCGTGTTGCTAAAGAAAAAAGATGTGCGGCAGAATCAACGAGAGGATTGATGCCAGAGCTTGGATGATGAATGGTTGTTTTGCTGGAAAGTTGGAGTTCATTGCTCCTCGAAAACATCATTGGATTGTCTGGGAAGGAAGGCATGTCGGTGAGTTGTTCGCCATTTTGCGTAAGCATCTCTTGCTTCCTCGATAATTCTATTCCATCGTTTCCTTCTCCCCTTGTGGGAGAAGGTGGTGCGAAGCACCGGATGAGGGGGTTCCGGATAAAAATATTAAAGCAGTTAATGCATTTTTGCAAAAAAAACCCGCCAGGCGGCGGGTAAAAAATCAAAATAAAAGTTCGATTAGTCGAGCATCCCATAAATTTTGAGTTTCTTGCGTAAGGTGCCGCGGCTCAGGCCGAGTAAGATGGCTGCGCGAGATTGATTGCCACGAGTATACTCCATGACGGCTTCGAGCAATGGAACTTCAATTTCTGCTAAAACCAGATCATAGAGATTATCTGGGCTTTGGCCTTTTAGGGTACCAAAATAACTCTCTAAAGCTTGACGGACGCTATCATGTAAGGGTTGATTTTTGCGAGTAACGCTAAATGAATCGGAGTTCTTTAGTTTAGACTCGATTGATTCCGGCAAATTTTGTGTTGTCATTATAATAATCTCTCAATTTAAAGGTTTGTTCCAAGAAACCGCGAATTATACCTGATTGATTGCGCTTCGATCAAATGCTGCGTTGAAGTTTTTTTTAACTCCTAAAGCCAGAAATGCAGGCCCATTCGTCCCGACTGGTTGTTTGATGAAAGGTAAACCAAGGAGAATAGCTTTCCCGAATCTCGTCTAGTTGAGACGTCAGGATTCCAGATAACAGAATTTTGCCGCCCGGAAAAACAAACTGAGCGAATTGAGGCGCTAATGTTTTGAGAGGTTGCAATAGAATATTGGCGATTAAAATCTCAGCGGGTTGAATGAGCAATGACGCTTCTTCTGGTAAAAAGCAGTTGATTGAAGCATCAGTTATGCCATTTCGTTTAGCGTTTTCGCGCGTGGTGAGAAGCGCTTGAGGATCGATGTCGATAGCATAAATCTGTTTAGCGCCCAATTTTAAAGCCGCCAAGCCAAGAATGCCCGAGCCACAACCATAATCTATGACAACTTCTTCACCTTGAATTTGTTGGTCAAGCCATTCTAAACAAAGTGCTGTCGTTTGATGCGCGCCTGTACCAAAAGCCAATCCGGGATCCAGCATGAGATTAATGGCATGGGGTTCTGGCGGTGTTTCCCAGGAGGGGCAGATCCATAATCTTTTTCCCATTTGCAAGGGTTTAATATCTTGCAGGCATACACGCTCCCAGTCGCGATCTTTCAATAAATTGCAGGAAAAATCTTCGATTATGTTTCCATCTTTCTTGATTTTAGCCCATTCTAGTATAGGTTTTATATCAAGCGTTTCTTTGAACAGCGCTGTGACGCAAGTATTTGGCCAATAAATGATTTTTTCAGGTGAAGGTTCATAGATAGGTGTGTCAGCATTATCTTTGAATGTGATTGCTTCTGCGCCGAATTGTTGTAAATGGTCGCTAATTTCATCGATAAATCGATCTGAAGTGTTGATATTAATTTCTAACCAAGCCATAAGAACACCTAAAGGTTGAGCCAGCTTTCTAGATAATGGATGTTAACCATACCTTGTTGGAAGTCACTTGCACGTAAGAATTCTTGGTGAAGCGGTAGATTGGTTTTGATTCCATCAACGACGGTTTCATTGAGCGCATTTCGCATTCGACTCAATGCAATGTCTCGGTTGTCACCGTGAGCAATAATTTTAGCGATTAATGAATCGTAAAAAGGTGGAACGGTATAACTACTGTAAATATGGGAATCCACGCGAATACCAGGACCACCTGGTGCATGGAAATGATTGATCGTTCCAGGGCAAGGCATAAAATTGCGTGGATCTTCCGCATTGATGCGGCATTCAATCGCATGACCACGAATTTTTATGTCGGATTGTTGTAGTGTGAAAGGTTCACCCGCTGCAATTTTGAGTTGCTCACGAACAATATCAATGCCCGTAATCATTTCAGTGACCGGATGCTCGACCTGAATGCGTGTGTTCATTTCGATAAAATAAAATTCATTATTTTCGTAAAGAAATTCGAATGTGCCTGCCCCGCGATATTTCATATCACGACACGCTTCAGCACATCGTTCGCCGATCATATTTCTTTGCTCAGGTGTGATGCCTGGCGCAGGCGCTTCTTCAATAATTTTTTGATGACGTCGTTGAATAGAGCAATCTCTTTCGCCTAAATGAACCGCATTGCCGAAGCCATCGCCTAACACTTGTACTTCAATGTGACGCGGATTTTCGAGGTATTTTTCCATGTAAACATTTGGATTACCAAAAGCGGCGAGTGCTTCAGTGCGTGTCATTGTGACTGCATTAAGCAAATGAGATTCAGTATGTACGACGCGCATGCCGCGACCGCCACCGCCACCTGCAGCCTTAATAATAACGGGATAGCCAATTTCTCGAGCGAGACGAACGGTTGCTGCATCGTCATCACCGATGGCTTCACCGGAGCCCGGAACGCAAGGAATGCCGAGTTTACGCATGGCAGAAATTGCGGCGACTTTATCACCCATCTGGCGAATGCTGTCAGGACGTGGGCCAATAAAAATGAAACCACTTTTTTCTGTTTGCTCGGCAAAATCAGCATTTTCAGCTAAAAAACCATAACCAGGATGAATCGCGACTGCATCTGTAATTTCAGCAGCGCTAATAATTGCTGGAATGGCGAGATAACTTTGTGCGGTTGCGGGTGGGCCAATGCAAACAGATTCATCTGCCAGTCTCACATGCATGAGATCACGATCTACAGTGGAATGGACTGCGACAGTGCGAATGCCTAATTCATGACACGCACGTAGCACACGTAAAGCAATTTCACCGCGATTGGCAATAACAACTTTACTGAGAATGGGAAGTTTATTTTCTTTTGTCATTTTTATTCGATCACGACGAGAGGTTGATTGTATTCGACAGGCACACCATTATCGACCAAGATAGATTTTATTTTTCCAGCTCGATCGGCTTCAATTTGGTTGAACATTTTCATTGCTTCGATCAGACAAAGCGTATCGCCTGGTTTGATTGTTTGTCCGATTTCAACAAAAGGTTTTGCGCCAGGGGAAGAAGATAAATAAACTGTGCCGACCATGGGCGCTTTAATTGTGTGACCTTCAACTTCAACAGTTTGTGCTGGTGCAACGGGGCGTGATTCAGGTGTAGGTGCTGGCGCAGCATGTGCTTGAGGAGGCGGAAAGGTTGCGTGACTCACTGTACGCGTGTTTTCTCGACTGATTCGGACGGATTCTTCGCCCTCATGAATTTCAATTTCTGCAATACCTGTTTCTTGGATTAACTCGATGAGTTTGCGAATTTTTCGCATATCCATGGCCATAGTGATGGCACTCCTCTAAAATTTCATTGCAAATTCAGCTATAAAGCGTCGGATTCTGCCTTAAGTTTTATCAAATGTCCATATCTACGAAATTAGGCGAAGTTGGCGTCAGATGTGAACAAATTCTCATGATTGATAAATTTTATTTCGAACTAACTCAACAATGGCAGGCAGCAGAGACAACACGATGATGGTAAAAATAACCGTCGAAAAATGCATGCGTACAAAGGGAATATTGCCGAATAAATAACTGCTATACAAAAGCGTGCCCATCCACAATACGCCACCGATAAGATTGAAAATCAAAAAGCGAGAATAACGCATATTTCCAATACCTGCGACAAAAGGTGCGAAGGTGCGAATAATGGGAACAAAGCGAGCGAGCACAATGGCTTTAGCGCCATATTTTTCATAAAAAAGATAAGTACGATCTAAATTTTTTCGATTAAATAATCGGGAATCATAACGAAACAATCGAGGTCCTATCCATTTACCCGTGAAATAATTCAAGCCATTGCCAATGACAGACGCGGTGAGCAAAATAAAAAATAACAAATGAATATTGAACGTATCTGGCGTCGCCGCAGCGAGTGTGCCAACGGCAAACAATAAAGAATCACCCGGTAAAAAAGCAGTGATGATGATGCCCGTTTCACAGAAAAAAATAGCGAATAAAATGCCATAAGTCCAAGGTCCCAACGTGTTAGCTAAAGCGATCACGTAAGTATCTAAGTGGAAAATAATGTTGAGAAGGGAGTGGATAAGATTCATTCGGATTTCCGTATTAAATAAACATCGAATCGACTACTTTTGCCTGTCAATGAAAAGTGAGGTTTGCGATCACACATGAATGGCGACAGTCGCGGTCTTTTTATCACAACGCGTTCACTGGCACAAGCCAACGCTTTTTCAAATAAAAAAGATGCATCCGTGTCATTGCCGATCACTTCATGAAAAATCTGCATTTCTAAACTGGGTAAAGCCGATTTTTTACGAGACGGAAACATCGGATCCATAAAAATAATATCTGGAACGATTGTGCGGTGTTCAAGAAAATGAATGCTGTCCGTGTGAATAAGATGCATGCGTTGAACGATGTCTGAAATCGTTTCATTTTGTAGACCACGTTTGAGTGCATCGTCGAGTAATGCATGAATCATGGGTGAGCGTTCTAATAAATGAATATGAAATCCAAATGAAGCGAGAATAAACGCATCACGTCCTAATCCTGCTGTCACATCGAGCAAAATGGGTTGTGTGTTGGCTTTTAACCCTGCGGCACGAATGATGGCTTCTTGATGAAAACTGCTGTGCTGTCTGCGATAAGAGATTTTTTTATCTGTAAAATCAATGCATAACGTTTTATTAACAGCATTTTTCTTGAGAGTGAGACCAGCCGATGTATTTTGAAGTTGCCAATCAAACATGGTGAAAGTAATCATTTGTCGTAAACTGCAGGTATAATATCAGATCTTAATGTTTTTTGTTTGATATAGGTAAATATGACTGTTCATATGCTTCGACAATTTCCAGCGGTTCGATTACGACGTATGCGTTCGTCGGAATTTTCACGTCGTTTGATGGCTGAAACAAATTTATCCGTGAATCATTTAGTATGTCCGATGTTTGTCTTGGAAGGAAAAAATCGACGTGAGTCGATTGAATCCATGCCAGGCGTTGAACGGATGAGTCTCGATTTGTTATGTCAAGAAGCAGAGAAATTGTTCGAATTACAAGTACCTGCGGTGGCTATTTTTCCTGTGATTGAATCTTCTGCTAAAAGTCTTCACGCAGAAAGTGCATATGATCCAGAAGGATTGGTTCAACGATCCGTGCGAACGTTAAAAAAGCATTTCCCAGAGCTTGGCATTATTACTGATGTTGCTTTAGATCCTTACACCACGCACGGGCAAGATGGCGTGATTGACGACAAAGGGTATGTGTTAAATGATGAAACCGTCGACATCTTAATTCGCCAAGCGCTTTCTCATGCCGAAGCGGGTGTTGATGTGGTTGCGCCATCAGACATGATGGATGGACGAATTGGTTTGATTCGTCAAGCGTTAGAACAAGCGGGATTTATCAACACGAAAATTTTGGCTTATTCTGCTAAATATGCTTCTGGATTTTACGGACCTTTTCGTGATGCAGTTGGATCGCGTCATGCATTAGGTAAAGCAAATAAATCACAATATCAAATGGATCCTTCTAATGCGAATGAAGCGTTACACGAAGTTGCATTGGATATTCAAGAAGGCGCTGATATGGTGATGATCAAACCTGGATTACCGTATCTTGATATTGTCTGGCAAGTGAAACAACGTTTTCGTGTGCCGACATTGGTCTATCAAGTGAGTGGTGAATATGCCATGTTAAAAGCAGCGGCCCATTCAGGTTGGGTTGATGAAAAAACAGCTGTGTTAGAATCTTTGATGGCAATGCGTCGTGCGGGTGCTGATGCTATTTTAACTTATTTCGCAAAACAAGCAGCTGAATGGTTGAGAGCATGAATGTTTTGATGACCTATCTTCCAGCTAAATATGAACGTTATGTGGCCATTGGTTTACTTGTGGTCGCAATATTTTTGATGATTTTTACATTGAAAAATGATTTTTCATTTTGGAAAATGGCCCATCAACCCATCGTGACGATTGAAATTTCCAAGCCACAAATTTTCGTTTCTGAAGAACAAATCGCATTGATCCCAACATGGCATTTATTGGGTATTGCGCCAGCTGCGTTACCTGGTACGCAATTACAAGTTCAACTCACAGGCATTATGATGTCGAATCCCGAAAAATATTCTGAAGCGATTATTTCTATCTCAAATGAGCCTAGCAGAGTTTATCACGAGGGTGATACCTTAAAGGGTATGAGTGTCACTGTGCATTCCATTACGCAAGACAGTGTCATTCTCGATAACGGCGGGCGCTTGGAAAAATTATCACTCGAAAGACCGTTACTGGAATTTCATGGGTTGCCGAAAGCATCAGGGGGATGAAACATGTTTATGCGTTCATTGTTGATTGTGATGATTTGTTTAGGCATGGTTGCGTGTGCCTCGACAAAGGTGCCGCCATTAGCACTTGAGCTCGGTCGATCAGATTTTCAGGCGGGATATTATGCCAGCGCATTTCGAACACTTTTACCACTGGCTCGCGAAGGAAATGCAGAAGCAGAATATGCAATCGGTTATATGTATTATTACGGTTACGGTATTTCGCCCAGTGAAACGGATGGGCTGGATTGGATGACTCGAGCGGCGGATCAAAATTATGAACCTGCCGTTAAAGCGTTAGAAATGATCCATCGACATAACTCACTTAACATGATCAGTCACGAACAAGCCAATGTTTCTTCAACCATGAGTACAACTGTTCACACTGCGCCTCCATCAAAAGCTAATCCATCAAAATGGACAGTGCATGCTGAAGCTATTCCGCATTCGCACTCACATTCTCCGCATTTACAACCCCATTATGTTTTGCAGTTATTCGGTGCTTATGATTTCGATACTGCACGTCAAATGAAACAAAAATTGCATCTGTCTTCAGCGGACATTTGGCATACCAAACATTTAGGTCGCAACTGGTATGTTTTAACAACCGGCCACTTTGATACGGCTGCCGCGGCATTCCAAGCAAAAAACACCTTAAATTCCAGTGCCAAATCAATGAACCCTTGGGTCCGACCCGCGGTGGGGTTGGAAGCGGTTTAGGGCGCGCTTTCAGCGCTCCGAATTTTTTGTTTCACATCACCCAGGCCTACGCGCAAAAAACGCGCTTAGCCTGGGCTAAGATTTCAGCCTTTCAGGCTGTAAACATTCGTAGCTTGATAAAATGACAAATCAATAACGTGACTTTTTAATCAAAAATCACGCTTAATTGGGCCAAATTGAGCATTGATTGTAATTGGTTGTAATTGCTCGCTGTAAAAATACAATAAGCGACACGGCCTTGAAAATCAGTTAACGGCGGAACAAATTCTCCTGGATTTTTTAATAAAGTGAACTCTTGAAATCCAGGGAGTGTGTGAAGCTGATCTACTCCATTGATGCGATGAAAAATATGTTTGTTATTTAAATGAAAATAACACATCCCTGCATATTGTTTTGTTTCAATATAATTTATTTTAATCGGCCAATTTAAATGAGACTTAATCATTACTTCATAAAAGTTAATATTTTTTGATAACTGAATTAAATCAGGTATTCTGCATCCGGGTAATCTACCAGCGATTTCCATTAACACAGGTCCTTGTTCGTCAACTTTAATTTCGGCGTGAAAGATACCTAAATTGATTTTTAATGTTTTAATGAGATTTTGGATGTACGCTTCAATAGAATTTTTTTTAACTTCATCAAGATTAGCGGAAACAATATGGCCCATTTCGATAAAAAATGGTTCTTTTGAAAGAAATTTTTTTGTTATTGAAATAATACGAGCGTCATTATTGTCGATATAACCTTCTACACTAAATTCCTCGCCATCAATATATTCTTCGATCAATGCTGCCTGTCCAATTTCCTTTCCTAATTCTGTCCATTGGTCTTGCGAAAGAGATTGATATGCGTGTAATAATTCTTCAAATGCGTTACAGCGCGATACGTGAATACTGCCCGCTGATGCGATGGGTTTAATTACGCATGGAAAACCAATTTCGCGGCTTGCAGATATTATTTCATGTTCATTTTGAATTTGAACATATCGAACATTACGTATTGATTTATTTTTTAAAGCATCGCGTGTTTTACTTTTAATTCGCAACACATCAATATATTTCGAAGGCACGCAAGGTAAGTTCATTTTCTCACTTAGAATAGACGCAATTGGCACGTGATATTCAGAGCCTGGAATAATCGCAGAAATCGCAAAATCGTTATTTATTTTTTTTGTCGCATGATATTGCGCGTCAATATTATACGTATCAATTTCAATGAGTTTATCAATATTTTTTTTATACTGCTCAGGAATAATGCGTTCGTCTTTATTCGCATTAAAAACCACCACGCCTAGATTCATTGATTTTGCTGTGGAAATTAATTTTAAACCTGATGAAGAGGGTTCAATGATGAGGATGTTGGTCATGGTTGTCCTGGAAGTTTTGAGAGATTCGTATCATATAACTAGCATTTTTTAATTCGACACTCTTTGTTTTTGATAGGGTTACACATCAAAGTTTTGAAGTGCTGCATTATTTTCGATTAATGATTCCGCAAATTCTTCAGGTAAAGTGGTAGGTTCAATAATCTTTACTCCAGCTTGCGATGGTTTTTTCCAAACTTCATCTAGCGAATTTAACAACGGTAACTCTTGCTGACGAGCTTGATAATACGTATGCCAAAAACAATTACGCAACATTTTTTTCTCCTTTTTGCTTCTGCGAATCCACACAGGCTAGCTAATTTCATCAACAATTTGTATAATGACCATCGGTACATTACTGATCGATAAATTAGAACCATTGGTTCTAAATGTCAACGATTTTTTTCAGGCATTATTATTTTGGCAGAACAACACGAAAAAACAGCTTTCTCTAAACGCTTAAACCATGCGCTTGACCTATATGGCACGCCGCCTAAAGGGAAAGGAAGACAAGTCACAGTTGGAAAAATGTTCGATGTTTCACAAAAGGCCGCTAATAAATGGCTTGAAGGTATTTCTTTGCCTGACACAATGAGAATTGCCGTCATTGCCGAAAAACTAAATGTCAATGTCGAGTGGTTAACATACGGTACCGGCGCAATTAATATTGAACCATTACCTGGAACAAAAGGATCGAGATGGAAAAAAATACCACTCATCACTTGGGAGTTAGCTGGCAATTATCAGAATTTTGATATTAACTCCGTAGAAAAGTACACGTGGACAGATGTGGAATGTGGACCAAGAACATATGGATTAATTATAAGAGACGATTCAATGATGCCACGTTATGAGCCAGGTGCAACAGTCATCGTAGATCCTGATCACAAAGCAGTACATCGTAATATCATTATTTTTCGCTGGAAAAAAACGGGTGATGTAAGCTGCGCGCAATTGTTAATTGATGGCCCTAATAAATACTTAAAACCACACAATCCAGATTATGAAACATTTCTTATCGACAAGAAAAATCCACAAATTATTTTTTGCGGAACCGCGCGACAAATTTTTATGACATATTAATAAATCATTGAACTGTATTATTTAAAGGATCAGAAATCTCAGAATTAACAACCCAGCGCAACAATTCAGCTTCTTTTATATCAAGTTGCATCATAATTTTTTCATTTGTTACCAGATCACGGATATTGTAATTCGTTACAAAATTATTACCCGCTTGATGCAACATCACAATGGAGTCTCCTGTAAGAGACATTGACCTCGCAATTATTTTATACATCGGTTTAATATCAGGGCTTTCTCTACCGCTTAGCCAAGGAAAATATTCAGCCTTTATTTTTCTATTTGTCATGCTAATTTTCCTCTTAAACAACGGGCAAATCGCCTTTAGTTAATATGCGGTAAAGCAATCTTTCTTGGGAATCATTAATATGTGTGGCACAGTGCATGGTTACGGGATTATTCCAAATTAATAAATCTCCATCCTGCCATTTGTGTTTATAAATAAATCGCGGATTTATGGCATGCTCATATAATTCTTCGAGTAGTGATAGCGCTTCGTTTTTTTCGAGAGCATCGATCCCTAATGCTCGATGAATATTAGCAAATAATGCTTTTTTTTGTGTCACAGAATGAACTCTTACTAATGGGTGCGCGACTGGCGGTTGGTTAATATAAGCATTTTTATAAATGGCTTTTTTATCAGCTATAAAATGTTTGATTGACTCATCAAGTGTTTCATAGGCAAAACACATATTAGCAAAACACGTTTCTCCACCATATGCTGGTGATTTCAATGAGTACAACAAGGTTGCTTTGCTAGGATTAGCAGAAAAGTAAGAGTCAGAATGATAAACATCTTCAGGCGCCATAGCCCCAATCGGCGATTTATTTGTGTCCTTAGCATTTGTATGTTTTGTGATAACTGGAAATTTCTCTAATCGGTAACTTGGCAATAATGATGGAACAGGTTCTCCAAACAGTTGGCTTATTTGAATTAATTTCTCTTCAGTTAATTGTTGTTCTTTGATAATCAACAAATGATACTGATGAAAATTATCAAGTAATAAACAACTTTCCTGAAAGTTTAATGGTTTTGAGCAATCTATTCCTCTTATTTCAACACCTAAAAATTGCAGCACATTTGTTTCAAAAAAACTCATAAAATAATACTCAATAAGCATAAACTAATAGCATTAACTTATTGTCAAATGAGCTAATGCTATTTTTGATATTACGAATCAACAAACCATCATTAAGGGATCACCTAAATCAAGAAGAAACCATTCTTCCGGTGTTATATTTTCTGGTCTTTCGAATATTTCGATATAACAATTTTGTTCTGTATTGTTCATGTAAACACCCTTTTTCATTATTAATGGAGAAAGGCATGATAGAACCATGAGTTCTAAACTTCAAGTGATGTGGGTATTTTATTTTTCAATATGTCATCTGGCAAATTTGATTTCATGCTCAATATGGTGAAGAAACAAATCACTCCAAGAGTGGCTGCATATATAGCAGGCATAGTTTCATGCCCGGAATAATAAACAAGATAGGTTGCAATTAAAGGGGATGTTCCGCCGAAAATACTAGCGCCGACATTCAAACTAATAGAAATTCCGCTATAACGCATACATGTAGAAAAAACTTCTGCTGCTGTTGCTGCCAAAGGCCCAACAAATATTGCAAGAAATAAGGCGGACAAAATTTGTCCCCATAAATTTTGATTAAGTAATAATACAAATATAGGATAAGAAAATAGAGACAAACATAATGCACCTATAAGGATAATAAGTTTTCTATTTAGTTTATCTGACAGGTAGCCAAAAAAGGGAATAAATATAATCAGAGCTGTCACGCCTAGCATATTATCTAATAAAGACTGTCGAAAACTTATTTCATGTGTCCTAACAAGATAAGTCATTACATAAACAAAATTCGAATAAAAAATAACCGTTGATGCAGAAAATAAAATAATAATTTTTATTAAATTTGAATAAGAAAATCTAAAAACATGACTGAGCGGAAATAGCAAAGTTTTTTGAGTAGCCTTTGCTGCTTTATAAACCGCTGTTTCACTGATCTTATAACGCATCAACCATCCTAATGCCCCTAAAGGCAATCCTGTTAAAAAGGGTATTCGCCAACCCCAGGAATATAGTTGCTGCTCAGATAAATTCGATGATAAAAGAAAATTAACTAACGTACCCAAAAATACACCGCCTACTACGCCGATCATACTGGCGCTACCCCATAATCCTCGTTTATCCACAGGCGCAATTTCTGTTAGAAAACATATTGCACCCGGATATTCTCCACTCGAAGCCGCTCCCTGAATTAATCTTAAAAAAACCAGAATGATTGGTGCAACTATGCCAATTGCATGAAATGTTGGAAGTAATCCTATCAATGTTGTCGGTACAGCCATTAGAATAATTGTTAAAGAAAGAGCTTCTTTTCTTCCATAGCGATCACCGATATGACCAAATAATGCTCCCCCAATTGGTCTCATTAAAAAACCTGAAGCAAAAACGCCGAATGTTGCCATGAGTGATAATGCAGCATTTTTTGATGGAAAAAATATAACTGAGATGATCGTAGCCATTGAGGCAAGAAGAGAAAAATCGTACCATTCCAAAATAGTTCCTATTAATATACTTAGCACGACAATATATTTATTATTCATTTTGTCTCTGATGGATGTTGTCATGTCAGAATATGCGGGCATGAATTCATTATTTACGCAATTTTATTTCATTAGACTCTGCCCAATATGGATGATGCGACGTATCATTAATATTCCAATCGCCAACAACAAACTGACTACTATCTACATCAAATAAAAGCCATGATAAAAATTTAGCTACTGTACTCGGGTCAAGTAATTCATCACGCTCTGAAAATCCTTTAAATATTTCTACGGCAGGAAATTCTTTTGGATCAAATAATTTTAATTTTCTCTGAATCGGTGTATCCACTACGCCAGGCATCACACTACCAAAATAAATCTCTTGATCATTTAATTCGGCATTGCAACACTCCTTCCACATGTATGTGGCAGCTTTTGAAACTCCGTAAGCAGCCATGGCTGGAAGTGTATTGTGTGCCAAGCCTGTTGATATATTTAAAACTCGACCACCATTTTTTAAATACGGTAATAATAATTGGGTAAGAAAAACAACAGCTTTTGTGTTTGTTAAATAATGTGCATCCCATTCTTCTTCCGAAATTTCAGATAATAATTTTGGAGAAGCAATGCCTGCATTATGTACAAGAAAAATCCCTGATGCTGTAGGGTCAATCGCATCATGAATTTTAATCCAATCTTCGCTGTTCATTAAATCTGCAACAACTGTTTTGATATTTTCTGGGTATAAATTTTGTAGTTTTTCCAGCGCAACTTCATTGCGACCTGTTGCAATAACATGATGATTTAAACTTGCCAAATGTTTTGCCAATGCCTCGCCTATACCGGAGCTTGCGCCTGTGATGATGATAGTTTTCGACATGTTGCTTCCAACGTATTCTAGTAATTAAAATTAAAATAGCTGAGTAATATAATCGTTTTAGATAGTTAAACAAAGAAATATCGTAATAATAGTTCTGGCTACAATGCCATTTGTATCGCAGTGCCACATCAGCAATTCTAAATCTTCAATAGACACTAAAAATAACCATCAGTGTTCAGAAATTGCGCCAACGTGGTTTCAATTTCCGCGATGGTGTTACATAAAAAATGCTATTTAGGGCGCCTTCCTAACCGGATGAACATTACACACAGGTCAATGGCATTTTACAGCCTGAAAGGCTGAAATCTTAGCCCAGGCTAAGCGCGTTTTTCGCGCGCAGGCCTGGGGAAAAATTGATGATATTTAAATTTGCTGATATGGGTATGTACATGAACCGCTTCATGTTACAGTTTTTTAACGTAAAGGTGCAATGAAGTAATCCAAAAACATTGAAGCGCTGAAAGCGCGAAAGTCTTGCATCAGACGAAAAACAGGAGGTGGTCGCAAATTGCGACCACTATTCATGATGCCGTGTTTCTGCCGTGAAATTTTCTAATTATTGTCAACCTTAAGCTTTAGACCCGCTTAGATTTCTTTTCAACAACCCAATAAAAACAGGCGTACCAATCAATGTAATCATAATGCCAACAGGCAATTGTTCGGGTGCGAAAATTATTTGAGAAAATGTATCTGCTAAAATCAAAAATGCACCACCCATCAACATTGCGTTTGGTAATAAATAACGATGTTGATTACCGATACTCAGTCGGAGAAGATGTGGAATGATCAATCCAATAAATCCGACACATCCGGCTTGCATGACGGCGGTTGCTGTCATCAATGAAGCTAAAACATACAATTGAATTTCTAGTCGTTGAACAGGCACGCCTAATGCAAAAGCTTGCTGTTTTCCAGAGACGAAAACATCTAATTGATTCGCTAATCGTAAACTCCAAATCAAACCGATGATTAGTATCATGCTGCCTGCAATTGGATAATCACTTCCGCTTAAATCACCCATCATCCAAAATAACATCCCGCGTAATGCAGTATTGTGACGGGTCACCAATAAAATGCTGACGATTGCGCTACATAAACTGGCAATGGTGATGCCGATTAAAAGCATCGTGTATTCTTTTCGTGGTGAATATCTTCCCAGTAACCAAACGATAATCATGACGCTTAAACTGCCGATCCAACTGCCCGCGATGATGAAGCTAGAAAATCCCAGCATCGTGCACAATAATCCACCGACCGCGGCACCACCTGAAACACCTAAAATATAAGGGTCTGCAAGCGGATTTTGTAACAAGGCTTGCATAAGGCAACCCGAGAGCGCAAGTAATCCGCCTGTCACGAAGGCTGACAATACACGAGGCATGCGTAAGTGAAATAAAATGTCATGCGCTAATGTATTTTGCGTGCTCCAGAGTGCGCTCAGTAATGATTGACTTTGAATATCGCCATTTCTATGTAGTAAAGCAAATATAGCGACGCAGAGGGTTGTGAGGCCAGTGAATAATAATTTTTTATGTTCAACGCGTCTGATAAAAGTCATAAAAGTGGGCTTCAAAATGGCATTACTCTATCGAATCTATGGCATAATGATAAGACAATTGTGAATCAAAATTAATGCCGATTATAAATATTCGGGGTGGTTAAGTGATTGATCAAGAAGGTTATAGACACGGGGTTGGCATCATACTGGTGAATAATCGCCGCCAACTATTACTTGCCAAGCGAATTGGGAAATCCGCTTGGCAATTTCCGCAGGGTGGCATGAAAGAAAATGAAACGCCGGAAGAAGCCATGTTCCGTGAGTTGCATGAAGAAATTGGTCTCAATCCGGATGATGTTCGGGTGATTTCGTGTACACGGGGTTGGCTGCGATATCGTCTACCTACACGTTTGGTACGCCGACATTCAACACCTGTCTGTATTGGGCAAAAACAAAAATGGTTTTTACTTCATTTCGTTAATGACGATGAACGAATTGACTTAAGTGTAACGGAAAGTCCAGAGTTTGATTCGTGGGCATGGGTTTCATACTGGTATCCACTCACTCGCGTGGTTTCTTTTAAACGTCGAGTGTATGGGTTAGCGATGAAAGAATTCGCTCGTACTGTGCTTTCAGGTCGTTATCAAAAAACTTGAGCGTCATTTTTTCAGCGATGGGAGAGTTTAAAAAATGCTGAAAACGTTACGACGAATTATCCAAGAAGTCACAAGCGCGCCCGATTTTCGTGGTGTGTTGGATACTGTTGTGCGTTGTGTATCTGAAGTTTTAACCACAGAAGCGTGTTCTGTTTTTTTGTTAGATCGTCGTACCAGTGAATATGTTTTAGTCGCAACAAACGGGCTTAATCCACGAGCAGTCGGTAAAATTCGTATCCCTGTTGATCAAGGTTTGATTGGATTAGTCGGTGAGCGCGAAGAACCTTTAAATATCGACGATGCATCAACACATCATCGATTTTTACATGTGCCAGAAGCGGAAGAAGACCAATATCGCGCATTTCTCGGTGCGCCGATGATTTATCATCGACAAGTCGTTGGCGTTTTGATTGTCCAACAGCGTGAGCCACGTCGTTATGATGAAGCCGAAGAAGCATTTTTGGTGACGCTCGCGGCACAGCTTGCTGCAATTATCGCCCATGCTGAAGCGACAAATGGTCTTGAAAGTTTATTTGATACACATCGAGAAAAAAATCATGACAATGCATGGTCAGGTCTTCCAGGTGCGCCGGGCATTGGCATTGGAAAAGGGGTTGTTGTTTCTTCTGCAGTGAATCTATTTTCTGTGCCTGATCGACAAGCAGAAGATATCGAATCAGAAATTCGATTACTCGAAGCTGCGCTCGCGTCAGGCCGTGAAGATTTTCGAATTTTAAGTGAACGTTTATATCCTGGTTTAACCAATGAAGAACGTGAATTATTTAAAGCGTATCAGCACATGTTAGAAGCGTCTGACCTGGGAGAAGAAATTATTCAACTCATTCGTCAGGGGCATTGGGCGCAAGGTGCATTGCGTCGAGTGATTGAATCGCACGTCAGACATTTAGAAAACTTAGAAAATGATTATCTCCGTGAACGTGCTTCCGATATTCGTGCATTAGGTCATCGCGTGCTCTCTTATTTACAACGTAGTGAACGGAGTTTGCCTGATTATGCGGAGAAAACAATTCTGATTGGCGAAGAACTCACCGCGGCTGATTTAGCCGAAGTCCCTGAAGGTTGCTTAGTCGGTGTGATTTCTGCACAAGGTTCGGGTAGTTCGCATTTGGCTATTTTAGCGCGTGCTTTAGGCATACCAACGGTGATGGGCGTGAATGATGCGCCACTTCACGCAATGCAGAATCAAAACATTATTGTTGATGGTTATTATGGCCAGATTTATATCAATCCTTCTGACAATTTGCGCGAAGATTTTCAACGTCTCGCTGATCAAGAAAAACAATTAACGAATTCACTGGAAGTATTACGTGATCAACCCGGACAGTTGCAAGACGGTGAGCCAGTTTCTTTGATGGTGAATACGGGTCTGGGTGTTGATGTAAGCTTATCGCTTGCTGCTGGTGCAGAAGGTGTGGGTTTATATCGCACTGAAATTCCTTTTTTAATGCGCGATCGATTTCCAACTGGCGAAGAACAACGCGTTATTTATCGACAATTACTGGCCTCTTTTGCACCACGCTATGTCACGATGCGCACATTAGACATTGGGGGTGATAAATCACTTCCGTATTTTCCCGTTCATGAAGCGAATCCATTTTTAGGATGGCGTGGCATTCGAATTTCACTCGATCATCCCGATATTTTTCTGACACAAGTGCGCGCCATGATGCGAGCCAGTCGAGGCTATCAAAATTTACGAATTATGTTGCCGATGATTACTGATGTCAGTGAAGTCGATGAATCCATTCGCCTCTTAAATAAAGCCTATTCTGAGGTTGTTGAAAGTTATCCTGATGTCATCATGCCGAAAATAGGTGTCATGATTGAAGTGCCCGCAGCAGTTTGGCAAGCGCGTGCAATTGCAAAACGCGTTGATTTTCTCTCAGTCGGCAGTAATGATTTAACACAATATATGCTTGCTGTTGATCGAAATAATGCACGTGTTGCATCATTGTTTGACTCATTGCACCCTGCTGTCTTGCGTGCATTACTGCATGTGGCTGACGCAGGTCATCAAGAAGGTAAACACGTCAGTATTTGCGGTGAATTAGCGGGTGATCCTGTCGCTGTTCTGTTATTAATCGCGATGAGTTTTGATTCCTTGAGCATGAGTGCGTCATCGCTCAGTCGAATTAAATGGGTGATTCGTCATTTTACACGCAAACAAGTGTGTCAGTTGTTACAAGAAGTGTTACAAATGGAAAGTCCCATCATGATTCGCTGTCGCATGGAATTAGCATTAGAAGAAGCGGGTCTTGGTGAATTAGTGCGAGCGGGGAAAAGAAAGTGATTGTTTATTTGTTAATTGGTGCAGCAGCAGGGTTACTCTCAGGTCTTTTTGGTATCGGCGGTGGCGTCATTGTTGTTCCAGCATTATCTTACGTTTTTCTGCATGATGGAACACATACAGCATTTGATGCAATGCATGCAGCAGTTGCGACATCTCTTGCTGTCATGATCATGACGTCTCTGTCAGCGCTTTATGCGCATCAACGTGCGCGCAGTGTACGTTGGGTGATGATCAGCCCCATGTTACCAGGATTGGTTGTCAGTAGTTTAATCGGCGCTGCTATTGCGCATTATTTGCCGTCTTCTATTTTGCGCATTTTTTTCGGCATTTTTTTAATTTACATTGGTTGGCCATTGATATTTGGTCAAACAACTCTTCTAGAACCGAAAACAATTTCCGTGAAAGTGTTGCGCATTATTTCGCTCTGTGTGGGTGCGTTGTCGGGTGTTTTAGGTGTTGGTGGTGGCGCATTATTAGCGCCGATTTTTTTGCGTGCTGGATTAAATATGCATGAAACAGCGGGAACGTCCGTTGTATGCGGTCTCACAATTGGTCTGACAACGACACTCGGATTTTTATTTTTGCAATGGTTTGGTCGATTACAATTTCAAGCAGGGTCAAGTTATATTGATTTTTCTGCTTTTACCAGTGTTGCAGTTGCAAGTGTTTTGCTGGCACCATTCGGTGCAAAATTAGCGCGACGCTTACCGAGAATTATGGCGCGTCGCATTTTTGGATTTTTTTTATTGTGTATGGCGCTCGACATGTTATTAACAGCAAGGTGAAACATGTTAATTTATCCACATATTAATCCTGTGATTGTTCATATCGGTCCCATCGCTATTCATTGGTATGGCGTGATGTATTTGATGGGTCTTTTTTTAGCGTGGCTTTTTTTAAGTTTTCGAATACATTCCCGTGGACTGACACAAGAAAAATTACTCGACATTTTGTTTTACGCCATGTTGGGCGTCTTAGTGGGTGGGCGTTTAGGTTACATGTTATTTTATGATTTTTCGGATTTCATTCACGCACCTTGGCGATTGTTTATGATTTGGCAAGGTGGTATGTCGTTTCATGGTGGCTTGATTGGTGTCCTCGTTGTGATTTGGATTTATTCACGAGTGAATAAAATTTCATGGATTGATTTAATGGATTTCATCGCACCTGTTGTTCCGTTAGGTCTTGCGGCAGGCCGATTAGGAAATTTTATCAATGGTGAATTATGGGGACGCGTGACAACGATGCCATGGGGCATGGTGTTTCCAAATGCAGGACCTTTGCCACGACATCCTTCACAGCTGTATGAATTTTTTCTTGAAGGCATTTTATTATTTATTATTCTGTGGGTGTTTTCTGCTAAACCGCGACCGCGTTTTGCTGTATCGGGTTGTTTTTTATTATTCTATGGATTATTTCGTTTTATCGTAGAATTTTTTCGGCAACCGGATATTCAAATTGGTTTTGTCGCATTTGGTTGGATGACAAAAGGGCAACTTTTTTCTTTGCCGATGATTCTGATTGGTTTAACCATGTTGATTTGGGCATATAGGAGACCGGAGGTCCATGCAACAATATCTTAATTTTCTGCGACATATTCGCGACACCGGCGTCACCAAAAAAGACCGCACAGGTGTGGGAACGCGGAGCACATTTGCATATCAAATGCGTTTTGATTTGCAAAAAGGATTTCCACTGGTTACAACAAAAAAATTATATTTGCGCGGAATTATCCACGAATTATTATGGTTTTTGCATGGCGAAACAAATATTCGATATTTACAAGAAAATAAAGTGTCGATTTGGGATGAATGGGCAGATGAAAATGGCGAGCTCGGTCCAGTGTATGGAAAACAATGGCGTGCATGGGAAACAGCGTCTGGCAAAACAATTGACCAAATCAGTGAATTGATTCAGGCGATCAAAACTAATCCTGATTCTCGTCGTTTAATTGTGAGCGCGTGGAATGTCGGTGAAATTGATAAAATGAAATTGCCGCCATGTCATTTATTATTTCAATTTTATGTCGCGAACAATAAATTATCTTGTCAACTTTATCAACGTTCAGCGGATGCATTTTTAGGTGTGCCATTTAATATTGCATCTTATTCTTTGTTGACACACATGATTGCGCAACAATGTGATCTTGATGTCGGTGAATTTATTTGGACGGGTGGCGATTGTCATATTTATACTAATCATCTCGAACAAGTTGATTTGCAATTATCACGACTACCATTACCTTTGCCAAAATTAATGATCAAGCGTAAACCTGATAGTTTGTTTGATTATGTTTTTGACGATTTTGAAATGGTCGATTATCAATCTCATCCGCATATTAAAGGCGCGGTTGCGGTTTAAAATGCGGAGGAATTTTTTCGATGAAATTATTACGCTATGGCGCGTTGGGTGCTGAAAAACCAGGCTGTTTAGATCAATCCGGATGTGTACGTGATTTATCAAAACATGTGAGTGACATTGGCGGTGAAACATTGTTGCCAAAAAATCTCGAACGCTTACGTGCGCTGAAATTAGATGATTTACCGCTCGTAAAAAATCCTGGGCGCATTGGTGCGTGTGTTAGTGGTGTCGGAAAATTTGTGTGTATTGGCTTAAATTATGCGGATCATGCAGCAGAAACGAATGCAAAATTACCCGAAGAACCGATTGTTTTTTCGAAAGCAACAAGCGCAATTTGCGGGCCATATGATCCCATTTTAATTCCAAAAAATTCTACACATACGGATTGGGAAGTTGAATTAGGCATTGTGATTGGTCAAGTCGCAAAACGCATCGCGGAAAAAAATGCGTTTGATTATATTGCTGGATATTGTGTGATCGATGATGTTTCAGAACGAAAATTTCAAAAGGCGACGTCACAATGGATGAAAGGAAAAAGTTTCGATACCTTTGGCCCGATTGGTCCGTGGTTGGTGACACCTGATGAAATTCACGATCCGCAAAATTTAGCATTGTGGTTAGAAGTGGATGGTAAGCGATATCAAAATGGAACGACCCGCAATATGATTTTTGGTGTTGCAAAATTAGTGAGTTATTTAAGCGAATTTTTTACGTTGCATCCTGGCGATATTATTTCAACCGGCACACCTGCAGGTGTCGGCATGGGCATTAAACCTGAACCCGTTTATTTAAGAGCAGGTCAGATTGTTCGCTTAGGAATTGAAGGATTGGGCGAGCAAGAGCATGTGATGGGGCAGGAGTGATTAAAATACGATTTTTATCGAAATTTATCAATAAAATCAAATAGTTAAGCAAAAATGCCTCACTGGGATTTTAACACCCTTCATTTCGATAAGCTCGCGCTAATCCGCCTCGCTGTGCGTTTTCTTGTAATGCAGTCGTCCGATCACTAGTCGCACCCGTAAAGAGCATTTGCTTTTTGAGTTCTTCGCAGGTAGGCGAAGATTTTTTGCCATGCAACATTGAACAGGCTGCGAGAAAAATTAAGCAAAATGCTAAACTGATACGAATGAGGTGCGCCATGGAGTTCTCCTTATTTTCCGTGAAACACTCTACAGAAGCTCATAACGTTGTACAATGGAAATCTATCGCCATCCAGTGTATCTTGTAGAAAATTTTTTCAATCGAGGGTAGAGGAGTTACAACATCCGAAAAAAAGACAAACACGCACAGCGGGAAGCAGAAAAATACGAAAATCCCGTTCCGAGTCGTGAATATATCATTGAATATCTGACCACCGCGGGTCGTCCTATGACACATCGTCAATTATTGACGGGTCTCGAGGTTGATTCGCCTGAAGAAAAAGAAGGCATGCTGCGACGTATCAAGGCCATGTTGCGTGATGGTCAACTGATTCAAAATCGACGTGGCGCTTATGGCTTGCCCGATAAAATGGATTTGATCGCAGGGCGTGTTAGTGGACATCGAGATGGTTTTGGTTTTGTGATGCCAGATGATGGTAACGATGATATTTTCATCAATGCGCGACATATGCGTCGTGTTTTCCATGAAGATCGTGTTTTAGTGCGAATTATTGGGCTAGATCAACGCGGTCGGCGCGAAGGCGCCATTGTTGAAGTCACCGAACAAAATACGCACGAAGTGGCGGGTCGATTATGGGTTGAATCTGGCGTGACTTTTGTTCAACCCTCGAATACGCGTATTACGCAGGATATTTTAATTCCACCTGAAGCAGTGCATTCAGCGCAACATGGTCAAATGGTTGTCGCTAAGATAACGACTCAACCCAGTGCAACGACACGACCGTTGGGCGAAATCATTGAAGTCATTGGTGACCATATGGCGCCAGGTATGGAAATCGATTTAGCGATTCGTAATCATGAATTGCCTTACGAATGGCCAGATGATGTCTTGCAAGAAGCAGAAAAATTTCCTGAATTAGTACCGGAAGAAGCATTTGGCGGACGTGTCGATTTGCGAAATTTACCCTTCGTGACCATCGATGGTGAAGATGCGAAAGATTTTGATGATGCTGTTTATTGTGAAAAAACATCGCGTGGTTGGCGATTATTTGTTGCGATTGCTGATGTCAGTTATTATGTTCGCCCAAACTCAGCACTCGATCGCGAAGCACTCAATCGTGGAAACTCAGTTTATTTTCCGGGTCGCGTGATTCCCATGTTGCCGGAAGCGCTGTCAAATGGATTATGTTCACTCAATCCAAAAGTTAATCGTTTAGCATTGGTTTGCGAAATGCAAATTAGTGCTGCAGGAAAAATTACACATTCAGAATTTCATGAAGCTGTTTTCAAATCGCGTGCGCGTTTAACGTATACAGAAGTGTATGCATCAGTGATGAAAGGCGATCCTGTTTTACGCAAAAAACATGACGACATTTTTCCGCATTTAGCCGATTTATTTGCGTTGTATCGCTTACTCGCGCGAAGTCGTAAAAAACGCGGCTCGATTGATTTTGATTTACCTGAAACGCGAATTATTTTTGGTGTTGATCGCAAAATTGAACGCATCGTTCAATCAGAACGTAACGATGCACATCGTGTGATCGAAGAATGTATGTTGTGCGCCAATATTTCTGCGGCAAAA
>Ga0207150_1034_pt1 | contig 37877 bp, 34 predicted proteins | sample Alteio_BWMinHeat_32_FD_153526 | JGI IMG/M metagenome (GOLD analysis project Ga0207150, IMG submission 153526) | Enriched cells from forest soil in Barre Woods Harvard Forest LTER site, Petersham, Massachusetts, United States -... | ecosystem: Environmental > Terrestrial > Soil > Temperate forest >...
TTGTATTCCTCGACGCGAAAGGAAACCTGATTATCAAATTCCCGTCGCGCGCCTCCACGGACCCGTATGAAGTATTTTCCCAGGGTTGCAGTGGACCTGAGCGGCACTTCACCGCTGATACCACCGAAATCGTCGGCCACCACTGTGGTTTCAGAAATCTTCTCATCGAGTGGGCTGTAGACGGACACCGTAAAGTGACTACCCGAATACCACGACTTCGCGTGTGGCTCATCGTAGCGGGCGTCGCCAACCCATGCCTTGAATTTGACTGCTTGACCTGGGCGATACACTGGTCGGTCCGTGATGATATACGCCTTGGTGGACTTGGCACTTTCGTCGTAGCGCCTGTCGCTGTCTATGCCCCATTGTTCGAAATACGCGAAGCCCTGCATTGAGTTGGGCGGCGAATCCTTGCGACGCGCCGTGATCAACCAATCGAAGTTGCGCGCGAGTTTAATGCCAGACAACACCAGCATCCCGTCTTTGTTCGTCCTGCTGCTGAAACGGCAGCTATCAACGACCCGCGTGATAAAGTCATCACCCTGATGTTCAGGTTCCTCGTGCCAGCCAACAAACTCGATCTGCGCACCTGGCAGCGGTTGGCCCGTGCGGGAGTCAGCAACATAGTAAAGCAATTTGCCGTCGAGCGCCTTATGCGCAATGGCTGTATCGGCGATCGAGACCAACGTATGGACGGTATTACCGTCGGCGATTCTGGCCGTAAGCAGGTACGCGCCCGGATTCTCCACAGGAACGGTTATGGTCGTCAGTTTCTCGCAATGATGGGACGGCGCGTCGAGAGCCACGTCCCACGACGCGGCAAGCTCGTCGAGATAGGCATCGTCAACCATGGACATCGCTGCTGCAGCAAGATCGATTCGGCCGCGGTCGAGTTTCTCCGGGCGCGTGCTGAGGTAATCCTTGGCGTCGTCGAAGAACTTGGCGGCCTTAATCGCGCGCACTTCGAAGGTGACTTTCTTGGCGTTTCGAAACCGGAAGGGAATTACCGGCTTAACGCCCGCCGGCCCGTCCTGATGTTCCTCGAATTGACCCCAGTTGCCGACAATTCGATTCAGATCGCGCTGCCGCTCGTTCTTATCGCCAGTCCCGTATTCCTCAATCGCTGCTTTCAAGGCAGCGACGGCTTTTTCGTACTGGCGGCGCTTCTCATAAATCCACGCCAGATGGTCGCGGGCTTTCTCACCACTAGCAGACTTACCCCGCGCCGCAATACGTTCAAAGATCTTGATGCAATTGCACTCGTCAGGGACCTGAATACGTTTCGGACCCGTTTCCAGTCGGGCGATGAACTCATTGTCCGCCAAATTGTGTAGCGCGAACACAGTCTTGTCATCGGTAGCGTCTGCATCTTCCAAAGCCCGCTGAATTTGCCGTTCAAGCCGATGAATCTCAAACTCCTTTTGCCAGAATTCGCCCTGTATCAGCTCGATACGATCGCGGAGCGCCGGGTCGAGCCGTTGGGCCTCTGCCAGCAGCCAGCGCCAGCGCTCGCCATCGCTCACGGCGGATGAGTAGTCCTTGGGCATCGTGTGAAAGATTGGCTTGCCTTCGTCATCGACAGGAATGCCGGTGTGGTCTCGATAGTCCCATTCCGCATCGGCGTTGTCGAGTTCCGGCAATCCGGCGATATCGGTCAAATCGTAGAGACTCCGACCGTATTCGGAGTGGAATTCGGCGTGAAAGTCATTCTGCCGGACCGCTTCGGCGAATTGCAGATACAATTCCGCGACGGCCGGCTTGTCCGCTTCACTCGCGGCCAGATTCACCGCTTCTGCGAAGAGTTTCAAAGCGCGAACGCGATCGCGCCTCTGGCACGATACCCTCTGACTATGCCCTCGGTGGAATTCTCCAAAGTTGATGTAGCCATAGTGATTGTCCGCCAAGAAACTCAGCGCCGCGGCCCGCAGCAAGCGCCAGTTCTCTTTGTGGTTGCCGATGACTTGGTCCCGAAATTCATCGATCTCATCGATGCGTCCCAGTTTTTGCAAACAGGTGATTGCGGTATTGAAATCGTTGCTGACTTCGCGGGGGTCGGAAGACGGATCGAGTGCCAGTCGGCGCAACGATCCGTAGGCGTCTTTGAAGTTGCCGTTGGCGAATTGTGCCATTGCGGCTTTTCGCTCGTCGGCTGCTGGCCTTTTGTCCTCGGCCATGAGCCACCACGCCGCCGCGACGATTGACATCAAACTCAGCACTCCGATTCTGGAACGCGACATCATGGTTTCCTCGCTGCCGGGTCTCTGAGGTGTAAGGCATGAACGAAGAATAGACGACTTCAGCGGCTCTAGATCACGCTCTGCCAAGGATAAGAACCTGATCACGCCGACCACTAGCTTAGCTAAAGGCCCGTCTTCGGATGCCCGTTTCTGGTACAATATTCCCAACTCGTCAGAACGAAGCGGAGCGTTTCATGAGTCATTCAATGCCATTTGCGGACGTGCTCGAAGCGGCGGATCAACTCTCCCAGGACGAGCAGCAGGAATTGATCGCTATTCTGAATCACCGCTTGGCGCAAGCAGGCAGACAACGCTTGGCAGCCGAGGTTCAGGAATCGCGACAGGAGTTTGCCGCGGGGCGATGTTCGCCAACAACTCCGCAAGAGTTGATACGCGAGATCATGAAATGAGACGCCTTCTGCTGCAATCAACAGCATTCGTGCGGGCGGCGCGACAACTCGTTAAAAGGAATCCTGCGGCGACCGCGACATTAGAGGCGACATTGACCGCGCTTGTGGACGATGCCTTCCAGCCCGCTTTGAAAACCCACAAGCTCAAGGGCGAGCTCGCCGGTTCTTGGGCATGCAGTGCCGGCTACGACTTGCGAATTCTCTTTGAGTTCGTGCAACATGAAGGTAGCGAGGCCATCCTCCTGCAAACCGTCGGAACGCATGACGAGGTTTACTAGAGTCGATCTGCCAATTGACTTCATTCTCGACGGTGAAGTGACATGCCACTGTCAACTGCACATCCGATTACCTGACACACTGCCGCGTTTGGCATACATCTTGCACTCAACACCTCCATTACACCCAGCGAGCCTGTGCGAGTAGGTTGCACTTTTCCAGCTCCGTGTACCTGCGCGCAACCCAAGGAGGTTTACCATGAGTCGATACAGTAAGTTCCTGCACCCCCTCGCCATTTCACTCGCGATGGCGGCTCCAGTCTTCGCTCAGCACGGATCGAATCAGCACGGAGGCGGCAACTATCACAGTGGCGGCGGAAACAATCACGGAGGTGGTGATTACCATCATGGCGATGACCATCACGGTGGCTACGGAAGCTTCGGCTTCTACGGCGTGCCCTTGTACGGTGGCGTCTACTTCGGTTCCGCCCCCTATGGTTACGACTACCGCTATCGCTACGGCCCCCGTTGGAATTTCGATTACTACAGCGCGCCATTGGATGTGCCGATGCCCGCGACGATCGTTGTGCGTGTCCCGGCAGACGCCAAAGTCTGGTTCGACGACACCTTGACACAATCGACCGGCGAGTCTCGGTCCTTCGGCACTCCCCCCTTGAACGCCGGATCGGTCTTCCACTACACCATCCGCGCTCAGTGGAACGACAAGGGGCAAATGGTTGACCGAAGTCAGCAGGTTGACGTCATGGGCGGACGGACCTCCCTGGTCGATTTTACCCAGCCGCGACCGTAGGTGCTGACCCTTGGAGGTGCCGTCCGTTGGATCGTAGATTATTTCGGGTGGCACGCCCTGAGTCCGCGAAGGGCGTGGTCTGATATCACCGCTCGCTCACGCTCCCGGCTCGCCTCATTTGCTCAGCACGCCCTTCGCGGACTCAGGGCGTGCCACCCAATTCTCAGCGAATAACTCGGCATTTCGGCAACGCCTTGCGCACTTGAGCTTCACCATCGTCGCTCACCCCGGTATCGCTCACGTCGAGCCATTCCAGGTCCTTCCAATCCACAAGCGCCTTCACGCCGCCATCCGTCAACGCCCAGCCGGAGAGATCCAGCGCCATTCGCGGCTCAATCGCCGCAAGATAATACTTGAAACCGACATCCGTGCGGGCCAGCGTGGGAACTTCGAGAGAATGAAGCTTCAGTCCAACCAACTCGTTGAGGCCCTTACCCGTCACCGGGGTAGACTTCAAGCTCAACGACTTCAAACCCTTTAACTCGCTTAGAGCCTTGAGGTCGTTATTGCTCACTTTGGTGTAGTCCAGGTTCAGCCCGTGCAACTGCTTCAAGGCCGCCAGTTTTTTCAGCCCAATACCCGTGACTTTGGTCCCTGCTAAATTCAGCGTTTCCAAGTCCTGCATGGCAGTCAAGGCCTGCAGCCCATCGTCGGTGAGCTGCACATTCCAGAGATCCAACCTACGCAGATGCTTGAGCTTGGCGATCTCCTTCAAACCCTCGTCGGTTATCTGCGTGCTACCGAGGGAAAGCTCCTCAAGGTCCTCCAGCCCGGTCAACACTTGAAGGCCTGCATCGGTGACGCGAGTGCCTTGCAAATGCAACAACTTAAGCCTCTTGAGACTTCCAAGCTTCTTGAGGCTCTCGTCCCCGATTTTCCAATTGGCAAGATCCAACCTACTCGGGTTGTCAAGCACCGCCAAAAATCGCTCAAGTGCGCCTTCACTTTTGACCTCTTCCGGAAGAAGCAACGATGACAATTTCAGGCCGGACAGCGCGTCGAGTCCTTCGTCGCTTAGATTCCAGTCCGACAAATCGAGCGCCGTCGGCCGTGCCACCGCGGCGAGGTAATTCTTCAACCCTAGGTCAGTCCGTGCGGCTCGGGGAATGACCAGCGTGTGCAATTTGAGACCGGCCAACTCTTTCAGACCGTCGTCGCTGACCAGCGTGTCCCCCAGGTAGAGATTCTCCAGGCCCTTGACCTTGGCAATCGGCTTCAGCGCCTTATCCGCGATTTGCCAGCCCGTCAGGTCAAGCGCTGCCGGCGAGTCAATAGCCGCGAGGTAGTGCGGCACGGCTTCGTCATTCTGCAATGGCTTGGGCAAGATGATGGCGCCGAACTTTCTCCCTGCCAGACTCTTAAGCCCCTCTTCGGTCACTTGCCAGCGCTCCAGATTCAAGACGCTCGGCTCATCCAAGGCAGACAAGTAGGGTTTGATCGTATCATCCGTCCGCAGCGATATCTCCAGATCGGAGAGATGAACCCCGGCGAGTTCTTTGAGCCCGGCCTCCCCTACCTTGGTCCCACTGATCGTCAAGGAATGGAGGCGGCCACTTCGGGCGAGCTCCTTCATGCCGGCATCCGTGATCGGGGTGCTGAACAGCAAGACGTTGCGCAGCCCCTTAAACTCCGCCAGCGTCTTCATGCCTGCATCGGTAACATCGGTTGAAGACAAGTTCAAGGTTTCCAGCTTCGTAAGCGCCGCCAGTTCCTTCAGCTCGGCGTCCGTTATTCTGGTGTCGCGCAACGACAACGTCCGCAGGCTCGGCATCTGTGCCAGGTCCTTCAAGCACGCACCCGTGACTTTGGTATTCTCCAGGGTTAGCCGCTGCAATTTCTTCAGAGATTGAAGCTTGGCAAGCCCGGGGTCGCCGATCAGCGTACTCTCGAGGTTCAGATTGCGCAGGTCTTCCAACCGTGCCAGGTCCGCCGTGCACTTGTCGGTCACTTTCCAGCGACGCAGACTGAATTCGGTCGGCGACGCCACCGCGGCCAACACATAGCGCAACCCTTCATCGTTTGCAAAAGCGTCCGGTACATCGAGCCCCTTGAGCTTGAGCCCATTAAGCTTTTTCAATCCTTCCGCCGTGACGCTGGTCCCTCCCAGCCAGAGGTCTTCCAAGCCCGAAAGCTTGCGCAGGTCGTCGGCGCATTGGTCGGTCACCCGGGTAGCGTAGAGATCCAGAAAATGAAGCTCTTGACAGCCGGTCAGTTCCTTCACAGCGGCGTCGGTGATCTGCGTGCCGTTGAAGCTGGCTCGACGCAGCTTTTGGTATTGAGCCAGCCTTTTGACGGTTGTATCGGTAATCGACGTGCCTCCCAGCCATACCGATGTCAGGTTCTCCAGACCGGTCTGCGTATCGAAAGCGCGGTCGCTCACATTTCTGCCGCCGGCCATGAGGAACCGCAATTCATTCGATGCGATGAGGCGACGGAGCGTCGTGTCCGAAATCGCGCCGCCTACGGTCAGGGCTTGCAAGTGGTGCAGCGTCAGCAATTCGCGGTAGCCGGCGTCCGTCGTTCCGGAGCCGGCCTCCAGCATACGCAGGCTTTCCAGGCGTGCGACATCCTTGGCACCGGTATCGCCCACCGCCGTGACGCCCAGCCACAGCTGCAGCAGGTTTAGCTTCGTCAGCTCCTTGATGCCCACGTCCGTCACTCTCGTGCCGCGGATATTCAGTGACTGCAAAGCCTGCAGCTTGCCAATGTCGGCCATGGCCTCATCGCCAATATTGACGGAATGCAGACTCAGCTCTTTCAATTGTGTGAGCCGCGTGAGCGGGGTTAGCCTCCTGGACAGAATTTTGGAGTAACTCAGGTCCAGGCACTCCAGGCCGCGCAGCTCCGCGAGGTCGTTGAGGTCCCGCTCTGACAGGATGGTCCAGTGGATGACGAGCCAGCGCAGCGTTTTCATCCCGGCCAGTTCCTTGAGAAGCCAGCCATTCATCTCGTGGCCTTTGTTGCGCGTCGGCTCCATTTCGTGGGTCGGGATGTCCAACACGAATCCCGTGGCCGGAACAGGGAGCTTGGCCAGGACGCCCTGGCGTGGATAACGGAATCGAAAGGCAGGAAGGTCACACGGCGAGCCGGCTTCCTCGAGCGGAATAAACTGCCGCGCACCAAACTCGCCCAGATGCATCCACCCCACTTCCGCGCCGGCCTCTTGCCAGGCTTTGGTGACTTCCGCCGGTAAGCGCTCCGGTGCCGCCGGCTTCGTGCCCTCAGAGGCGCTTCCGGCAGCCAACACGGGCAAAGAAATGACCAGGACGACTAAACCGGCAATGCAAAACCGTGGATACGCCATGGAGCCTCGCAGAAAATGGGATCGACGTAGGACCGCTGCTTGATGGAATTTGTAGGCGAATTGAAGCACGAAAACACGAAAAAATGCAAACATTGCGCGGCCGAGCAGCCGAATGGACATCCGAGAACGAGCCACGGATTGAACACGGATCAAACACGGAAAGAACGGAAGAGAAGATCTCAAATGGCATTTATCCGTGTTCCGTCCGTGTTCAATCCGTGGCTCAGTTTGAAATTTTCACAGGCATGCAAGCATGTTTCGTGTTTTCGTTTTTTCGTGCTTGAATTGGGGCTGCCTACTGCCGTTGGCTCGCTAGCGGCACGGGCGCGCTATGACTTGTGATTTGAGATTTCGGCCGCATAAAATGACGAATACCATGGCCCCGCCGCCGCACGGAAAACTCGTCGCCATGCTCCTGCAACGCTGCCCGCGCTGCCGCAAGGGGCGCCTGTTCAAGGGTCTCGTCACCATGAACGATCCCTGCCCGGTTTGCGGCCTCGTCCTGGAGCGTGAGCCCGGCTACTTCTTCGGCGCCATGTACCCCAGCTACGCCATGTCCATCGCCTTCCTTATCCCTGCGTATTTCTTGCTGCAATGGCTGCTGCCCACCTGGTCCGAGTACTTCGTGGTTCTACTCGCCACCGCATGCTATCTCCCGTTTGTCCCAATCGTCTTCCGCTACTCCCGCGTCATCTGGATCTACTTCGACCGCACCGCTGCTCCCAGCGAAGCCTCCACCCCCAGTGGTTGGATACAGTGGCGCGAAAGGCAAAACGGCGAAAAACACGAGCCGCAACCATAACGGCGAGCCGGGAGCGTCAGCGACCGGTGATCGAGTTGCTTGCTTTTTTTAGCTGTCCTGACTCGCTGGTTACGGATTCTTGTCCACTGTCAGACCAGTCGCATATTTCGCTGAGCCGTTGGTATCCGTGACTGTCAGCGTATAAGGGTTGGGATTATTAGTCCGATCATATACCGCGACTCCGGTGAACTGGATATACCACGTCTGCGATGCTGGCGGCCCCTGTAAGGTCGTGCCGTTATACGAGAACTGGCCGTTGCTCATTGTACCGCTGACGGGATATGTAGCGTCGCTTGATCCCCTTGCGGTGAAGTTGCTCGTTACATGCGTGTCTGGTTGCGGCGAAGTAATACCAATGAGGTGGTGTCCGACAAGCTTGAAGGTAGCAGAAACTTCCTCAGCGACCTTGTTGCCCTTGGCGTCAGTGCCCCACACCCACAAAACATAGGAATCACCTTCTCTTAGGCCTGAAAAGTTAATGGACCACGGTCTATCGTTTGACCCCAGTCGTTGCCCTTTGAATAGGGGGTTCTTGCTCGCCTCCGGGAACTTTGTGCCTGGCTTCGCGAGGACGCCATGCAGGAACCCAACATCGCCGTCGGCGAATCCCTCGGCTAAGAACTCGCCGGAGCCATCTACCGAGCCTGTGCAAGTTTTGGGATCAGGCGACGTAATTGATTTGATTACACCGGTTATTGGCATGACAACTTTCCTCCCTACGGGCTGTCGCCCTTTTGAGTAATGGGTTTGATCACGACGTTTCGAAACGACGCCGAACTGTTGTAAACGTAAAGCCCCAGCGGTGCACGCGGATTGAAGACGGCCTGAATTCCCTCGAGCGGCACGCCCACAGGCTTGGCCTTAATGATGTTGCGCAATGCGACCTGTGCCTGAGCGTCGAGTGTAGCCTTCGATATTCGGCCCACGAAATCGTTCTTGCCCCACACCGCGCTAATCCCGTCCGGACCGACATCCAGCGTGATTTCACGCCAAAAATCGAGGTAGGGCCCGCCGGCGGGTCGGAATAATTCCGGGGCAAGATAACTAGGTTCCACGTCCCAAAGGTGTTTGCCATTGGCTTCCGCGAACAAGGAATTACCGAGGTGCACCTGGTTGCCCTTCGGCCGCGGTGGTGGCGGTACACCAGGTGTAAGTTTCTGCCAAAGCGCGGAGCCTTCCTGCCAGTCTTGGTCCCACACCTTTGCGGTGTCATGGATGTCGTCAAATGCCAGTCGTATGAACTCGTGCAATACGTAGTCTCCGGCAGATTCGTCCACCAGCCCGGCAAATAACCCAACTTCAGCCATGGGACCGCCGCTCATACCATGCCGTACCTCAGCATGAAGGCGGTAGCCCGAACTCTGTGGATCGCGAAGCAATTGCAAAAGACCGCAATCGTGCCACGTGTGGACACCAAACGTACCCTCTTGGTCTTCTGAACAATAGGATTCACTTTCTCCGACTGCCCATTCCGCCCAGACGGGCTTCCCTGTCTCCCCGATCAGCGTCACCTCCTCCCCGCGTGCCAGCTTCCTCTCGATTTCCTGCAGTGGTGCGTCCGGATCAGGCGGCGTCTCCGGATTTGTACTGGGACGCCTGTAGAGGAGCGCCGCTACCACCGCTGCCACCGCAAGTGCCGCGACCACCGCCGCCGCCCGCTTGGGCAACCGCCGCCAAAACCGCGCATACCACGGCAGCGGCCGGGCCAGCGTCGGTTTGTGATCGAGCCAACGCTGCAAATCATCGGCGAGCTCCTGTGCTGTTGCGTATCGGTCCGCGGACTGCCGCTCCAGGCAACGCAAGCAAACCGCTTCCAGGTCCTTCGAGATTTCCCCTCGAAAACCGCGCGGCGGTGCTAACTCGCCCTTGCGCACCATGTCGAGCGTCTCGATTTTGCTTTTTCCCTTGAATGGCGGCCGTCCCGCGAGCATCTCGTACAAGACCGCTCCGAGCGAGTAGATATCCGAGCGCGGCCCGACATCCTTCAGCTTTCCCTCCGCCTGCTCGGGCGCCATGTAGCTGGCCGTGCCCATGATCGCGTCGGCTTCCGATAGGCCGGTGTCGGTGTCCTGCAGTTTCGCCAGGCCGAAGTCGCAGATCTTGGGCGTTCCATCGGCCGCCAACAGCACGTTCGAAGGCTTCAGATCGCGGTGGATAATCTTGTGTTGGTGAGCGGCTTGCAGACCCTGGGCAAGCTTCAGTGCCAGCTCCGCTGCTTCGCGTTGACCCAGACGTCTGCCCTCGCTCTTCTCGAGCTTCTCCGCGAGCGTGCCGCCTTCCATCAACTCCATGGAGAGGTAAAGCTGCTCCTGGTCTTCACCGCAATCGTAAACTTGAATGACGTGCGGATGCCGTAGCCGCGCTATGGCCCGCCCCTCCACGAGAAACCGCTCGCGAGCCTTTTCGTCCCGGCAGTACGACCCGTGAATCTTCTTAATGGCGTCGGTCCGGTGCAGGCGCCGATGCCAACCCTTGTACACAACCCCCATCCCGCCTTCCCGGATCTTGCACAGTTGCTGGTATGGGCCGAAATCGCGCGCGATTGACGTCTTGCCTGGCGGCGCATCGAACGATAGGTCCGCCTCGGCTTCCTCTTCCCGCGGCTCCTGAGGCAGAGTAGTTTCCAGGAGTTCGCTCGATCCCTGCGCCACCGGACTCACGGCGGCGTTGGCACCGGCGCTCTCACGCACCTTCGCAATCAGCGAGCTGTCCTGACCTGTCTCCCCGGCCCTCTCTTCGACCGACGACTGGCACGCCCCACAGAGGTCAATATGCTCGGCCACGGCGTCCAGCGCCGCCAGGGACAAACGCCCCAAGGTGTAAGCCTCAAGAACCTCGCGGCTCGGACAGGAGTTCTCGCATACCGATGAGGGCACAGATACTTCCTTTGCGGTTCGATCCCCAAACCGGGTCAGTTGTCGATCAACCCCGCGAATTCCTCGCGCAGCCGCGCCAGCACACGTCCCTTGGCGAGGTACACGGCGTTGACGGTCATTTGCAGCTCTTGGGCAACATCCCGGGGCGGCTCGCCGTCCACGACTACCCGCCAGAATGCCCGCCATCTCTTTTCCTCGAAATTGAGCTTGATCAACTCCAAGGCCCGCCCGTACAGAAGCCGCGTCTCCTCCCTGACCGTGGCCGCATCGCCATCGGACGATGCCGCGATCTCGTCAAAGTCCCGCTCCCCTTCCTGGATCGGTTGCCCGCGCTTCGAACGCCAGCGGTCGCGCAGCTTATTCTGCGCGATTCGATGCAGCCAGCCGCGAAACGTGTCGCCCTCACGATCGCGGTGAAACTCGCCGATCTTCCGCGACACGGCCAGGAAGACTTCCTGCCGTACGTCCGCGATGTCTGCATCCTGCAATCCCGCCCGTTGTGACCAGCGGTCCACAAGCGGCGAATACAGGCTGACCATCTGTTCCCAGGCAGCCTGTTCCCGAGCTCGAACACGTTCGAGCAGACTCAAGGAAGTCGAATGACTCGACTCACCAGGATTAACGTTCCGATCTGTCACCGTTTGGCGCCCAGAAAAAAAGACGAGAGCGGGGGCGGGTGATTTTCATCGACGCTTCAATCAGTTTCATTACATCGAATTGAGTCACGCGCTCGGACCCATCCGCCCCGCGCCCTATCACTTCTTCTCCCGCGGATCCGGATACTTCTCGCACACCTTCTTGAACGCTTCACTTCGAAGGATCGGGCCCAGTTCTTCATCGGCGTGGAACATCCACAGTGCCTGTCCCTCCTTCGATGCTCGTTCCAGCACGGCCTCGGTCCCCGGCACGTCGCCGGCGAGGGCGTACACGACCGCTTCGAGCACACGATCCTGGTAGCCTTTTTCCAGCTTGCGCAACTCTAGAAGTGCTTCATCCACTTTCTTGTCATGGGCGAGGCTGCGGATCATGAGGCTCCTGAAACGCCATTGGTTTATTGGGTTCTTCAAAAGCTGTTGTTGATTGGCTTTGAGAAGCTGCACTGCCTCGGCATAGTGCTCTTCCAGGAACTTCAGGTCCGCCTCCCACAGGGCGAGGTTTTCATCACCCGTCTTGCGGTGGAGCTCGATAAGCCGCCCAAGGCCCCCACCATCCTTCGCATTCCGGAAACGCCAGCTTAGGGCACCAAACGCCAGCTCCTTGTCCTCAATCTGCTGGTAGGCTTCCAGTCCGTGTCCCGCTTGATACGCCGTCGCTGCAAAGCTGCGCGCATAGCGGTTCTTATCCTCAGGGGTGAGCCCCGGCTGATTCATGCCGTTCTTCAACTCAGTCTCAGCCTCGGCGTACTGCTTCTTGCTGAGCAATATCTGGCCGCGCACGAACAGCAGCCAGCTGTCATTGGGGCAGCGACTCGCGTGCAGCTCCAGCAGCGGCTCTAACTTACTTTTTTCCGGGTTCCTGTCCGCACCATCCTCGTAATTAAACGATGCATCCGCCAGAATTCTGAATGCCTTTTTCGGATCGGGCGCCGCCTTGTAGCCATCCAACGCCTTTCCCGCCGATGCCATCGCGACAAGAAAGCCTTCCAGATATTCAGCGCGCTTGGGCTCGTCGGCCACGCCCCCAATCAAGTCTCGGAATTCCGCGCACGCCGCGTCCGTGTCCTCTCTCAGAATCTTGAGGCGCATGGCGTAGTAATCGCCATCCGTGGCCTTTGGCAGGGCTCTGCGATAACCCTTGAGCAAGGCCTCGAGGATATCGGCATCCTTTTTGGCATAGCAGAACGCGTCCAATACGAAGGTGGGGTGTTCGGATGCACGCGTCAGCGTCGTCATCCGCTGTTGAAGCTCGCGATCTTCCTCGGGCGTCAGCTTGGCGTTGTCATCGGGGTGGAAGGCGCTTGCCAATGCCGTCAGATTCATCGTGCTAGCAGGATCGTCCTGCAGGCCCTGACGATACGCCAAGACAGCATCGTCGTTTTGCTTCAGCACGAGGTGCATTTGCCCGATCTCGTGAAATAACTCGGCATCGCCGCCAAAGAGAGTGATAAAACGGTTGGCGGAGGTCAGTGCCTCTGCTGTCTCATCCTTACTGCGATGGAATTGCATGTCCATGAGCAGCACCTGCGGAAAATCCGGTGCGATCGCTTTAGCCTTTTCGAGCCGATCTTTCGCATCATCCAGCTTCAACTGCGCCAGGCAGATGTGTGCCTGCCACAAGTACACGGCCATGTGGTAGGGCGCCGGCAGATCCAAGCGTTCCAGCTCCGCGCACAGCTTCTCGACTTGCTCTAAGTCATCGGCGTGCTCGATGATGGTGCGAAATTTGCGTAAATGCTTGACCCACGCCGCCGGGTTTTTGCACGGCGCTTCTTCCAGGATTCCGATCGAGATGGGGCCATTGTTTTCCAAGTCGGCAAAGTCATACCATCGCCATGACCGCCCGTCACTGCGCAGCCACCAAAGTTGCCGGTGTACTTCGAGGTTCGGCGTAAGCTGAAGGCTGACCAGGACTGCCACCTCGTTGTTGCTGCCGTGCAGCCAGCACGCCTTCTTCGCATCCAGCCGTTTCCAGTTTGTAACCCAATCATTGCCGAATTCCAACTCCTTGTAGTTGTTCATCTGATTGGTGCGGTCGAAAGGCCGCATGTGCTTGATGCCGCCAACTCGCTCGAGTTCGAGAAACATCCGCTCGCCGTCGAAATGGTTCGTCAAGCCCGCACCACCCTGGTTGCGGATGTTCGCGCTGAGATCGCTGAAGAATTGCTGCACAGATTGAACTTCGGCCGGCGATAGCTCGCGCGTGTCGAACTTGAACGCACCCGCTGGATCATCGCGGTCCGGTACGGAAATCGACGACGACTGTAGCAGCGCGTTACCCCGGCCTTGGCGCACAACCTCCCTACCGCTCCCGTAGCCTCGGTTGGGTTGGCTCATGGACGACGAAAACAGCGCTACCATGGCGACAATACCAATGCCGATCAGCGCGAGGCCGAACTTCACCGCCAGCACGATGAGGATAATCGTGCCCACCGACATCCCATTGCCTCGCGGGCGCCGATATGTTGGGCGGCGGATGTCGATATCACGGTGCGGGAACTTATAGTCGAAATCGTCGTAGCGCACGATAGCTCCCAAGTTGCCGGGCTTCGAGTTCAAAGAAGAGATAGCGTCACTCTAGCGAGGCGCCGGCCGGCAGGCCAGAACATTCGCACATCTGCCAAGACCCTCGACGACGGAAATCCAATCGGCCACTTGATTCTCGGAGTACACGACCATACCATCAAAGACCGGCCACTTCGGTGGTCGCACCGATGGTGTCACTTTTTCGCTGGTGCGACTCCGCCGCCCGCTGCATGAGGCAGACATGGCAAAACGAAAAACGAGGGTTGAACGCGAACCCATCATCTCAAGGTTTTTCTTCACTGTCAGCACGGGAGTCTTCACCGGATTGCTGACCTTCTTTATGACAAACTGCGTACTGCCCGTCGAATTTGCCGGCCAAGTGCGGACCATCATCTGGCGAGCTGGGCAAACAGGCGAACCGCGTGCGCCGGAGGATGCCGGAGAGATTCCCGCAAAGCTTGACGAAGAAAACGGTAAGTTAAGATCAGAACCGCTAGGCCCAGGCGACGGCAACGGGGCCATCCTGGCACAATCGGTTCACATTCAGGCCGCGCCCAAAGACCAAATGATGATCACGGTGTCGAAGACTCCGACCAGCGACCCGCAGGTGCCGTTGACCAAACGGGATACCACATCCATTCGGTGCAATCACGAACCAACCCAAAGCAGCCCCTGGGTGCCCGTGTACTCGAATTGCGGTCCACGTTAGCTAAGTCGGCATTGGCCATTAGTAACTAATGCCTAATGCCCAATGCCTAATGACAAATCCCCTCGCGCACAAACTTTTCCAACAAGCGTACGTCCTCCCGGCTCCCGACCACCAGCGAAGTCCTTTCGTGCAGGCTTTGCGGCTTCTTTTCGAGAATTCTGCGCGTGCCGTCGCTCGCTGCACCCTGCGCCTGTTCCGCAAGGAATGCAATCGGATTGGCTTCGTACATAAGGCGCAATTTTCCCTTGGGATGGGTCGCTGTCGGCGGGTAAAGGAAAATGCCGCCTTTCAACAGTGTACGGTGGAAGTCTGCCACCAAGGAGCCGATGTACCGCGACGAATACTGTCTCCCGGTCCGGCCCGACCGTAAATGAGACAAATAGCGCCGATACGCTTCAGGGAAACTGTCCGAATTGGCCTCGTTCACGGAGTAAATAGAACCCGATGGCGGCATGACGATCCGCGGGTTGCTGATCACGTAGGCACCGATCATCGGGTCAAGCGTAAACGCCGCCACTCCATTGCCCGCCGTGTAGACCAGCATCGTGGAAGTGCCGTACACCACGTACCCGGCCGCCACTTGCTGGACCCCGGGCTGCAACACATCCACCAAGGGATCTCGCGACTCCGTACCATCCTCATCGCGCCGCAGAATCGAAAAAATCGTTCCAACGCTGACGTTGACATCAATATTGCTTGAACCGTCGAGCGGATCGAAGACCACAACGTAGCGGCCAAGCTTCCGGTCACGGGAAACGACAACCGGCTCCGCATTCTCTTCCGATGCCATCACGGCGACATTGCCCCGGTTTCCCAAACAGTGAAGCAGTGCCTGGTTCGCGAGGACATCTAGCTTCTGCACCGTTTCGCCCTGGACATTCTCCACCCCCGCCGATCCCAAGAGATCGACGAGCCCCGCCCGGCGAACGCGATCGGCGATAAACTTGGTCGCCAGGGTGATGCCCGAAAGCAGCCACGAGAATTCGCCGGTCGCATGCGGATGGTGCCGCCGTTGCTCCTCGAGAATATGCTGTTGAACCGTCAGACCTGGAAAACCGGGCATCGCCGCCTCCGCTGAATCATCAAATATAAGAGCGCCAAGGTCTCAGTCATAATATCGTTAACAATCGGCACCGGTCAGCGCCCTCTTGCACCTTTTCAGGCACTTCGATTACGATACCCACTTTGGAGGGAGACTGTGTACGGATGCCGCCTCATTCAGCTGACGATTCTCGCCTCGCTCATACTGCCTTTTCTCGCCAGTTGCCACCAAATCACCGTTGACGATCCCGCAGCTCCGTTAGAACCTCCCGGACCGGCAAGCGTGGACTTTGATGCCGATCAATGCGGCTTGATCACGGGTCAAGTGCATTGGGACAGCGAGCCGCCGAAACAAGAAACAATCAGCGCTTGGCTCTCGGCCGAGGGCGGCACGCAGGTCACGGTTCCAAACCCACTCGTTCCCGATATCCAGCGCGGTCTCGTGCGCGGAGCTATTGTGTTCCTGCGCGGTGTCGATGCACGCAAGGCTCGGCCCTGGTCTCACGCGCCGGTCGCCATCCTCCAAGAGGAGTACCAGATCCGAATTCAACAAGACAATGAGACAAGTCCCATCGGTTTTGTCCGCCGCGGCGATAACATTGAAATGGTTTCGCGGCAGCCGGTGTTCCATTCGTTGCACCTCTCCGGGGCTACCTTCGCCACCATCGCATTTCCCGATCCGGATGTCGTACGAAAACGAAGGCTGGACCGGCGCGGTCTTGTGGAACTATCCAGCGCGGCCGGCTACTACTGGGCACGCGCCTTCGTCTTTGTTGATGACCACCCCTACTTCACTCGCACGGACGCTGAAGGGCGCTTCCGCTTCGACGATGTTCCGCAAGGCGAATACGAAATCGTCTGCTGGCTTCCCGGCTGGAGAGCGATCCGCCATACCCGCGATCCCGAATCCGCGCTGATCAGCCGCCAAGAGATTGAACCCCCCATCGAAATTGTCCATCACATTATCGTGGATCGAAAAAAGATCATCGATGTCCCGTTCACCATGTCCGCATCGCCAAGCGTGCGCTAGAATGGTGGGGTGGTGAGTGGTTACAAGAATTTCGAATATTGAACACGGAATTTCGAATGTCGAAGTAATTCAAGGTTGATAGTCCTTCGAAATTCGACATGCCGTGTTCGACATTCGAAATTCCTCTGACCTCCCCAAACAATCACCACTCCTCTACCACTCAACCAGTCATGACGGACTCCTCGAGCTTACGTGACCTTTCTGAAGCCGACTGGAATCGGCTGCATCAGCTTGCCGACAGCTTTGAAGATAGCTGGACGGTGCAGGCGGCCATCGCGTCGTTTCTGCCAGCGGCGGGCGATCCCCTCCGACCCGTGGCGCTCCTCGAGCTTATCAAGACGGACCTGGAAATCCGCTGGCGGCAAAACTATCCAAAGATGCTCGAACACTATGTCGATGAACTTCCCGAATTGGGTCAAATCCCTCAGTTATCTCCCGAGTTGGTCTACGAGGAATTTCGAGTCCGGCAGCTTCACGGCGACCGGCCGGGCCTTGCCACCTATCAAAATCGCTTCCCCGCCCAGTTTGACGGCTTTCTAAAGCTCCTGAAAAAAAATCCGCTACCGACTTCTGTTTCCGCTACCAGCGCCACCCCACCACAGCAGGACTTGAATGATACTCACGGCGACCACGGCGGGACCGTTATTCGCCCCATGCCGCCAAACACTCACATCGTCGCTGTCCCACCGAACCCCGGGGAAGAAGAAGTCGGCGAAGGATATCGCAAGACAACGACCAAGATCGGCGGCGGCGGCTTCGGCGAAGTCTGGGTCGGCATCGCTCCGGGCGGAATCAAAGTCGCTTTGAAGGTACTCTTTCGGCCCATGGAGGACGAGGAAGCCCGCCGCGAAATGGCCTCGTTGAATCTCATCAAGGAATTGCGCCACCCTTTCCTCTTGCAAACCCAGGCGTTCTGGATCCGCAACGGCCGGCTGCATATCGCCATGGAATTGGCCGAGCAAAGTCTCCGGGATCGTGTTCGCCGCTGCCACCGCGATAGCGCCACGCTTCCCGTCTCTGAATTACTCCGCTATTTCCGCGAGGCCGGCGAAGCGCTCGACTATCTGCACGCGGAAAACGTCTTGCACCGCGACGTCAAACCGGACAACATCCTGCTCATCCGTGGCCATGCCAAGTTAGGCGATTTTGGACTCGCACGCCTCCAGCAGGGTGGTATCACCGCTTCGGTGAGCGGTTCCGGTACTCCTGCCTACATGCCGCCCGAAGTGTGGCGCGGCCGGGCCTGCGCCGCCAGTGATCAATACAGTCTTGCCTTGACCTATGCCGAGCTGCGACTCGATCGCCGCATCTTCAGCGCCCGCGACCTGCCGCAGCTCATGCTCGAGCAGATGCAGCAAATGCCCGACTTGACCGGTGCCTCCGTCGAAGAGCAAGCGGTCCTATTGCAAGCCCTCGCCAAGGATCCCAAATCACGATTCGCCAGTTGTCTGGAATTCGTTCGTCGCCTCCAAGAGGCAGCGCTCACTGCCGGAGCGACGGTCCGCGGCTCTGACTTTTTTCCACAAATCAGCTCGAACGTCAGCCGGCCAACGGAGCCGCTTGAACATGCCACGCCGTCCTCATCGCGAGGGCATTTCGGCTTCCTCGCCTGGCTCACGATTGCCATGGTCTTGATTGTCGTCGTTGCGATCGGTTGGTACATCTTGTTCGGTAATTCTGGAGCCGGTTCAATCAATCAAAGCTCCTTCGCCGGCAGGCAATCCGGCTCCTCCGGAAACAGGACATCGAGCACGACTGAATCATCGGGCCGGACGGGAATGACAATTCCCGGCGGCTTCCGACCGACATCCGACGCAGAGACTTTCTTCGAAAAACAGGGCAAGAAACACACGCTGCCCACGAAGATTGAGTCCACGCGGCTTGGTTCGCAATGCGTTTTCATACTCGTGCCTCAATCAAGACCGGATGAGCCGGTCAGCTTCTACGTCATGGAACAAAAAATCACGAATGGTATCTTCGCGAAGTTCGCCAAGGAACATCCAGTCGCCGGCAGCCAATGGGAACTCGGCGGCCAGGCCGGCGACAAGACCATAGGTCACGCTGACGATCTTCCGGTCCTTCGCATCACGGCGGCTGAAGCCCGCGATTGCGCTGCCTGGCTTGGCGGTCGTCTGCCAACCCCACGCGAATGGGATCAAGCGGCCGGCTTCGGGACTGATCAGTCCGGCGACGGTCCATTTAAAGGCATCTGGAATGACAACAAATCGCTCCAGCTTGGAATCGACCGAAGGAAAGAAGGCCCTCGATCGGTACTCCAGGAGTGCGACGATGTGAATGAAACTGGCGTCCGCGGACTTGCGGGAAACGGCCGGGAGTTCACGTCGGCGATGCTCAAAGATGGCAAAGTGATTCCTTGGCCCAAAGAACCCGACAACGATGCTCTGGTTATCCTCCGCGGCCACTCGTATACCTCACCGCTCCCGCTGACCTGGGACGACCTCAAATATGAAAAGGCAACACCGCAAACGCAGTTTTATGGTGTCCCCAGTCCCTATACCGGCTTCCGCGTGGTCATTGACATTCCCCGCGACGGCCGTTGAGGGTAGTCTTGGCTGCACTGAGAAGACCCTTGCAATCTAGCGGGCGCAGCTTATAATGAGACGGAATCCCAAGGTTGGGATGCCTGCCACGAGTCTGACTCGCCGAGGAAAGGAGGCCTCGATGAACCCCCCGGCTCCCGTCATTCGTATTGGTATTTTCGGTTCCGATCCCACGCCTGCCAATGAGCGCCACGGTAGCGGTCTCTGGGCCGCCGGTTACGCCGCCGCGGTTACTTTTGCCGAGGGCACGCCCGTGCCTTTGGGCGAGACACTTTCCGACGAATTCTGGGACGAAGTCCTCGATGGTCTACATGGCGTTTTGCTGGTCGGAAGTGAAACCACCCCCGAACCGCGAACCGCCGACGCCGAGCGCCTTTGTGAATGGTGTCAGGAACATCGGCTGCCGCTGTTGTGTGTCGATCATGGGCTCCATTTGCTCAATACGACCTTCAACGGCACGCTGCACATGAATCTGGCTCGCGACCTTCCCGATTCCCTGCAACACCGTCATCCGCCTGAAAAAGGCTTGCGTCATGCCCTGAATATCCTCTCGGACACCAGGCTAGCGCGGCTTTACGGCGAAGGCGAGGTCGTCGTCAACAGCGAGCATCGCCGTGGTATTGACCGCCTGGCACGCGGCTTCCGGGTCTGCGCCCAGGCCCTAGACGGCGTCATCGAGGCCATTGAGGCCGTCAGCGACAACTGGTTTGCCCTTGGCGTGCAGTGGCAGCCCGCTTCTTCCACCGCCACCGGCTTGGACATCCAGCTTTTCCGCGGCCTCGTCCAAGCCTGCCGTGAACGCCAGCAAACACCGGCGCGCCGGCCCGTTCGCATGGCGGCGTAGCCAGAGGACAAAGGTCAGAAGTCAGATGTCAGAAGAATATCGAATGTCGAACAGGGAATTTCGAACGTCGAAGTGAAGAATGGACTTTGGTGTCCTCCTTCGACATTCGATATTTCGTGTTCAGTATTCGACATTCCTCTGACTTCCGGCTTTTGACTTCCGCCCTTCGGCTCCAGCAACTCCAGTCGATTCCATAAGCGCCGTGGGCTGCTCGCTTGGCTCCCGCCCTGTATCACATGAGGGGGCGTCAAATGACATGCGCCATGGACATGCGCGACCACCCGCGCGCACAACGACCCCGCCAGCCATCCACGCAGGTCCCTGCGAAATGACCGGCCAACGCTCCGCCAACCGCCAACCCTTGGCGGAGGGCATATTGAACGAAAAAGCCTGAAAACACAGCCTTTCAAACGCCTATTGCACCGCCGCCGCCAACCGATGCATGGTCACCGCAAGTTTGGCGGTCTGGCGAAGAGGGGTTCGGGCGGGGGAAATGTTCCGCGCGGAACATTTCCCAAGACCGACGAACATTCTTGGTTATGGGCGAACCGCTCGTCGCTCCGCACGTCTTTATCTACCTGGCCGGTAGTCGATCCATGGCAAGCGATTTCGATTGCCTGGCGCCTGCCTTTGCATCGCGACGTACCAAAACACCCGCCCCCACCGAGCTTGCAAGCTTGCACGGTGGAGCAGCCGCCACTGTAAGGCCCCAACGAAGCGGCCCGGCAAATCGAGAATTGTCGGTCGTGTAGATCGGTTGGAGCGCGCCCATGCGATTGTCCTGGCCACGAACCTTCGCTCCACCGAGCAAGCTAGCAAGCTCGGCGGGGGCGAGTTTCTTGGTTCTCGGCTGTCTGGTTACGAATCACTCACCACCGAGGCAAGCTCGGTGGGATCGTGTTCCGCACCGGTCGTGTTCTCAGAACTTCGAGATCCGTTGCGGTACCATCTGCGCCGCTCCGCCCGGCAAGAACGTCGGCGGCATCCACTTCGGCTTTCGCAATCCCTTCGCGGCGCTCTGGTGCGTTCTCACGAATGACGACGTTCTCTGGATCGACGGCGAGCGCCGCTCCCACCGAACTGGCCTCGGTGGAGCGCGGATTCGTAACCAGATCACGACGCACCTCGACGGCAGACGCCGAGCGATGCGCTACATCGTCGAGCATTGCGTGCAAGACGTGCTGGTGCTGGAGAAAGTAATCGGGGCGCTCAAGGCGTATTCGGGAACGTACAACACGTATGGAAGTGGGTTTTGAACCTCATATGATCGGCCACTTGTTTTCGCTGCGCCAACCAACGCTCAAGAGTTGTCCATGCAGTTCGCACCGCAGTCACCGCATTTCTCTTCCTTGCCGTCGGTTGCATTCACTATATGCCTTGCAGCATAACGCCGGCTACACTCCATGCACCACACGACGTGTCCTGGATTTCAACCGAGGACGTGGACCGCGACCTGAAAGTTGTCGTTGCGAAAGGCATGGATGACTCGCACTTCAAGCTCAACCCCATCGTCACTTTGCAGCACTGCTACTCCCTGCCGCCGGACGGCAAGTCAGGCGCAAGCGCTACAAGGACGGCGACCTGGTCGGCGTCAAAGCCAACACGCAGTACCCGAAGCGCCCCGATAGCTGGAAAGACGACGACTGGCCACCGGACACGACCTTCACCCTGATCCAATCCGGTTTCTTGCTCGGCAAGTCCATCGGTTTCCTGCCCACCAAGGCCCACGCCCCCACCGACGACGAGATCAAGAAGAACGCAGAGCTGCAAGATGTCCGGCGCATCATCGACGAATGGCTGCTGCTCGAGTACGTCTGCGTGTATGTACCCTGTCAGCAAAACGCCGTCGTCGAAGCCCTGTCGAAAGGTGTGAAGGTCCCCGAACGCCTCATCGACCCTCTTCGGCATTCCCAAGGACTTGCTCGCACTCCAGACCTTTCGCGAGTCAGTCTATGCCAGCTACCGACCGCTGGCCTAAAGTCGCACTCGTTCAGTCAGAAAAAGGGCCGCGCGCTCTTTTCGCCATCATGATCCTTTCGCCGGCTCCAGTGCGGTCATCGTGATTAGGAACAGTGTTGACGAACCTGGTCCAAGCTTTCCGCCCGGAGGGCTGCTTGGAAGACTTCGCCAAGTCGGTCGAGATCCGTGATCTTGCGGACTTTGCCGGCGAGGCGCTTTCCCGCGGCGCCGAACTTTGTCGCCAGACAGGTGTTGATGTCTTCCTGCTTGGCCCGCACGAGCCCTTCGTGAAGGCCTTCGGCCTTTCCCTCGGCCTTTCCCTCGGCTTTTCCCTCGGCTTTTCCTTCGGCTTTTGCCAGACGTTCGATACTAGTCACGTAGGGCATGCGTTGTTCCTCCTCCCATTTGCCAATCTCCGTCCGGAACTCTTGCTCAAGTTCCAGCGGCAAGTCCATCATCCAATCAATCAACCGGAATAGCTGGCGTACATCCTCCGCACTCCAGCCGCGATCGTACAGGCCCTTGACCAGCGATACCTTATAGCGCTGCCGACCCTCGGCATCATTGCGTGAAGCCAAGGCATGCAAATGCGCCAGCACCACTTGGGCGAAGGGATTGGCCTCGTGCTCCAACGCCGCTTCCCGGCCCCGGTAGTCCAGCAGCTTGACCGGCAGGAAGTCGATCCGTGTCCGGGCTTGCCAGCGACCATATTCAAAGTATTCGGGACGCCAGCTTGCCTGCTCATCGGTCAAGACCGCCAAGGTAACCACGGGTCTATTATAGCGCTCATAGCTGCGGATGTTGTAGCGGAAAACGCGTTGTGGAAAGGTCCCTTCCGGCTGGCCTTGGACCTCGATGTGAATTAACAGCCAAGCTTCTTCGCCCTCTTTCAGCCAGACCTGGAAGAGTTTGTCGGCCAAGGCCTTGGGAAGCTGGCATCGCGGATGAGCTGGTGCAGTTCCTTGTCCAGGGATTGGTAGCCTTTGGACCAATCGATGTCAGCATAAATGTCGGGGTAGAAGAATGCCAGAAAACGGGGCAGGAAATGCTGGAGTGCTTCCTTCCAGGGAGAGTCGAAATCGCTGAGATGTCGCTTACGACGGAGCATGGGGCAAAAGATATGGATGCCGACAGCGTGTGCAACCGTTGATCTTTGGCATCCCCAAGAACTTGCTCGCGCCGATCCGGTTTACCGCCTGGACCGAGATCGAGAACGCCATCGCCCGCAAAGTAGCCGCCTTTGACTTCACGAGCCTGGCGCAGAAAGCCGTCGCCGATGGGATCGACCGGGCCAAAGGGAGGATCTGATGATACCCCGCAAGGGGTTCTTATCAAAGCCCAGGGTAGCGAGTCCGCGAGCTACCCTGGGTTACGATTCGGATAAAGGAGGCGTACCCCAACGGGGTTCCTAAACGTCGGCTTTCTGGCGACGATTAACAACCCCGTTGGGCCCGTTGGGGTAGGCGCGATCCAAGCCCCCGTGTTCCCAGGGTAGCTCGCAGACTCGCAACCCTGGGCTTCGATAAGAACCTCTTCGAGGTACAGTTGGCAGCAGGCCCGGCGCCGATCTTCGCATTCAAGGCGCCCTTAATTGTGCCCAGGGAACCTACGGCGAGATCACGGATCATGCCATCGACATGTCGGACTTCCAGCTCGACCGCAAACGCGGCTGGATCATCCGAGGCATCAACGCCCTGGTCACCCAATGGGATGACCCCATGGCCGTCTGGACGCCCGCCATCGACAACTACCGCGTGAAGTACACCGCCGGCTACCAGACGAACCCGCTGGATCTGCAAGAAGCGTGCGCCGAGTGGGTGGCTGCACTCTTTTGGATGAGCAAGAACAACCCGTTAATCTATCTAAGCACACCGCCGCCCGCACGTGTTGCTGATACTTGCCAACTACCGGCAGCGCCACCCGATGCCGATTTGATCGTTTAGCCGCGAGCCTAGGGCGAGTCCGATTAGCGGAGAGCCACCAATCGCATTCTTCACTTGAATCCTCGAAAGACGCCATCTTTGTCGACGCGATCGGCGAATTCGTAAAAGTCCATGTTCGAAATTGACAAGTTGTTTTCCACTCCCCAAGTCTCTGATGGAATGACTCGAAACGTGCGTCCAGGCTCCCGATTCAGATCCACAACAAGGATTGGGAACTCGGGGCTTGTGAGACATTCTTTGTCTGCAAGGAACATGAAATAATGACCAAGGTCCTTTGCCTTTAGCGTGAGCAACTTTTCCGCGCTTAGGCCAGCATAGGCTGGGTCGCTGATGCAATCTAAGCTAGCAAGAAAACCCTCCTCGCTTGGCACCGCCACGGCCTTGCACAGAGCCGCCCACGCCGGATTGTTCGAGAACTCCGTCCGCAGCAATAACGACTTATCACCAGTGTATTTCGGCAGGTCTTTCACGCGCACCCTCCGTCATTACCGAATGAAATACACGATAATCCGACGAGGCCCCAAGTACACTCTATGCCGCCACCCATGACCCCGGCTACACTTGCCGTCATGCGAATCCCAAAGCCCCCCAAGCCACCGAAGATGCCCAAGCCGGTCAAGCCCAAGCGTATGCCGCTCGGCGGACGGCCACCCGTCAAGCCACGTCACAGCCCAGGAAAAACACCGTTGCCGGCTGGCGGACTACCACCAGCCCCCGCTGGTCTCCCTCCGCTCCTGCAAGACACCTGAAGAAGGTAAACGGGAAGGGTACAGACTGAACGCATGCAGTCCAAGTACGAAACTCAGTACTCCTCACCTTCATCACCTACAACGTAGGCATCAAAATGATCGGCAATCCTTTTCATCTTCTCCTGGATCTCATCGTCCGGATTTTTGACGACGATTCGGCCGCGCCGGTAGTCGAACCACGCCATGTTACCGTCTACACCGTGTCCTGAATAAGCCGTCCACACCGCCAATCCTTCGCTGTCATACCTGACCGTCTCGCCTTGAGGTGTCGTTGCTTCTGCAAAGTTTTCGAGACGGAACTCCGGATCAGAAGCAACGTAGGCCTTCCACTCATCAAGCGTAATTGGCTCTGACTCGCTATCCGTCCAATCATCCGCACGTGTGATATGGAGATCATATCCCATTTCTTCTTCCTGTTACCAAAAACCAAACTAACAAGTTGCGCTTCAAAAGGTATTTGTTGTATTTACCTGGCTGCAACCGGCCGCCACTGCGGGTCGCGTCCAAAGAGATGGCGCTTTCCAAACTCAGTTACCTCATGCTCATGAACCGAAAGCGGGTACTTTTCCACGATGCGAAGTTGGTGTTCAGCCAGGCTAATTCCATTCGGACCATTGTCTGTGTACGGATCATTGAACTGAACGCCGCAGTCCTCCCATTGGCAGATCGGGCAAATGATGTACGTGCCCCCTGGCGGTTCACCTAACACCAGGAATCCGCAACCAGGGCAAGCGTATTCGGAGGAGCTTGACATGAAAGCCATCAGCATCCACCAACCCTGGGCATCACTCATCGCCTTGGGCGAGAAGCACTACGAAACCCGCGACTGGAAACCCCAGCATCGTGGCCCCATCATCATCCACGCATCAAAGTCATTCAGCAAAGCCGAACAAGCCCTGTTGCAAACCAAACCCTTCAAATCCGTTCTAGCCCGCTACGGCATCGAGTCAATCACCCAACTCCCCACTGGCCGTCCCCTTGCCATCGCCACCCTCAAAGACGCCTACATGGTCGAAGAAATCACCGACAAACTCTTGCCCACCGAGCAAGCCTTCGGCGACTTCCGAGCCGGCCGCTGCGCCTGGCTCCTCGAAAACATCATCCTACTACAAGGCAACCTCCCGCCATCCCCGGCAGGCAATCCATCTTCGAAGTCCACCCGGCGCATCGCGTAGCGATGCTTGAGGGTAGGTCGGCCTTTCAAGGCCGACATGGCTCCGGCAATGATCGACCTTCGCGTCACGTTAGTGACGCTTGAGTCGTTTCAAGCGTCACTAACGTGACGCGGCTGTTCTGCGATTGCCTACTCACCAGCCTTGAAAGGCTGGCCTACCGTCAGGCATCGCTACGCGATGCAAAGACAATGGCCACGTTTACGCATTGGGCATTAGGCATTGGGCATTAGTTGCCAATGCCTCATGCCTAAGGCCGACCTCTAACCTCTGATCTCTGATTGCCCATCCGCTCCAGCAACTCCAGCAACAATGCCCCGACGCCTACAACACCGAGCAACAGCAGACAATAAGCCGCCAGATCATTCTTCACGCCATAGTGCATTTTCATAAACAGGATATCGGCGAAGGTCGGCGATGCGGCCGTTTCCACCAGCTTGCTGGCGCTCAGTTCTCCCAACGACAGGATCAGCAACGCAAGCACCGTGCGCGCGCACGCGGGTAACGCCAATGGACCCACCAAATACCGCAATTGTCCCCACGCCGATGCCCCGTCAAGGGCTGCGGCATCGTGCAACTCGTCGGGTATAAACCGCACGACCGGCCAGATCAACGCCAGCGCGCACGGGAAAAACCGGACGATCTGGACCCAAAGCACCGGCAAAGGTGAAGGCCCGCGATGAAGCAACTGTAAAAGCACCGGCTGATCGTGAGTCAAATCCAGAATCTGTCCGATGAATTCCTTTAGACCCAACCCTGTTACAGGACCAGGCAGTGCCCACGCCGTCGCCAATAGAAAAAGGACAAAAAGCCGAAATGGCCACGAACGTCGAGCGAGCCACGTCGCCAAAAGTGCCAGGCCCGCGAGGCTGATTCCGACGAGCAATCCTTCGACAATGCTAAATCCGACAACTCGACCGTCGAGTCGCACCGCGTCGACCAGGTAATGAATAGCCGTTTGCGCGGACCAGTGCCGCGGCTGCTCCACCAACCCCGCCCGCCACACCAAACTTCCCACAGGTACTCCCAAAATCAGCCCGACCACGACGGCCGACGCCGCGAATACCGGCCATTTCCAACGTCCCAGTGCAAAGACCTTTGGATTGGTGCTTACCGCCACCAGGGGCGGCAACGATCGCTCCCAGCGATACGCCGCAACGAAAATGACAGCCATGCTCAACAGCACCGCCGGAATGGAAATGACCACCGCGCGTGCAATGAGATCCTCCGCCGGAAGACCCGAACGCAGCTCCGGACGAACGGTTTGCACATACACTTCCTCCGCATAGGTACGAACCTGAACCATGTTGGTGACGGTGATCTCTGTCGCTACTTGAGCCGCAACCCAAAGCGCCGCCAGCAAGATCGTTGCCCGTGCACGGACCAGCGTCACCCGAAGAAATACTCGCCAACCCGGTGCCACCAACAGCGCATCCTCTTCTAGTTCGCGCTCTACCCAACGGAAAGCCTGGCCGCACAGGAAGACCACCCATGGAAGCCCGGCCAAAGCATCAATCCAAATGGCAGCGAATCCCTGGCCCCACGGCTGAAATGGATTATCCGGATCCGTGACCAGCAACGGCCGCGGAAACGGCCTGTTCCAAAACGCCAATGACAACCAGCCGCCGCTTCCAAACGCCGCCTGCCAGCCCGAAGCCACGAGCGGCAATGGAATAAACAGGGCGAGCAACATCAGTCTTCGCAAGGCGCGATGGCCCGGTAAGTCGGTCCGGTACAAGAATGCTGCTAGAAGAATTCCGGCCGGCATTGTGAGCGCCAGTGTACCGCCGATTAGCAACAACGTATTGCCCGCCAGCCGCCATAAACGAGGCCACTCCTCCCACGCCCGCCATGCCACTGGATGGTGCGCAAGCTCCACGAACGGCATGCATGCCGGCATGGCGATGAGAAAGACCAAAACGATCACAACACCAACACGCCACCACCGCATGCCATGCCCGCCCGCTGCAAAAACGGAATTTGCGAACCAATCGGCTAAATCCGGTGTTGAAAATGGTATAATGCGCCATAAGTCTAGTTGAAAGGGTGGCATTCCTGTTGAAAAATCACGCTGGCAGATAGCGCCGGCATTCCGACTCTCAGGTGAACCCATGAAAATGACAATCGCGCGTGCAAGCTCCCTGGCGGCCTTCACTGGCATCCTCACATTCGCACTCGGTGTGCCTTCATACACAAAGGCCCAAAATGTGGGCGGTGGCGGTGCCGGAGGAGGCGGCGGAGGAGGGATGAACACGGGCGGCGCTTTTGGCGGCGGAGGCGCAGGTGGTACCGGTGGGGCGAGCGGCGGGGCTGGAGCCACTGGCGCCTCCGGTCCTAGTACTCAGGGCATCTCCGCCGGTTCACTCAATAGCTTCAGCAACAACCTGAAGAACAACTTGGCCAGCACCAATCCCTTCGCAAAATGGACCGGCTACCCAATGGAATCCGGTATGAGCAATCAGACTTACTTCACCAAGAATACCGGCACCTTCGGCCAGGCTATGTTCAGTACTACCGCCAATTCGAACTCTGGGGGAGGGAACCAGTTCGGCGGCGCAGCCGGCCGCTCTACGAATAATGCGGCAGCACTCGGTGGGGCCGGCGGATCTAGCGGCGGCGCGCGTCTCGGTGGCTCGGGAACCGGTGGGGGTGCGGGTGGATACGGTGCCGGCGGCGGTGGTCTCGGCGGTGGCGGCGGAGCTGGCGGAGGCGCTCGGCTCGGCGGTTCGGGAACCGGTGCGGGCGGTTTCGGTGCCGGCGGCATGGCCAGTCCCGCCGGGCTCGGCGGCGGCGCCGGTCTCGGTGGCGGCGCGGGCATGGGCCGCGGCGGCGCCGGTGCGGGCGGCATGGGCGCACTCGGCGGGCAGAATGCAAACAGCACCAACAGCTCCTACCGTGAGTCCCAGTACTTGCTCAATGTCAACCCAGGTCTCGGGGGGCCAAGCGCTGCTCCTCTCACCCTGCGGACCGACCTCCAAGATTCTCTGAATCGCGCCAGCCTCACCTCGAGCAGCAATATCCGCGTCATGACCGACGGAACACGCATCGTCCTTCAAGGGCGCGTTCAGAATGCCGCCGATAGCCGCACCGCCGAAGGCCTCATCCGTCTCAATCCCGGCGTGCGAGACGTTGTGAATGAGCTTCAGGTTGAGCAGCAGTGATTTCAAACCACGAAACACACGAAAAAAGTCAGAATTGGCTGCTGTTCGTGTGTTTTGTCTGTTTCGTGGTTTTTGTCTTTTGGTAGGTGTGCCGGGGATAGAGCTTCGTTGCGAGGTTCTTCCCCGTTTTCATTTTCGCACACGCCCAAGCTCGCCGAACGCGTCGCATAGTCGCCGGTGCTCTTCCAGCGTCAAATCCTCCGCACGAATCTCAGCCTGGAATCCTAGCTCAGCCAACCTCCGATCCACGAACGTCCGCTGTTCCTTGCCCGCGAACGCGACCAGTGCGGCCCGGAGGTTCTTGCGGCGATGTGCATACAAGTCCCGAAGGAAAACGCGGAACCGATACGCGTCCCCGACCCGGTCCCTTCGCTCGGCATCAGGACGAATCAGCACGATCGCCGATTCCACCTTCGGCTTCGGCCAAAACACGGTCGGCGGAAGTCGCCGCACGATCTGAACCTCCGCGAGGTTTTGTACCAGCACCGCCAACGCCCCGTAGCCTTTCGTGCCCGGAGGCGCCGTCAGCCGCTCCGCGATCTCCCACTGCACCGTGACGACGAATCGCTCAAACGGTAGGTCCGTCAACAGCAAGTTCGCAATGACCGGTGTCGCGACCACGTAAGGGAGATTAGAAACGAGCTTCAGTCGCCGCGCCGGCTGCCCGATCGACGAGCGAATTGCCGTCACCATCCCCGGATTCAGTTCATTTTTGTTCTTCAAGATGTCGGCGTGCAGCAGCGTCAGATTCGTTCGCGCGGCCGTCGCTTCGCGCACTAACGTGACAAAGTCCGGATCAACCTCAACGCTGATGACCGAGCCCGCCGCATCGCACAAGCGCGCCGTCAAACTTCCGGTGCCACAGCCAACCTCTAGTACCACATCCTGTCGATCGAGCTCACTCGTGCGAACGATGAGGTCCAGCAGATTCAAATCGATGAGGAAATTCTGCCCCAGCTTGTTCTTGGGATGGATCCCGCGCTCCCGAAACAACTGCCGGAGATAGGAAAAGGTTTGCCGTGGATCCAAGCGAACCGGTTGATCCGAACCGGCCGGTTCCATGTTCATTGGCTGAGAAATCCTACTTCCCCCTGGGATGGGTGGCACGCCCTGAGTCTGCGAAGGGCGTGTCAATCAGCCGAGAACAGTCGGCCACGCCCTTCGCAGACTCAGGGCGTGCCACCCTTTTGCTAGCCCAAAAGTATGCCAACACTGACACTAGATTTCTACTACTTTCCCGGCTTCGTCGGCAGCACGTCATCCCATGGTTTGCCATCGTATTTGGCCGCCGGATCGCCATAGCGACGATAGCGCTCATAGCGCAAGGGAAAATTACCGTTCGGGTCGAAACCATTGTGTTTATCGCGGTCCCCGCTGCCCAGGCTCGCGTAGCTCGCTCGCTGCATCATGGCGAGCCACACGCGGTCCGGCGGAAAGAAGCCGCGCAGCTTTTCTCCTCCCGTAGATTCCTTGGTTTTTTGTCGGTGAAGATACTGGTACGCCGCCGCAACTTGTGGGTCGGTTGGGTCCGCGCTAACCTCTGCTTCGAATCCCATGAAATTCTCGTCAAGCGGCAACGTCTGCATCGCCACCACGAGAAAACCAGTGAGAACATACCCCGTTACCAAAGCGAAGAGAATTGACCCGATTTGACTGAGCCACGGATGGTGCTCGATTTCCGTCCGGGCAATACTGTTGGTTGCCCAACGCAATATGCCCAAAGTCGCCGTGAACACCAGGACAAGCATCACGAAATCCTCGATGCCCGCCATGATCGTCCCCTTGAACAAATCCCCCATCGCATCGGCCAACGGTTCAAAGAAGTTGCAGGCAACAATGCTCGCGAGTATCACGTTGACAAGCATGATAAAAGATGTGAACACGCTCTCCTTGAACTGTGCGTAGGCGATGGCCAACATGACCAGTATCGTGAGAAACACAAACAGCATTACTTGCACACCCTTAGCAGTTCTTGAATCGAGGTGGCGCCCTCAATCACTTGCCGCAGACCGTCCTCCTGCAGTGACGTCATGCCGCTCTTGATGGCTTCCTGACGGATCGCGTTCAAATTGGGCGTCTCGCGAATGAGATCGCGTATCGCCTGGTTGATGACGAGCATTTCGAATACACCGGTCCGCCCATGATACCCGGTGGCGCCGCAGCGCTTGCACGTGCTTTTGCTCCCTTCGGCCTCCGGAGGCCGGTGGAAATGCTTGATCTTGTCCACCGGCAGGTTCGCCTTTCTCAGCATCTCCGGATTCGGTTTGTAGGCCACCTTGCATCGCGAACACAGCACCCGCACAAGTCGTTGGGCCACGACTGCCGTCAGGGCGTTTGAGATCAGAAACGGTGGCACGCCAAGATCAATGAGCCGCGCGATCGCCGTCACGGCGTCATTCGCATGCACCGTCGTGAACACCATGTGGCCCGTCTGGGCCGCCTGACAAGCGCTCTCCGCGGTTTCCTTATCGCGAATTTCGCCCACGAGAATCACGTCCGGGTCCTGGCGGAGGATGCTCCTCAATTCGCCGGCAAACGTCTTTCCCGCCTTCGGATTGATCTCGATCTGCGTCGCGTGGTCGATCTGGTACTCGACGGGATTCTCCAGCGTGATGACATTGAGCTGGGTGCGGTCGATGTCATTGAGGCAGGCATACAATGTCGTACTCTTGCCGGCACCGGTAGGACCACAGACCACGATCATGCCATGCGGTTGCGTCGTCAAGCGATGTACGATCTCGCGCATCGATTCCCGCATCCCGAGCTTCTCAAAGCTAATGAGCTGCTTCGACTTGTCCAGAAGGCGCATTACCAGCTTCTCACCGACTACACTGCCGGCGGTCGCGACACGGAAGTCAACCAGGCGATCCTCGACTTGTGCCGAGAAACTGCCGTCTTGCGGTTTGCGTTTTTCGGTGATATCCAGGTCCGCGAGCACCTTGATGATATTCAGGACCGAGTCGCCGAGCTGCCGCGTCATCGGTTCGACCGTTTGCATAATTCCGTCAACGCGGTAGCGAATGGCCATTTCTTCCTTGCTGGGTTCCATGTGGATGTCCGTCGCCCGCGCTTGCAGCGCATCATAGACCATTTGCAGCGCCGCGCGATAACCCTTCGATGCCTCCACACGAGCCAGCCGCGCCCGGTTTTCCTTCATCGTGGCCGAGCTTTTGCCGACAAAACGCATGGGCAGGTTGGGCAGCGCATCCGCCGCCTGTACTGCCGGCCTCCGTCGCAATAAGCGCAAAACGACACCTTGAATATGCTGCGGAGTCAGGAGACGCTCGGCCGGTTTCACCTTGGGATTGCGAAAACCGTAGATGTACACCAGGACCGGCCCGATTCCCAGTACGATCAGAAAAAAGTACGCCCCAACCGCCGCCGGAATCAGCCAAAAAAAAAGAATTCCCAGCACGCCGCATCCAAACAGGATGTGGTTCCAAAGATCCGCCGAAAGCCGGACATGATTCACGTCCTGCGCCGCCCACCAGCAACTGCGAATCCACAAAAGAAAAAGGCCGAAGAAGACGGCCAAGGAGAAGAGATTGAAATAAAAGCCATCGCCGCGGAAGTTCTGCGTACTATCAGCCAATAGCAGGGGGGGAGCCATCGCGCTTATTAGATAATGCCCGGAGTTGCGACCTTGATCCCCTTGAACGCCATCTTGAGCTGCTCCGGGTTGGGAGCGACTTCCAACGCCGTGGCTTTGTCAATCGAGCCGTCATTCACGAGCTTCAAGAGGCTCATGGTGAAATTCTGCATGCCTTCGTGTTCGCAGGCGGGGATCACGTCGGCAAGCTTCTTGTCTTCGGATCGGATAATCAGCTCGCGGATGATTGGATTGACGATCATGATCTCGTTGGTTGGGCAACGCTGCACGCCGGGTTTGATGCTCGCGAGTAGTTTTTGTGCGACCACCGCCTTGAGATTAAACGCCAAGGCCTGCCGGATTGCCGAGTGCATGTTGGCGGGAAACAGGTCGAGAATACGGCCCAGCGTGCTAGGTCCGCTGCCGGCATGGATGGTGCCGAACACCAGGTGACCGGTTTCCGCGGCGTGAATACCTGCCTCGAACGTTTCGCGGTCGCGCAGCTCACCCACCAGGATGATATCCGGATCCTGCCGCACCGCGTCCTTTAGCGCCTTGTGCCAGTCCTTGACGTCGATCCCGATCTCACGTTGGTTGATGTACGACATCTTGTCGGTGAAGGTGAACTCGATCGGGTCTTCCACCGTGAGAATATGCAGGGGCTCACGTTCATTGATGTAATCCAGCATCGACGCAATGGTGGTGCTCTTGCCCGAACCCGTCACGCCGGCAAGAATCACGAGCCCTTGATCGTAATGGCACAGCTTTTCGATGGCCGGCGGCAGCCCAAGCTTTTCGAACGTTGGAATAACGTTATTGACGCGACGGGAAACCAACGACAGTCGCCCGCGCTGCCGGAACAAACTCACGCGAAATCGGCACTCGTCCTGACCGACGATATACGCAAAGTCAACACCTCCCTCGTCTTCAAGGATGTTCCGTTGACGTTCCGTAAGGGCCGGTAGCAGCAAACGCTCCATGTCCTCCTGCGTCAACGGCCGCATCTCGGCCCGCTTGATAACGCCTCTGTGCCGCATCATGGGTGGCTGACCCACCTTGAGGTGCAAGTCAGACGCCTCATTCTTCATCACCCAGCGGAAAAGCTTGTTTACCTCCGGCTCGCGCCGCACTTCCGCCGAGGGTCGATCATGCTGCACCGACATATCTGCTGTCGCCATATCGCTCGATTCCGCCTTTCACGCCAGTCGAACCGCAACCCCGCGCTCCGCGAGGTACTGCTTCGTCGCTCCGATCCCATATTCATTGTAGTGGAAGATGCTCGCCGCGAGTGCCGCATCGGCCCCGCCCGCCGTCAGCACCTCGAAAAGATGTTGCGGACTTCCCGCGCCACCGCTCGCAACCACCGGTATCGACACCGCACGCGCGACCGCCGCCGTCATCGGCAGGTCATAGCCGTTCTTCGTGCCATCCGCGTCCATCGAAGTCAGTACGATCTCCCCCGCTCCGAGCTCCTCAACGCGCTTGGCCCAGGTCACGGCGTCCAACCCGGTCGGCACCCGCCCTCCATTGATATGTACTTCCCAATGCTCTTCGCGGCCCTGCGTTCGTCGCGGATCGATATTCACCACAGTGGCACAACTGCCGAATCGCTTCGAGATTTGTCCGACCAGATCTGGGTTCCGTACCGCCGCCGAGTTGATACTCACCTTCTCGGCCCCGGCCTGGATGAGCCGGGTCGCATCGTCAATCGTGCGGATCCCTCCTCCGACGGTAAACGGCATGAACAGCTCCTCGGCCACACGCCGCACCGTCTCGATCATGATATCGCGGCCTTCGTGGCTGGCGCTGATGTCGAGCAACACCAGCTCGTCGGCTCCCTCTTCTTCGTAGCGTCGTGCCGCTTCCACCGGATCACCGGCATCGCGCAGGCTCACGAAGTTCGTCCCCTTGACCACCCGCCCGCGATCCACGTCCAAACAAGGAATGATCCGCTTGCACAACATCGCGCCGCCCGGCCTACGTCGGCCCGATTTGTCCGTAATTACTCCAATCTATTGTTCCACGGCACGCCGGTCAACCACCCCAGTGCGTTGTCAAGTCTTGGATTTGGGGTTGCTGGAAAGGGTGGCACGCCCTGAGTCTGCGAAGGGCGTGGTCCATTATCGCGCGGAACTTCACTCGCCCTGCGCAGACTCAGGGCGTGCCACCCAATTCTTAGCGTTGACGACGCACGACCAGGGCATGAATCATCGCGCCTAGACAATGCCCCGAGTTCCGCCCTTGATCCCCTTGAACACCATCTTGAGCTGCTCGGGGTTCGGAGCCACTTCCAAGGCGGTGGCCTTGTCGATCGAGCCTTCATTCACGAGCTTCACAAGGCTCATCGTGAAATCCTGCATGCCTTCGTGCTCGCAGGCAGGTATCACGTCCGCAAGCTTCTTCTCTTCGGCTCGGATAATCAGTTCGCGAATAATGGGATTGACGATCATGATCTCAACGGCCGGACAACGCTGCACCCCTGGTTTGATGCTCGCAATTAGTTTCTGTACCACTACCGCCTTGAGATTGAACGCCAAGGCCTGTCGGATCGCCGGGTGCATGTCGATCGGAAACAGGTCCAAAATGCGGCCGAGGGTGCTCGGACCGCTGCCGGCATGGATGGTGCCGAATACCAAGTGGCCGGTCTCCGCGGCGTGAATGCCCGCCTCGAACGTATCCCGGTCGCGCAGCTCGCCCACCACGATGATATCCGGGTCCTGCCGCACCGCGTCCTTCAGCGCCTTGTGCCAGTCGCTGACGTCGATCCCGATCTCACGTTGGTTGATATACGACATCTTGTCAACGTAAGTGAACTCGATCGGGTCTTCCACCGTGACGATGTGCAAGGGCTCGCGTTGATTGATGTAATCCAGCATCGACGCAATCGTGGTGCTCTTGCCACAGCCCGTCACGCCGGCAAGAATGATGAGTCCCTGATCGAAATGACAAAGGCTCTCGATCGCCGGCGGCAAGCCAAGCTTGTCAAAGGTGGGAATCACGCTATTGACGCGCGGGGCTACCATTGATAGCCGCCCGCGCTGCCGGAACAAACTCACGCGAAATCGGCACTCGTCCTGACCGACGATATACGCAAAGTCAACACCTCCCTCGTCCTTGAGAATGCGCCGTTGGCGTTCCGTCAGGGCCGGAAGCAGCAATCGCTCCATGTCGTCCTGCGTCAAGGGCCGCATCTCCATCCGCCGCATGACACCGCGCAGCCGCATCATCGGCGGCTGACCCACTTTGAGGTGTAAGCTCGACGCCTCATTCTTCATCACCTGGCGGAAGAGTTTGTTCACCTCTGGCTCATGCCATACTTCCGCCGATGGTTTATCATTGTCCACCGGAATTCCTGCGAGTCTAACCCTAAGGTATGGATTACTATCATTAACCCCGCCAATGATATAGTGTTCTGCACCGGGATATTTGCTACGGCCATGTTGTCTCCGTATTCAACGCGGTCGCAACCCCGCGCATGCGACACTCGCTCGCGATCCACTTCCGACAAGGAATGAACCGCTTGCGCAGCATCGCGCCACCCGGCCTACATCGATCTGATTAATCCCTTATTACCTCCAATCTATCTTCCCTTTCCACCCCAGTCAACCACCGCACCACGTGTCTCGTTCTCTCCCGTTCTCCTATCTCTCCTTCTCCCATTCTCTTTAACTTGTATCGCCTTCACATTCCTTTGCGTCCCCAGCCAACTCGTCCTATGCTTGAAAAAGCTTCTCCCTGGCGCGCCCGCACGACCGCTCAACCCATCATGCCGAGTCTTGCAAGAGCCCGCGCTGCCCAACGCTCCCTCCCGCACCGCGATGGCCCGCATGTGCTTCTCCGCACCCCGAACGCTCAATATGACGGCAGCTTGTCCAGTCTCTCCACGCATAGCCTGTGCTTACTGCTTCGCAGTAAAATTGAGCCCGGCACCGAAGTGGTCACTCAGCTCACCAACTCGTGCAGCCTCTTCGCCTGTGATATCGAGATGCGCGTAGTCGAATGTGCCGGTCGGCCCAATGGCATCTATCTCGTCGGCTGCGAATTCACCACCCCTCTCTCCCACGAGACAGTACGTGCTTTGGTGAGATGAACCGAGTGCCGTCATGTACGTCATCGGTGGTTGTATCAGTCGATGCCTAACAGACGACAACTCTGCTCATAACTCGCTTCGAGTTCCAAGGGGATCGCCAGATCATCCGCGAGCCAAAGAGGTGCGGTTGCAATGGACTCGCCCAAGGCGAGTTTTTGAGCCCAAGCCTGCAAAAGCCATTCGTCGCCTTGCCTCGTCAGCCGGCAGGCGGCGTGGTAGAGCGAAGGCGAATCAGTTCTCGTGGACGTATCAGACTTGCCCATCAACTCCAGAACATCGACATAGAGGTTTTGATTACGTGTCGTGACGATGTCAACAATCACTACCGAGACTCGCTCGCGAAGCAGGCCCACACATTTGCTGGCGAATGCGCGACGGTGCTCCGGCCGATCCTTGTTGGCGGGACTCACGATCTCGACGGCCGCGACAAGACGACAGTGGCGCTTTTCGTCGTAAACCAGCACCTCGTAGAGATCTTGCGCGGGCAAATCGGTCACGGCGGCAAGCGTAGGGCGTGGCGGCGCCCAGACCGCAGTTGCGACCGCACCGTTTCCGTTGCCGCGTGTCCCGGGAGTTACAACATCATCGCTTTCGTACGTTGTCACATCGATTTCGGCGCTGGCTCCGGAGTGCACGCGCGGCTCCGCGAAATATCGGGGCGGGAGCTTGGCATGGAGGAGCCCAACAATCATCACCGGCCAGGTCGCGTGGAAACCTTCCCAGTGGCGACGCTCGTCCAGCGGTGCGCGAAAATGATCGCGTAACGGCATGAGATGTATCTCCCGTTCGATCATCTTAGCAAATTGGCCAATCGAGCCTTGCAATTACCCGCGCTGGTGAACAAAGTGGATGAACCACACCGCTCCGGCCAAGGGCGCGGTGTACACCGTCGCCCAGACGAAACCCCACGAGATCGATTCCGCGAGGTTCCCGCGACAATGGCGGCGGTCATTGACGACTCCGGCAAGCATGCCCCGGGCGACGAAATACAACAGGAAGATAAGGACCGGAATCGCTACCTCGAAGAGCAACCAGATTCCGCCCACCAAGATCACGCCGGCGATGATCAAGCCAATCAATTCATCTCCGATGAACCATCCCCAAAAGAATCCATCCCACCAACTGCCATCGGACCCACTCTGCTTCCCCGTCTTGTCCTTGCCGAAGGAGAACCGGCTTCGCGGCTGATGCA
>Ga0207150_1031_pt1 | contig 37557 bp, 36 predicted proteins | sample Alteio_BWMinHeat_32_FD_153526 | JGI IMG/M metagenome (GOLD analysis project Ga0207150, IMG submission 153526) | Enriched cells from forest soil in Barre Woods Harvard Forest LTER site, Petersham, Massachusetts, United States -... | ecosystem: Environmental > Terrestrial > Soil > Temperate forest >...
AATTGTTATCTAAATTCGGTGGACATGCGATGGCAGCAGGGTTAAGTATAAAACTGCAAGATTTTCCCGCGTTTTCCGCAGTTTTTGAAAAAACCGTTTCGCGCTATTTAAGCGCCGATCAATTGCATCGTGTGATTGAAAGCGATGGTGAATTATCACACGATGATTTTACCCTAGAAAATGCGCGTATTTTGAAAGATGCAGGCCCATGGGGACAACAATTTCCTGAGCCATTATTTGACGGCGAATTTGAAATTATTTCGCAGCGATTAGTCGGCAGTAATCATTTAAAGCTGGTTTTAAAGGCTAAAAATGGTGCGCATGTGGTTGATGCGATTGCGTTTCAAGTGGATGTGAATCAATGGCCCAATCATCGTGCTACGAACTTAACGGCAGCCTATCGCATGGATATCAATGAGTTTAGAGGGAGATCTTCGCTGCAGTTGATTGTTGAGGAATTGGTGGCGGAAACCTGAAAAACCTCAATTTATAAATTGACAATAGATAAAATTCTGCAACAATCTCTACTCGGAATCTTCAAATAATGGTGAGGTATCGCTTTTAACATAAATGCATGCCTATGAATGAACGCTGTCTGAATTGGCCAAAATAAGGTGACCCTATGCGAAAGCAAAACAGAAAACCAATGCCTCAACCATCAATGACTGTAGATCGTCTTTTACAACCTCTTGTTAATGTAACTGATTATAATGTTTCTCTCAATTCTATAAAAATATATTTGGAAGAAAACGCACGAGTTAATTGGATGCGTTCAGCGAATGAAAGGGATCAAGACTTTTCTAACATAGTTGATTTTGTAGTTCGTTTGTACAATGATGCGCATGAAAAGAATGTGGCAACTGACCGTATTTACACGCTTGTGATAGAAATCGCAATATCTACGCGTAATCGAGAACTTGGTCTCAAGGCATTTAATGATGCTCAGTCGAGGGGGTGTTTAAATTCCTATGCGATATGTGCTGCATCTAGAATGGCAACTGGTTTTACTGATTTTAATTTGGCTCGGCAAATTCTAAATGAAATGCAAAAATTGCTCCAACAAGAGCCGGAAAATCTTTTTCTTATAAAAGAAATAAATAGCATAAGGATATTGCTAAACACACAACCTCCTCCTCCTCCTTATTCATATCGTCAAAGCTTTTTTCCTCCTGTCTTGCCAACGCCGCAACAACCAGTAACGCATGGGCAGCGCGAAAGTTTGCAACCGCTTCAGCAGCCACAAGAATTTTCTGGGGAAAGACGAAATGGGGAGTTACAGAAAAATGCTCGTTCAGCTAGATCTGTATTATCACCCTTGACACGAGCATTTTTAGGATGGGAGGAGGGAAATCGAAGCGCTGGAAATTTCCGCAATACACCGCAACCACAAACAACGTCAGCTCCTGCAGCAGTTTCAGGACAAGAAAATCCACCAGAATCAGAACCAAAATCTTGTTAGCAGAAATTCCATGCCTGGCGCGGAATTCGCCAGGCAAATTAAACTTCTCATCCATGTGCTATAATTTCCCTACACATGAAGATAAGGAGAACAATCATGGCAGACTTTGACTTATCAAAATTGAAAGACAGCATGGGCGGCATCGTGGGAAATATTAAATCCATGATGAATCCCACAGGTGGAACACCGAACGTGGATCCAGATGATGCGCTGGGCGTGAAAATCGCGCAAATTGGGACCCTTGTGAAGCAAATGACGGATGCGCAACAAGAACACGTGAAAAATTTGAATAAAGTGCACGAATTATTAAATGCCGCATTTCAAGATATTGAAGCGTTGCGCAACAGTGTGAAAGAGAAAAAAGCGGCTGAAAAACTGGTGGAAACTGAAAAAAAATCCGAATGAAAGATTGTTGTGCGACGTGCACGAAACTACCTGTGCACGTCACCCAGCGTGTAACAGATCACCCTGTAGGTCGAAACGCCACTGTTGATGCGCTTTTTTGCGATAAATCTCGTTAAAATGCTCGATGGACCTACCAGTACACCTGCGCTTTTAACTCAATTTATCGCAAAAAATCGCATCAACAGCGGCGTTTTACGTAATCAGACATTACCCCCTGAGCCGATACCCCAGCGTCTTAATCCTCAGAGCGCTTTCTTTTTTTTGAGGTTACTTCGCCAAGCTCATCCTGGTAACGTCGCTGTTCGAGATAATCTTCGATTTTACGACGCACCTGGCACCCAACATTGCCTTCCTCATCATTTTTATCGATTGTGCAAACTATATCATCCATAACTTCAGTTTTTTTCACGCGAATACTCCTTTGTAGGTGAAAACCCAAAACAGTAACAGCGACGTTTTACCAATTCAAACAACGAGGCCTGATCTGTTACCCAAAACAGAAGTATGATATCGAATCTGTACGTCTATGAAAAGTATTATTAATCAGGGAAATAGATGATTTTACTGGGTTAATGCGGGTGTGAGGGTCATGGATTGCTGGGTGACAGTATTTTGAAGTAAGACGTCATTGTAATGAATTTGCGTGATTCGATAACCTTCGATGATCTCGCCTCTGTGATAAAGATGCCCGTTAATCAACGCGACACGCTCATTGTCCATTTCCATAGTGCCATCGAGCGAAAGCGGTTGCACAGGTGCCATTGTCGTCGGTGGCGGGAGCGCAGGAGTTGGTTTGACTGAGGCTGATTGATCCAAAAAAATGGTGCCATAGAAATTCACATAGCGTTTCGCGATGCTTGCATAGTTCGTGTGAATTACAAAAGCACCCAAGGTTAATAAAATCAGTCCCAACAAACTCCACGCGTAATATTTATTCAATCCTGGCAGCTCAATACGCGGAGTAATCAGTCTTCTTTGTTGCAAAGGATTTCGAGGTGTTTGTCTGAATGTTGGCGTAGGAACGGGGCGAGCGATCGGTTTTGATTGCGCAACCGGCTCCGCCTTCTGCTGATTCAGCGAAGACTGTGTTTTTTTCAGGGCTTGATCAATCAAACTCATCGCAAAAATAACTCCTTGGCGCATCGATTAATCATTCGGTAGTTGATGGTATCGGTACCGTTGACGAATCCAGATAATAAAGCGCGATCGCATAAAATATTAATCATTCGTGGTTTGCCGCGTGTGTGACGATAGATCGCATACAGTGCCGGACTGGTAAATTGTACTTGCGGGCCAAAATCAGGATTGTTAGCCGCTAGTTTTAAACGATGTTGAATGTATTCATGTACTTCTTTTTTGGTGAGCGATTCGACGCGATAACGAACCGCAATACGTTGATTGATTTGTCGCAATTCAGGTAGCCGTAATTTTTTTTCAAGTTCGGGTTGACCGACTAGAATGATCTGCAATAACTTATCTTTTTCTGTTTCCAGGTTGGATAAAAGACGAATGCTTTCTAGTTGTTCGACCGACAGATTTTGCGCTTCATCAACGATAATAACCACATTATTGCCTTTGCTGGATTCTTCGAGCAAATATTCATTTAATGCGGTGACGAGTTCAAATTTACCTTTTATTTTTCCAGTAACACCGAGATCCTGCAAAATGACTCGTAAGAATTCCTCATCTGAAAATCGGGGATTTAAAATGAAAGCAGTTTTGGTTTGCTTGTTTAATCCGTTTAATAATGTGCGGCACAACGTGGTTTTTCCCGTGCCAATTTCGCCGGAAATAGCGATGATGCCTTTGCGATGTTCAATACCAAAAACGAGATGTGAATAAGCTTCTGAGTGCGAAGAGCTGGCGAAAAAGAAGCTGGAATCTGCAGTCACATTAAAAGGATTTTCTTTTAATTGAAAGAATTCTTTATACATTGCGCGCTGTCTCCCTGTGCACACTCTCCAATCACACCAATTGTAACATGTTGTTTATTACTGAGTCACTGATTTTGAAATGGGCGAGAATGGCTGTGATTGGTTAAATTGTTTGACGAATAAGGGCATGGTGGTAGTCATCGTCACGATGATCAACAAGATTGCCAGCACAACGTTCGCGCGCTCAATCCCTTTAAACCAGGACTTTTTTTGTCGACAAAATCCGATGATGGCGTAAACGAGATTGTAAATGAACAACAGAGATAGATTGATATTTTCATGAATGTTGTTATCACCGTGAAAATAAACGGTGTATAACGCCAGCAAGGTAAAAATGGGTGTAATCCATATAAAAACACGACAAATCCACAGCAAAAATGTGGGATAGGGTTTTTCTGTCAACCCATCTTGATAAACACCATTTAAGAAAAGCACGCTTAAAAAAGCAATCGATGAAAACAAAGATTCACTTTTGAAAGTGAAGTGGTGTTGTGGGATCACGATGAGTAGAGAAACAATAAATAAAATGCTGATTATGGCGAGTGGAATAAATAAATATTTGCAGATTAAGAAAAGAACCATTCTGATGTTGCGCACCACACTCTCTGTATGTGTTGCGATATATAATCCCACACTGACAAAAAATGCGGATGCCCACACTGCAAACCAATTTTTTTCAATCAGCGTACTTAAAAATTTTATCTCAATGAAATTAAAGAGCGATGCGCATAAATATAAAATTATCCAGCAAAATAGCGTAAAAAACAGCGCAATGAATAATTTTATGAACGAATCCCAAACGGCATGAAATAAAGTGGAATAATTGCCGTGAAGCCCATTTGCTTCATAGTTAATATGAAAGGCATTCAAAGCATAAGCTGAAAAAAGGATTAAAAAAAACTGCGAGCCAGTATTATATGCATGCCAATAATACGGCAAACTTGCGATAAAACTCGGAATGAGTGTGATGAAAATTAATCGCGTGAGTGATTGCGCGCTGGGAAGACTTAATAAAAACATCACACCATAAAAACTAACCCAGTAATAAAATAATAGAGGGGTGTACGAATAGGAAAATTGTGGTGATGGGAAAGAAAGTATTCCAGGGGGTGAAGCAGAAATATGGGTAATTAAAAAAGCAAGCAATGCGCCTGCAATCAGTCCCACGGTTAAAAAAGGATAAATGGTTATTGGTCGAGTGGTAGATGATTGTGACATGGTAAACCTCATAATTCAAAATTCTCAGCGAGTACTATTGATGCTGAGCTGCTTCCGCGACGTTTCTTGTCGTATTTTCTGCTTGCGAAGCATTGCTCCAGGCAAAGAATCGACCAAAGAGCGAACCAACTGTCGATAATACAGTGGATTTTGTAAATGATAAAGACACTAACGGTGGTGTTGGTTGCGCGGATTTGGGCATTATCACCGGGCTAACTGGTTCGACGGTGGGACATAATCGAGCGTATCTTCCTGCCAGAAATTCACTATAAGCGGGTTTCGGAACCACGCGCGTTCTCTGTCCAATTTGTATGTCAAAAAAAGTATCCAGCGGGTCACCGATGTGCATTGGTGTTGTTTTCTCGGTAAACGCGATGTTTCCTCTATCATATATGGGTATTGTTTTTGTGATGTCTTTCACTGTTTCACGGTAATGATCGTCAATAATGCCAGTACCTTGGATGTGATGAATAATAGGCGTGCGAGATGTATCAACCGCATGCGATCCTCGCATGTAATGGTGAAAGTGAAGGGTCATATTTTTCGGTATTAAATCCTTATCATGAGAAAAAACAGCGATTAAGTTTTGTAAAATTTCGTGATTGTCATCATAAAAGTGAAAATGGATACATTTTTTTGGATGATATTTTTTAGCGACATGGTGAATTTGTGCGTACAACAACGTAAATTTTCCGGGGCCTTCTGAGAAATGAATTTGAGTAGGGGATGCTTGCATACTTAGGAAGGTATCAGCAGTGCGCGCAGCGATTTCTCTTATTTTTAAAAATAAATCTTGTTGTAAATAATCTGGATTTGCATATTTGTTGAGAAGATGAAATGCTTTTTTCAACTCAGCTGACCATTCTTCCCCATATGTTTGGAGTGCCTCAGCAAAGCAATCCCCGCTGTTTCTGTTAAACAAAATATCGTGTAATAAAAATGGTTCAAGAATGATAGTGTCTAGATTTAAGTCGCAATTTTCCGGTTTTTTCTTAAGCTGCTTTTTGAAGTCATTGACAAATTCTGCAAAGGCAAAAAAGATCGATTCTGTAACGTAATTACCTCCATGTTGATAAATGCCGAGTAAATCCCGAAAAATACTTTGTCGTGCGGATCCTACCATGAAGACAGTTTTGCCTGGTTTTGATTCAGGAATAGAATGTTTGCAAATCAACTGTTCTACCAGGGCTTCGTTGTGTTCAGCCATGGTTTTGTATAGGCTACAATGACCGAAATACGGTAAGAAACATCCATCAGCATCCATTGAATGTACTTCAACGTCGCCATTAAAAGTTTCATAAGATTGGTCATCAAAGTCAGTAACAACTTGTATTTCAGCAGCAGATACGACATTTGCTCTTCTGGGTGTGGGAGGGGAGAACAATGAGTTTCTTGGATTCTGCATGGCGACCCCTCATTACATGTTCCTAAGAATACAATGACAGATTGATCACTTTTCGTCCAGAACTAATTGTCTTCAGATAACGTTAACCATTCTTGTTCTTTTGCTTTAATTTCCGTCGTTATTGCTTTTTTTTGTTGTGATGCTTCCCGTAATTTATCTTTTTGTGTCGCATGATAAATATCAGGATCGGCTAACGTCTCTTCGATTTTCTTTAATTGTTTTTCGAGCGCCGTGATTTCACGTTCAATTTTCACAATTAATTTTTTATTATCGGCGCTGATGGGCTTTTGTTTTTTGCCACTCGATGAAACGGGCGTTTCCGATAATTGCGCTGCTTCGTAATCCGCTAAATTGCCATCGTATTGTTTCACCGTGCCATGATTCACTAACCATAATCCATCGACACAACATTCAATAAAATAACGATCATGCGAAACTAATAATAATGCGCCCGTAAATTCTTCGAGTGCAATAATTAACGATTCGCGAATATGCATGTCTAAGTGATTCGTTGGTTCATCGAGTAATAATACATTTGGTCTGCCCCAAATTAATAATGCGAGCGCTAAACGTGCTTTTTCTCCGCCGGAAAATACGTCGACTTTTTCAAAAACACGTTCGCCTTTAAATCCAAAGCGTCCTAAAAATCCGCGGGCTTGTGCTTCCGAAATATCTTCATATTGCACTTTAAAATGCGCGAGCGGTGTTTCGTCCAGATGTAACATATCGACTTGTTGCTGTGAAAAATAACCAATTTTGGTTTGTGAATGAAACGTAATTTCACCACGAGCAACCGGTAATTGTTGCGAAATCGTTTTCAACAATGTGGATTTACCACTGCCATTCACGCCAATTACGCCAATGCGATCACCTTCACTTAATGTGAGCGCAACATTTTTCAAAATAATTTTATCACCATAACCACAATCTGCACGCACAGAAATTGTTGGATATCCCGTCGGTTTCGGTTCAAAAAATTCAAACGATATATTTTCTTCTTCCTGCCAATCAGTCGTGACTTGCAGTTTTTCCAGTGCTTTCGCGCGACTTTGTGCTTGTTTCGCTTTTGATGCTTTCGCGCCAAATCGATCAATAAATTTTTGCAAATGCGCGCGTTTTTTTAATACTTTCGTATTCATTTTTTCCTGCAATAATAAATGATCCGAAAATTGTTTTGCAAAAGAAGAATAATTTCCTTGATATAATTTTAATTGTTGATTCGCCAATTGAATCGTGTGTGTCGTGACTTCATCCAAAAAATAACGATCATGAGAAATAATCACGAGTGTTGCGGTACATGCTTTCGCCCACTGCGTGAGCCACGCGATACTTTCTAGATCTAAGTGATTGGTCGGTTCATCGAGTAATAATAAATCCGCTTGCGACATTAACACACGCGCTAATTGCAAACGCATTTGCCATCCACCCGAAAAAGATTTTACCGGTTTTTCAAATTCAGCATCGGTAAATCCCAGTCCTTTTAAAATCACCGCGACTCGTGCATCGATGCGATAGCCATCAATGGCTTCTAATTCTGCATATAATGCACCTAATGCAACGCCGTCATTATTATTTTCTGCGATGCGCATTTTTTCTTGCAGCTCAATCCAAGCGGTATCACCGGAGCGCGCATACGCCAAGGCTAATTCATCCGTTGCCGGTAATTCTTGCACCAAATGCGCTATTTTCCAGGCATTCGGAATAAGTAATTCACCGTTGTCCTCATGCAATTCGCGCATGATTAATTTTAAGAGTGATGTTTTTCCTGTGCCATTTCTGCCGATTAGTCCTGCTTTATAACCGACATCGAGACGCAGCGATGCCTCCTCCAATAAAACTTTTGCGCCGCGTCGTAATGTAATTTGATTAAGTTGTAACATGATTTATTGTGTTGCAGCCTCTATGGGTTGAATCGGTATATACTCCTGTATCGCAATCCCTAATGCACCTGGACCTGCGTGCACAGCTAAACTCGCGCCGCAAGGCATTACAAATAATTGATCAATTTGTTCGGAAAATGCGTGTTTTAATAGCGTTGCTAATTGATACGCTTCACTTTCCAGGTCAGTATGCACGATCGACAATCGATATTGCTTCGTACTATCCAATTTCTTTTTGGTGAAGCGAAATAATTTATCCGGCAAATTTTTTCTACCCAAAAAAGCACCATGTGGTTTTAAGGATCCTTCTTTCGAAAATGTGGCGAGTGGTGTAAGCCTTAAAAGATCTATGCATTTTTTCAGTTTGATTGTCAATCGTCCGCCGCGTACTAAGAAATCTAATTGTGTAATTGCGGCAAAGAAATTGGTTTTTTGAACAGCGTCGTTCGTCATCGCAACGATAGTATCATGCGGATATCCAGCGGCAGATGCTTCTGCTGCATACATCGCGATTAAACCAAGTCCGGCTGATGCATTGAGTGAATCTATCACTGTAATTTGTGCTCGATCACCTATTTTTTCTGCTGCTTTTTGCGATGCGGTAACAGTTCCGCTAGTTGCCTTTGGAATATGCAGTGCAACAATCGCATCAAAATGAGACGTGAGATATTGGTATTGACGATGAAAATCACCAAAGCTCGGTTGTGACGTTGTTGGATGAGCTGATTTATTTTTCAACGCTTGATGAAATTCTTCAGACGTCATCGATACTTTATCGAGATACGTTTGTTGTCCGAAATTAATGACAATCGGCACAACATGGATGTTGAGTTTCGAAATAATATCTGCCGGTAAATCCGCTGCAGAATCCGTCAAAATGGCAACGGTATTTTTGCGAGTCGCAAATGATTTTTGTTGGCGAATCATGTCATCGGCTTTTTCGCCAGAAACATCGCCATATTCGCGACACGCCGTAAATATCGAATTGGGATCATTGGTGTGCACGTGAATTTTTGTTTTGGTGCTAGAACCTGCAACAATTAAACTTTCACCGAGCTCATCTAATTTTTGACGCAATTCATCTTGATCGATCAGTTGATTGCCACGTTTATTGATCAAACATTCTGTGCAAAAACGAAAACGTTCGTCGACGTCGTGCGGTGTTTCTTCTGTTACTTTGATCATCACGACATCCGCCAAATCTTCTTTTAATTGTTTGATCGAACCCGTTACGATAAAGCGATAAATACCATTTAAAAATTCCACAAATCCTTGCGCGCCGGAATCAACCACGCCTGCTTTTTTTAATTCTTTGAGTTGATTCGACGTGTGTAATAACGATTTTTGCGCACGTTCAATACCTTCACGTAATAATTCCACAAAATCTAATTCGTTATTCGCTAATTGTTGATGTGTAATTTCATCGGAAAAATCGCGTAAAATAGTGAGAATTGTGCCTTCTTTTGGTTGTGATAATGCTTTATGTGCATAATTCACGGCGGTTGCAATCGCTGCGACAAAATTTTTCGTCGTCATGTTTTTATCGACAGTTTTGGAACCGATACTTAAACCCTGAAAAAACTGCGCTAAAATCGCACCGGAATTTCCGCGTGCGCCATTGAGTGCTGCATCTGCAACGGTTTCAAGTAATTCATGAATCGGTGCGGTGCGATACGAGTACGTACGTTCTAAAATGGCATTTAATGTCAGTGCCATGTTGGTGCCTGTATCGCGATCGGGCACTGGATACACATTAATGCTATTTAAATATTCTTGTTTTGAAATAACCTGTCGAATACCGGCAACAATCGCGCGGTATAATCGTGTTCCATCGAGATAGGTAATTTTTGCACACTGTGGTGACATCTGTTCCGCTCCATATCCATAATTTAGAAGTAGCGCATCATAGCATGAAGTAATTTATTATTTTAGGGGTAGATAAATATCGGTTTCTAAAGATTCGGCGGGAGTTGCATACGGCATTTTGCGATGCAGCATGAAATTCGGATAATCGGCGGGTTCATAGCCACTTTGTGGCAACCACAAACCAAATAAAATGCGATAGGTCGATTCGATGCTTTCAATCGGTCCATGATGCGTAATAACCGCATACTTCCCGCCATGCAATGTTTGAATACCGATTTGTCCTTTCGGTTTAAAGTTCGGCAACTCATTGATAGTAACGCAGGCATCATAGCGCAATTTATCTGTCGGTGTAATTTCATCTGAGTCATGCGGAATGCTTATTTTCAGCGTTTTTTCGGATGTTACATGATTCATGCCCACTTCAAGCGCTAATTGCAACCACGTTTCAATGATTTGATCGTAAGGGCCAATGTGTCGTGCAAATGCAACGGTAATGGGTTCGATTGTTTTGACTTCAACAAGTTGTGTTCTATCTTCAGTCTGTTTTTCTTGAGAAAATTGCGTGATGCCTTTGAGTGCTTTATCGCGAAACGATTTCGGTGTTTCTTTGTAAGTTTCTTTAAATGCGCGATGAAATGATTGTTGCGTATCGTAACCCGCCCGTTGTGCGATTTCGATAATCGATAAATCCGTATAAGATAAATCTCGCGTTGCGCGTTCTAATCGTAATCGACGCACGTAACTCTGCACCGATTCGCCCGCATGCGCTGAAAAAATGCGGTGAAAGTGGTACGGCGAAAAAAAGGCGATGCCTGCTAATTCTTCCAGCGTTAACTCCTCATCCAAATGATTTTGAATGTAAATCAACACATCGAGAATACGTTTTTGATAAGTTTGTTCTACGTTTGAGGTCATAAAATACAGTATATCACGTTGTAGCTTAAGGAAATATTAACTTTTTTTGCGAAAAAATAGCTAAATCTGCCTAACCGAAACTGCCAAATTGAGCGCAAGACACGGCAAAACAAAGTAATGAAGCCGGCGCAGAATGCACCCAGGATAAAAATTAAAAAAGGGATTTTTTAAAACAAACTTTTTGGAGTGGGTTATGCGAATTAATTTAGAAGATGTTTTAGTCTCAGAAAATGCAGAAAAAAATGCGGTGTTAATTGAGCAGTATAACGAGTTGCAACGAAACGTATTTTTCTTTGAAGCAAGGCTTGTGAAATTAAAAGAACAGTTACGTCTGTTGATGACTCAGGAAAATAATGGGATGACTGCTGAAGCGAAAATAATCAGTGGTGATATTCAAACACTGACTCAGTTGGTCGATACACTAACCGGTTATTTAGACGTGATTAAATCCGACAGCATTTTAGGATTTAAAACCAAAAAAATGACCGAGAATGATTTAGTGGTTCTTGAGCGCCAAGTAAAAGAGATGCGAAAAATGCGCGCATTGATCACAACAGATGAAGTGCAAAATCAAGTTGAACGTCCAGCAGCTCACTCATCAGATCAATTATCACAGTTAATTACTGATGCAGAAAAACTGGAATATAACGTGACAAAAACACGGGTTTGGGCGCGACGTGGCATTAATTTGCTGACTGGTTTAGTGGCGGCGGTTGCAATCGTGGCAGTGATTGCTTTTATGATGACGCCCGCAGGGCACATTACGCTTGCAGCAGCAGGTGTGGTAATCGCACTGCGTGCAGCAGCTGCATTCTTTGGTATCGGTAAAACACCTGTCGAGCATGCGCATTTAAGTGTGGGTCCGTTCCCTGTCAATATTGCAACGCCAGTTCCATCGACTGCAGGTGCATTAGCGCCAGCACTTTTCGCGCCAGCGCTTGTGAAAAAATTGCGTATTACCAATCCACCGCGCGAAGAAGCGGCGAGAAATATGCAAGCAGCAACCATCAATCAATTAACGAATGAATTAAATAAAAAAATCGGATCGTTAGGTGATGGTGAAGTAAAAACCTTTTTATTAAAAGTCGTTGCTGAGGCCGATAAAATGTATAACGCTGGTATTGGCAGTTGGTTTTATGAATCGCAAAAATCTAAGATGGAAAAAGCACGTTTGATTTTGCGTGAAGTTGCGAAAATAATGGAAGGTTCCATTCCAGAAACTGTAGATGCGCTTTTACATACTAAAATAAATAGCGCGAATTATACTTTCGGACAATTGCTGAATGCACAACGTAACGCGAGCTTTTTTTCAAATCGCACGTCGACGATTGCGGAAAACTGTGGTGTTGATATTTCTAAGCATCAAGCAGTTGATTTGACAGCCATCATTAGCGCTGCTGCTTAATTCAAGTAGTGGGCGTAAAATACGGTATTGTGAGTTTAGAGTGGTGTTGTAGAATAATCACCATGAAAAACTCACCTACTTATTTTCAACCACAAAAATCTCGCATTTATGGCTGGTATTTGTTATCGACACATCTATTCGCGTTGATTTGCGTGAGTTCGGTAACATCATTTTTTTTATTTCCGGTTTTTTTCTTATGTGTGACAATTTCTTTTTTGATTTATTTCTGTCGCGCACCAAAAATTATTTCACTGCAGTACGATCAAAAACGAAAATGGATTTTAGAGTTAACTGATCATTCCATCGAGCGTGCGGAATTATTATCATCAAGTGTGATGATGCGTTACTTTTTAATTCTGCATTTTAAAGCCTTAGATTCAGGCATAAAAAGAACATCCTTGTTATTTTCAGATAGTTTTTCACCGCTTGATTTTCAAGCATTGCGGAGATGTGTGAAGATGGGGTTTTTATGATTTCTCAAAATGCGCCGCAATTACTGATGCTACACATCCTGTTAATTTCTTCACATAATCAATATGCAAAAACTCATTCGGGCCGTGCGCGTTGGACTTGGGTCCTAACACACCGGTAATTAAATATTGTGCTTTGGGAAACATTTCTCCGAGCATGCCCATAAATGGAATGCTTGCGCCGATGCCTAAATAAGCCGCTTTTTTGCCATAAAATAATTCAGAAGCATGGTCACAGGCATTTGCCAACCAATCAGCGAGTTCTGGTGAATTCCAACCAGAACCGTGATCTTCTGCGTGATAAGATACTTTTGCGTTGAAGGGCGGATTGCTTTCCAACATTTCTTTTAATGCAGCGCTCGCGTTTTTTACATTGCATGTCGGTGGAATACGCATGGATAATTTTACGGACAAACTAGGTAACGTCACATTACCGGCATTCGCAATGGCGGGTATTCCGTCCGCACCAACAATCGATAACGCAGGTCGCCATGTGCGATTTAAAATCAGTTCCGCGCCGTCTTTGCAAACGGGTTGCACGCCTTCTAAAAATGGAATGCCTTTGGTGACGTTATCACCGAGTGTTTTTGCAGCAGCACGTGCTTCTTCATAACGATGTTCAGGAATTTTAACGTGAAGTGCTTCAACGTTTATTTTTCCGTTGTGTGGATCTTCGATGCGATCGAGTAGTTGTCGCAGCACGTGAAATACCGAAGGGACAACGCCACTGTTAATACCAGAATGAATGCCATTTTCCAGCGTATTTATTTCGAGTGTGCCACCAACGATACCGCGTAACGAAGTCGTGCCCCACAATTGTTCATAATTGCCGGATTCAGAATCCAAACAAATAATTAAATCGGGATTGCCGATTTGTTTTTTGAGTAATTCTAAATAGGCGGGCAAATCGTAACTACCACTTTCTTCGCACGCTTCAATTAATATCACGCAATGCGCGTGCGGAATTTTCAGAGATTGCAAATACGCAATTGCGTTTAACGCTGAAAATGTTGCATAACCATCATCAGCACCACCGCGACCATATAATTTTCCGTCTTTAATTATCGGTGTCCATGCATCTAATCCGTCAAACCATCCTGTCATTTCCGGTTGTTTATCCATGTGACCATACAACAAAATAGTTTCATCCGAATCACCAGGAATATCGATAAATAAAACGGGTGTGCGATTGTCGATTTCCAGTAACTCGATTTTCATATTTTTGATCGGCTGCTTTTCGCACCAGTTTTTAATGAGCTGCATCGCGCGGTCTATGTGACCATTCGCTTTCCAATTTTTATCAAATAGTGGCGATTTATTGGGAATGCGAATGTAATTTTCTAATTGTGGAATGATGTCTTGATCCCATTGTTCGCTGATTTTGCTGAAATTATTTTTGATTTTTTGATGTGTATCGGACATGGTATTTTCTCGACGAAATAACGATGGGGAATTGTGGCATTAGAACAGTGGGTTGACAAGGTGATTGGTGATTGAAAAACAGTTTATGAATAGATATACTTTAAGTATATCCATTCTGTGGAGGTAATTATGCATCATACACACGTGTTTAAATCGGGCAACTCGCTTGCTATCAGAATTCCGAAGGCATTTCATTTTGATGAGCGCCAAGAAGTCGAGATTTTCATGAGAAACCATGAAATTGTGATTCGCGCTGTTCCTCAAAATTTGGCTGCTGCATTTGCCTTGTTAGAACCATTTCCTGATGATGTTCTTGCAGAAGGTATAGAGGATTTGCCACCACAAGAACGGGACTTTTAATTATGTTGCCAGAGTATTTAATTGACACAGATACTTGTATTTATATTACTAAACAAAAACCCATTAATGTCATTAATAAATTTAAACGGTTGGAGATAGGTGCGGTTGCAATGTCGGTGATTAATTATGGTGAGTTGTATTATGGCAATGAAAAAAGTGACCACTCAAAAAAAGCGCATGCTGTATTAGAATCTTTGATTGGTGTTATTCCTGTATTGCCAATGCCTCAGGAAGCTGCAAAACACTATGGTCATATTCGTGCTTATTTGCAATCGAAAGGCAAAATAATAGGCAATAATGATCTGTGGATCGCGGCGCATTGTTTGACATTAGGAGTAACACTTGTGACGAACAATGTCAGAGAATTTCAACGTGTTCCGAAATTGCGGATTGAAAACTGGGTTTAACAAACCCTGTTTAATTTTCTTTTAAATAGATAATTGCATTAGATGTATATCAATCGAGCCTATCCTGCCGTATAATCAACTCCCGTTTTAATGCAAAAATTAAGTAAAACGGATCAATCTCATGACTCGATACATTTTCATCACCGGCGGCGTCGTTTCTTCACTCGGCAAGGGTATTACCTCCGCGTCGCTCGGCGCAATTCTCGAAGCAAAAGGCTTTAAAGTGACGCTGTTGAAACTCGATCCGTACATTAACGTCGATCCTGGCACGATGAGTCCATTTCAACATGGCGAAGTGTTTGTCACCGCAGACGGCGCTGAAACTGATCTCGATTTGGGGCATTACGAACGGTTTGTTCGCACCACCATGTCGAAAAAAAATAATTTTACATCCGGTCGTGTATATGCGGATGTGATTGCACGTGAACGTCGCGGAGAATATTTAGGCGGCACGGTGCAAGTGATTCCGCATATCACGGATGATATTAAACATAAAATTCGCGAAGGTGCTGACGATGCTGATTTTGCATTAGTAGAAATTGGCGGAACGGTGGGTGATATTGAATCGCTGCCATTTTTGGAAGCCATTCGTCAAATGCGTGTTGAATTAGGTCCTGAAAACGTGATTTTTATTCACTTAACGCTCGTGCCTTATATTGCAACGGCTGGCGAAACAAAAACAAAGCCGACGCAACATTCTGTGAAAGAATTGCGATCGATTGGTATTCAGCCGGATATTTTAGTGTGTCGCTCTGAGAATATTATTCCCAAATCACAACGCGAAAAAATTGCTTTATTTACAAATGTTGCGATGCAAGATGTGATTTCACTGCCGGATGTGAAAACGATTTATGAAATTCCGATGATTTTAGATCGCGAGGGGTTGGGTTCACGTGTGTGTGAAAAATTACATGTTAATAATCGCGATGCGGATTTTCGCGAATGGGAAAAAGTGGTGGAACGTCATAAAAACTCTAAAAAAACAGTGAATATTGCGATGGTTGGGAAATACACTGACTTTGCGGATTCCTATAAATCACTCAATGAAGCGTTGATTCACGCGGGCATCCAAACGCAATCACATGTGAAAATTCATTATATCGATGCTGATTTATTATTAGAAAAAGGCGCGGCATTTTTATTAAATGCGGTCGATGCGATTTTGGTGCCTGGTGGATTTGGTACGCGCGGTATCGAAGGAAAAATTCTTGCCGCACAATATGCGCGCGAAAATAATATTCCATATTTAGGTATTTGTTTGGGATTACAAATTGCGGTGATTGAATTTGCACGCAATGTGGCGCAAATGAAAAATGCGAATAGTACGGAATTCGATTCGCAAACACCTTATCCCGTTGTTGCATTAGTGAGTGAATGGATTGATCAAACTGGAAAAATCGAAAAACGCGATGAAAAAAGCGATTTAGGTGGCACGATGCGATTGGGTGCGCAGGATTGCAATGTGATCGATAACACGATTGTGAAAAAATGTTATGATAAAAAAATTATTTCAGAACGTCATCGTCATCGATATGAAGTGAACAATACATTATTGCCGAAATTAATTGAGGCTGGTTTAATCGTATCGAGTGTTTCTGCCAAAAATAATTTAGTCGAAACGATTGAGTTGCCGAATCATCCCTGGTTTGTTGCCTCTCAATTTCACCCTGAATTTACCTCAAATCCGCGCGATGGGCATCCGCTGTTTACAGCGTTTGTTGATGCTGCCGCTGCCGCACAATCTCGCGAGACAGCACAATCCTGATAGGAAGCAGCGACGACTAGGGAGCGAAGCGATGAAGATCGATCCCTTGCAATTCCACTCTGGAATGGCTACACCGTTAACCCATTTAATAATCACTTAATATTAGTCATGTACAATATATTCCACAATAAACAGTATGTAAGCCCGATGCGAGGTGTGGTATGTTCCAAAAAAATTCATATGAATCATTGGCCTATGTTTACAATTCATTTCTGTGCAATCCATTTCGCGACGCGAGCGCACCGCGGGGACCATATATTGACGAGCACGGCGCCTATCGACAATATCCTCGCAATCAACCAGTAACCAGAAAAGTAACCGAAGTTTATCGTCCCAATCACGGACTCGCACACAACGTTCGTGTGACATCCAAAGTGCGCGACGTGATTGCACTCTATGCTGACGTGACATGCAATACCAAGCCCGAATCAAGACGCTGGTTTACACAATTAAACACACCCGAAGAAATCATGAAGCTCGAAATCGTAGGTTCGTTTTATGTTGCTTGTAGAGAAAGCGAAGCGGGATTTAAACCAGAGCCAGATTCGCCTTATCAACGCTATCGCGAAGCATCGAGTCATGCATTTTATGAATATGCGAAAACATTAAAAAAAACCGATGGTGTAACCGCATTATTTACTGAAAATGAATTGCAATTATACAAAACTGTGTTGCGCGATCCATACTTTGATACATCAAACGACGGTCGGAAATTATTAGCGAGTGATGAAACAGAAGCAAAAAAAGCTGCTGCAAAAGCCGTGTTATCATCTTGTCATGCACTTGATTTGGCGCGCTGTTTTCACATCGAAAAAATGAATCACAAAATTATTGAAGTACTCGATCCGTTAGGAAGCGTGCATACTGAAGATGCGCGTAAAAAAGTGACGGATCAATTTTTAAAAAGTGAAATCCAACATATTTTAACCGGAAATAAATACGCAAGTTCATTTGATATCACAACATCCTCTTTTGTCGAATGCGTCATTCCGGAAAAGAATTTTTTATTTAGACTGGCCGGTACGCATCCTGATATCGCCATACGGCTAGTATCACTGTCTGCTCACATTAAAACAGTTCAGCGAGCATGGCAGTTGTCCGTTTCTCTGAATCGTTATGCAATGCAAGAGCCTGATGCATTAAAAACATTTTTAACGCGAGTTGAAAACTGTTTTTCAACAAACGCAACGCAAACGATCGATGCGCTTTTAGTAGAAGAAAAAGCAATAATGAAAGACACGAGTCGTGGTCGTATTTTTAAAACAATCAGAAATGATGACGCTGATTTTTGGGATGACTTTGCTGCGGAATTAGTCAACCCCGCTGTTCAAAAGAAGGAATTAAGATACGGTACGAGAAAAGCGTTAACCGTTAAATTAAAAAACGGAAAATATGAAGTTGTGCCGACAGATAAAGTAGAAAAAAGAAAAATACCTGGTGAGGAATATAGCGAAGCAGATAAGAAAACATATACCCGTCACCAATCCACTTCATACTCCAATTATGCAGCAGGTTATAATTCCCCGTATTTTGGACATGATACTGGTCGCGCTGAATTATTAGTGGGCATTTCATTCGCGCCAGAAGACTGCCAACTTAAACGCATCATGATGTATGACGGCGGAACAGTAATACGAAATTATGATTTTGATACGAAAGAAAAAGAACGGGCAGAAAAATTTATTCAAGAAAAATTACAATCTGAAATGTATCATGAGACCTTAGCTTCATTGCAGGAAAGCGGACTGAGACGTAATGCCAACAAACACAATGAAGTCATGGCCAAATTACGTTGGACACCACATACCAGCATTACTGTATTCTCTAATAATTTAGAAAGTCGATTGTTAGCACAACTGCGCGCACAAGATTTAAAAAACCGCCTTGAAATAAAATATCCAGATCGTCGTCCCATCACAGTGCCGATTACTATTTATCCTGAGTTTTTGCCTTACACATCAGAGCAGCAAGCGAAAGATAGAGAAACAGCAAAAGTATCGGGTGATTTAAAAAAATATGTGATTGCAATACGATTTTTAACAGGTGAGATAATTAACGCTAACAACTTTCCATTCGAATCTTTGAATGAAGTACGTCAACTTATTAGAAAAATCAACGCAGAAAAAGAAACTGAACTGGTTAATTTAATTACTAACATATTAAATAAATTTTTAAACATGCCAAGGAAACAATCGTCTTGGATGGATGAAGGCATATTTGCTTGTTTTGTTGAGTTTGCTTGTGATCTTGAACGGATAAAACACGGAGGCAGTATTGATACGGACGAACTTAAGCAAGTTGCATTGATTTTAAAGTGGGCAGAGACGGCGGCGCAGTCAGGAAAAAAGACGATATTTGAAGCGATTGAGTCTATTGTTGAGTTTGAAAGATTTTTGGCATACAAAAGTCTTAGATCTAATTTTGATCTAAAACAAAAGTTTCAAGCATTAATTCGCTCGGCGGATGATATTAAGTTTGCATTTAGCTCTGATAAATTGTCTTTTTATAAAGATGAGCTTATTCAGGCAATGAAAAATTTCCCCCAACTCGCCATTTTTGAAAAAATAGACTTTGAGATTGTAAGGAACTTTTTTAAATATATCGAAAGTAAAGACCTTAATACTTTACTTGAAAATAGCGTAGAAGGTCGCGTTAATAGTAATTTTATTTTTTCTTTGGTGGATAGACTGTCAAACATTTCTTTAGGTACAAAGTATGGAGAAATTTTATTCAGCATTGTAAATTCAATGGTTGAATATCATTCTCAGCAGAGGGATTCGTTTAGTATTGATGTGGTTAATTTATTTTTTAATGCGCTTGCGAAATTGCGCTCTGTAGACGTTCCCGATGAAATAAAAAATTCCATTTTTAAACTAAAAGAAAAATTAAGTGATAAGTTATTAGATTATTTATTATCTCTGCAAAAAGATAAACCTCAAGAATTTACCAACCTTTGCAGTAAAAATACTATACTTGGTCAATTGATTGATCATCATCGCAATCCTTTACAAGGAAAAAAAGACACAGCGACGCGAGAATTAGTGAATATGCTGAGTGAGATAGGAGGGTCAAATCATGACTCTCCTCGATACATCGCATTACAATTACTTTTTAAAATTAAAAAATTAAAAAACAAAGATACTTTTTCATTTTTTAAATCTGCGGAACAACAATTACTTTCGCAAAAAATAAATATACTCATAGAGATACATAATTCTGTAGACAAAATAGGTAAGGGTGAGACCATTGAGATAGAGACCCAAAATCTTCAACGCCTGCATTCTAAATTGGAATCCATATTTTCCGATACAAAATTAAGGGAAATGAAAGAGTTGCTTGCGCCACTAATTGGCCTTCAACCACCAATTGATGAATCTAGCCCGCGTCTGTGATCCATTCCGTCTGACGCAAATGATCAGATAATTAGCCTAGTATTAATGGTTATTCCTTGCTATTATGCATTTTAGAAGTCATACTTCCAAAATGTAAAAAAGAGAATTACGCTATGATTTTCAATAGGATGGCGGAAAATATTTTTCGCAATATGATGCAAAAATACCCCGTGATTACGATCATGGGACCGCGTCAGTCAGGTAAAACGACGCTGGCAGAAATGGTGTGTGCGGATTATCCCTATTTCAATTTAGAGGATCCCAAAACGCGCGAAATTATTCTAGCAGATCCGCGTGATTTTTTTAAACGGTATTCCAATGGTGTTATTCTTGATGAAATTCAACATGCACCGATTTTGTTGTCTTACATTCAACCCCTTGTCGATAAAAAAAAGCAAAATGGATTGTATATTTTAACAGGTAGTCATCAACCCGAAATTCATGAAGCGATATCGCAATCATTAGCAGGTCGAACAGCTATATTGGAATTATTGCCGCTTTGTATTGCAGAATTAAAGAGTGGTCATATCGCATTGTCCGAAAATGAATGGATGCTCCAAGGCTTTTATCCGAAAATTTATCATGATCAATTAAATGCAACCGATGTGTATCGTGATTATGTAAAAACCTATTTAGAAAGAGATGTCAGACAATTAATTAATCTCAAGGATTTGCTTTTGTTTCAGCGCTTCATGAAATTATGTGCTGCACGCACGGGTACAATATTAAATTATAATAATTTAGCAAATGAAGTGGGCGTGAGTTATCACACGATTTCGCATTGGATGTCTGTTTTGAAGGCATCTTATCTCATTGACTTTGTTCCGCCTTATTTTGAAAATATCAATAAACGCGTGATTAAGTCGCCGAAAATGTATTTTACCGATGTTGGTTTGGTTGCCTATTTATTGGAAATTGAATCATTGTCGCAAATAGATTATCACCCGTTGCGCGGGCAGTTATTTGAAACGATGGTTGCTAATGAGTTAATGAAAACACGTTTTAATCAAGGTCGTGAACATCATTTGTATTATTATCGCGACAGCCAAAAAAATGAAGTCGATTTAATTTATAAAAAAGGCGCTGAACTCATACCGATTGAAATTAAATCGTCGCATACATTTGCAACCGATTTTTTGAAAGGCATTAATACTTTTTTGAAATTGAATGAGAATACAAAAAATATTTGTGGGCAGTCTTATTTGGTTTACGCAGGCGATGAAGAATTTTCCATTAAAGATACTTGCGTTATTCACTACGCAAAGGCCGCGAGTATTGTTGCTGAAAACGTGTGAATAGGTATCATTGAGCACAATGATTTAACAAAGGAAGAAGTTATGCAATTAACAAATTTCACCACCGACAACGACAAACCCTTTTTTCTCATCGCGGGTCCCTGCGTGATTGAAAGTGAAGCGTTAGTGCTCGATGTCGCCGGCCAATTAAAAGAAATCACCAATGAATTAAAAATAAATTTTATTTTTAAATCGTCATTTGATAAAGCGAATCGTTCATCACACGAAAGTTTTCGCGGGCCCGGTATTGAAAAAGGGTTACAAATTTTAGAAAAAATAAAAAAACAAATTGGTGTTCCGGTCTTAACGGATGTGCACGAAGATACACCATTACACGAAGTCGCGAGTGTAGTGGATGTGTTACAAACACCCGCATTTTTATGTCGTCAAACGAATTTTATTCAGAGCGTGATGAAGTGTGGAAAACCCGTGAATATCAAAAAAGGGCAATTTCTCGCACCGTGGGATATGAAACACGTTGTCGCGAAAGCAAAAGCAACGGGCAATGACAAAGTGATGGTCTGTGAACGTGGCGTGAGTTTCGGTTACAATAATCTCGTTTCCGATATGCGTTCACTTGCAATTATGCGTGAAACAAATTGTCCGGTTGTTTTCGATGCAACACATTCTGTGCAATTGCCAGGTGGTCAGGGAAGCAGTTCAGGCGGTCAACGCGAATTTGTGCCGGTTTTAGCGCGTGCAGCGATCGCGGTCGGCATCGCAGGATTATTTATGGAAACACATCCGAATCCCGATAAAGCATTAAGCGATGGTCCGAATAATTGGCCGTTGTCGAAGATGAGGGAGTTGTTGGTGATGTTAAAACGGATTGATGAGGTAGTGAAATGACATCTTCGATTTCAGATATTCAAGCGTTAGAGATTCTCGATTCCCGCGGCAATCCTACCTTACAAGTTGAAGTAACACTCGATTCCGGTGCAAAAGGTGCTTTCGCGGTGCCATCGGGTGCATCAACGGGCTCAAAAGAAGCATTAGAATTGCGTGATGGTGATCCAAAACGTTATAACGGTAAAGGTGTGTTGAATGCGGTGAATTTTGTGAATCGCGATATTCGCCTGGAATTACTGGGTAAAAATCCCAATTCGCAAGAAGACATCGATCACGCGATGATTGAATTGGATGGCACTGACAACAAAGGTCGCTTAGGTGCGAATGCGATTTTGGGTGTGTCGCTTGCAGTGGCACATGCAGCGGCTAACGAAGCGCGTGAGCCCTTGTATCGTTATTTAGGCGGCGAGGGTCCATTTACGATGCCGGTTCCGATGATGAATATTATCAATGGCGGTGCGCATGCAAATAATGCATTAGACATTCAAGAATTCATGATTTTGCCGATTGGGTTGCCTACTTTTTCTGAAGCGCTTCGTGCAGGTGCAGAAATATTTCATACGTTGAAAAAAATATTAGCTGCGAAAAATTATTCGACAGCGGTCGGTGATGAAGGTGGTTTTGCGCCGAATTTGGCAAATCATACTGATGCGCTCGATTTGATGATGGAAGCAATTTCAAAAGCAGGTTATCACGCAGGTAAAGATATTTATTTAGGGTTGGATGTTGCGAGTACGGAATTTTATCGCGATGGCAGTTATCATTTCGCATCTTCAATCCAAGATGCAAACGCAATGATCGATTGCTTAGAAAAATGGGTGGATGCGTATCCAATCGTGTCGATTGAAGATGGATTAGCCGAAGATGACTGGAGCGGGTGGCAACAATTAACGAAACGCTTGGGTGATCGCGTGCAATTAGTGGGCGATGATATTTTTGTAACGAATGCGAATATTTTATCGGAAGCGATTGAGAAAAAAATTGGTAATTCAATATTAATTAAATTAAATCAAATTGGCACGTTAACAGAAACATTGGCAACGATTGGATTAGCGAAGCAGCATCACTACGGTGTTATCATTTCACATCGTTCGGGGGAGACGGAAGATGCGACGATTGCGGACCTCGCAGTCGCTACAGCGGCGGGTCAGATCAAAACGGGATCGCTCAGCCGGTCTGACAGGATTGCAAAATACAACCGTTTGTTGCACATTGAGAAGGAGCTGGGACGCAATGCGCCGTATGCGGGTGCGACCGTATTTCCGAATTTGGCAGGGATGAAACGCAAATGAAAATCATTCTAGGGACATTAGTAGTTTTGCTACTGTTGTTACAGTATGAATTTTGGTTTTCCGATGGTGGCATGAAAACCGTGTGGCAATTGCAAAAAAGTATTTCCGCGCAAGCACAGAAAAATAGTCAACTCGATAAACGCAATCAGATATTAATTGCTGAAGTTAAAGATTTGCAAAGTGGTAATGCCGCCATCGAAGCACGTGCGCGCAATGATTTGGGTATGGTGAAAAAAGGCGAAGTGTTTTACCAGGTAGTACAGAAGAACTAAACTGTAGCACTCGCTATAGAAAAGTTCAGAAGCGCCAGCGGCAGCTGGAGCGAAGTTCGCGGAGCGACACATGAAAACCTGGGCAATCATTCCCGCAGCTGGCATTGGCAGCCGCATGAAATCCGATAAACCCAAGCAGTATTTTACGCTAGCGGGCGAACCTATTTTACAACACGTCGTGAACTTATTCTCATCACATCCACACATTGAAAAAGTCGTCGTGGTATTACACGCGAAAGATCATTGGTGGCCATCCTTGCAATTATCGCATCCTGAAAAAATATTGACGGCGATTGGTGGCAAAGAACGTGTGCATTCAGTTTTGCTCGGCCTTGATTTTTTATCGGATTACGCGGATAAAAATGATTTTATTTTGGTGCACGATGCGGCGCGTCCATGTTTACAATCTAACGATATTTCCCGTTTATTATCTGCATTAAAAAATCATGAGATTGGTGGTTTGTTGGGGATGCCAGTTGTGGATACGTTAAAAAAAGTGGACGACAATGATTGCGTCGAGCGCACTGTCCCACGCGAACATTTATGGCATGCACAAACGCCCCAATGTTTTCGCTATGAATTATTAAAATCAGCGATTGAAAAGTCGTTGACGAAGAATCACATCGTCACCGATGAATCGAGTGCGATCGAATATGCGGGATTTAAGCCTAAAATGATTGTGGGTGATGTGCGTAATATTAAAATTACATATCCAGAAGATATCGAATTGGCTGAAAAAATCACTCGCCGAAGTTGAGTTCAGCGAGTGGATTAGCGTGAAAACCTTATTTAGGTCCACCGAATTTTGCATTCAAGCTAGCGATGTAAGCATTTTCTTCTGCTTTAACATTAGGGTTGCTTTTAGCTGTTGGTGAATGATTATCGGCTCTTGGTTGGAAAAGAGATGGGTTTTGACCCGATTGTCTGTTTTTTTGGTAAGAATTATTTCCACGCATTTCTATCTCACTTATATGTTGTGTTTTTTTACTTTTCTGCTTCCATGCTCGATCTTTATTCCATTAAGGCTGAGCATCATAACATGTGATTATTAAAAAAATCTTAAGCGTATTTTGTGTGTATTTTAGAAAAATTTCTTTGTTTGTCAACGCGACTAGATTGTATCATAATCAACCAAGCGTATTTTAGTCAGCGCATATCCAATTGAGCAGGGTGGTTCAGTGAGGAAAATACTAGGGATTCAGAAAAAATCGGTGTTGCTATTTTTGCAGGTCACCATTACGCTCGCCTTTCTTTATCTTACTTTTCGTAATACTCAAGTTGATCAATTAACCAATTCTTTTATGGCAGTCAATTATTGGATACTGTCGTTAACATTGGTGCCACAATTTGTGTCTCTTTTTCTGTTGGCGGCACGAGAAAAATATCTGCTAAACAAAATATTTCCGTTTCAGTTTCGTGATTTAATTAAAGGCGTTGTAATTAGTTTTATTGGAAATAATATTTTACCGTTGCGCGGCGGTGAATTTTTAAAAGTATTATTTTGGAAAAAAAGAAGCGGACATGCCTATGTCAGTTTATTATCAGTTGCATTGATAGAACGATTGCTGGATTTGGTTTGTCTGGTTGCACTTTTTTTTGTGGGGTCACAAGTTATCTTATTGCAGATGGGTGTCAAAATAAGATGGGTGTTGCTGATTTTTTTTGGAGTGTTGCTTCTCATTGCGATGCTGATTTTTATGGATTATCGACGCCAAAAACAATTTAAATTACATATTAAAAATATTTGTTATGCGCTGTGTTATACCATTGCGTACTGGGTGATGAATTTATTAGGATTATTTATAATGTTATATGCCTTTCATTTAAACGTTTCATGGCAAGAAACGGTGGTAGTTTTGCTGGCAACTTCGTTTGGCGTTGCGATACCTGCAGCGCCGGGTAATATCGGCACTTATGACTATTTCGCTAAAATGGGTTTGGTTTTCTATGGCGTTAATGCATCAGTTGCCACTTCATTTGCTATCGTCTCGCACGTTATTTCTGTTGTTCCATTTACCATATTCGGTATTTTATTTGTTTATCCTCAGATTCGTCGTTTACGGTGCGGTCCTTGGTCGTTGTATGATTGACATGAGTTAATGTATGGAGATAAAGAAAAAATCACTGACGATCTGCATGCCGGCGTTAAATGAGTCGCTCCATATTGAAAAAACGCTTAATGAAGCATATGCAGCTGCGAAACAAAAGCTAGATGAATTTGAACTTATTGTTGTTGATGATGGATCAACAGATAATACTTCAGAAATAGTTTTTTCTGTAGCGAAAAAATTAGGTCCTGAAATTACATTGATTCGAAAAAACATTAATGAAGGTTTGGGATACGCTTTTAAAACTGCATTAGAAAATGCGCGTTATGAAAACATTACGAGTATTGTATCTGATGGTGCTTATTGCTCTGAAGGGATTGAGAATTTATTTAATGCGGTTGGTGATGCGACTGTTGTTTTAGGATACCGAACTAATTTTAATGATCGACCTTTTAAAAGACGTTTTTTTTCGGAATCTGTGACGCTTTATGTTGAATTATTAACCGGTAAAAAGTTAAAGGACGCACAAGGTCTTTTTGTATCAAGAACTGATTTATGTAAAAAAATGCATTTTAACTTTGCGCGTTATAATTTTCAAATGCAGGTAGTTAGTTTTTGTTTAAATCATACGGACAACTTTAAGGAAATACCCGTTATATACTCTTTGCAAGCGGATGTGAACTCAAGGATGTTACAAAAAAAAGTGATGATAGATGTGGTAAAATCGTCATGGCAATTATTGATTTTAAAGCTGACGGGTAAGTTATGAAAATAAGAGACCATTTTATAAGGATGATTGGCGGTAAAATAAAAATTTGTGCTATTTGGTTTGCATTTAAATCACCTTATCTATGGTTTCAAATGTATAAACTTGCCAATACCTTTTCATTTCTTTTGCCATACGACACGGCATATTGGGGTCTGAAACATTTTTGTTATTTGAAAGACGACTTTTTTCTCGATGTAGGTGCCAATTCCGGAATGTCTGCTTTGTCTTTTCGTAAAGTGTCTGGAAAACTGGGTGTTAATATACCTATTCTTTCCTTAGAGCCTAATCCATTGCATCAGTCGAATCTTTCAAAGTTGCATAAAAAAATACCTAATTTTTCTTTTTTAATGCTAGGTGCAGGTAATATCAATGCGGATGTCTCTTTTTTTACACCTGTTTATAGCGATGTTCCATTGCACGTGTTTACATCGACAAATAAAGCATTAATGTCTACCTGGTTTGAGAAAATGTTTGGAAAAAAGGTTTCTAATAGTCCGAATCTTGTTGTACGTGAAATTGTAGCAAAGATTACAAGAATAGATGATTTATCAATTGAGCCTACTATTATTAAAATTGATACAGAAGGATCTGATTATCAGGTTCTTTTGGGTGCGCAGAACACAATACAAAAAATGAGACCCTTTATTATGATTGAAGTAAGTTTAAACACATATAAAGAAATAGCCATTTTTTTTCAAGAAAATAATTATAGATTATTTAATTACGTATATGAAAATGATTCGTTTATCCCAGTTAATGAAAAAAAATTAAGTAAAATGACCGTCGGTGGAAATATATTTGCTTTGCCGACAGAAAAAATTGCACAAATTTATCGATAAAAGAGTTGGTTAAAAAATAAGGGTTTCTAATGGCAATTAGCATCTATCATCGTCAAACTTGTCGCTTATGTGGAAGTTATGCGCTAAATACAGCCTTAATTTTAAAGCCGACACCATTGGAAGATGATTTTCTGCCAAGAGAAAAAGCAGAAGTTTCACTGCAACGTTTTCCATTAGAAGTCGTGTTATGTGAATCTTGTGGCCATGCGCAATTATCTCACGTGATTTCATCGAATAATATTTATGATCACTATCTTTATCAGACACAAACATCCCCAAGCTTAATCGCCCATTTTGAAGCAGTGTGTGCGCATATTGTTAAAAAAATTAATTTGTCACCTATAAGTACTGTGCTTGATATTGGTTGTAATGATGGTGCAGTCTTAGAGTTTTTTCGCCAGCACAGCATGAAAGTAATTGGCGTTGAACCTTCGTCGGTTGCTAATGTTGCCCGAAACAAAGAAATACCAGTATATCAGGCTTATTTCGATGATTTGACCGCAAAAGAGATAATGAAACATTATGGGTATATGTCCTTGATCACAGCGAATAATATTTTTGCGAATGTAGATGATTTAGATGCTTTTGTGTCAGCGGTTAAAATTCTTATGAAGCCCGATAGTGTTTTTATTGTTGAAACGGGATACCTAAAACCATTGATTGAAAATGGTGTTTTTGATTTTATTTATCACGAACATTTAAGTTATTTTTCAATTAAGGCACTTCGCCAATTTTTTGATAAACATGATATGCATCTTTATGATGTTGAGTTGGTCGAAACAAAAGGTGGTTCTGCACGATTATTTGCTCAATTGAAGCAAGGTGAACGCGCAGAATCATCTGCAGTTTCGCAATTGATTCAATCAGAAGAAGCGTATGGGCTTTTTGGATTGGATCTCTATAAGAATTTTTATGAAAGAATATTAAATAGCAAACGTGAATGTCATCGATTGTTAGATGGTTTAAAGATACCAAAACAATTTTTAGCGGGTTATGGGGCTTCACATTCAGTAACCACATTATTACATTTTTTTGAATTAGGTGATCGAATTAGTTTTTTAGTGGACGATAATACACTCAAACATAACACATTGAGTCCTGGGTATCATTTGCCTGTTTATGATTCTGAGGCAATTTACAAAAATTCAATAAAATACGCATTAATCTTACCATGGCGATTTTCTAAAAATATTATTAGTAAGCATTTAAAGTTTATGCAAATCGGCGGTCGTTTTCTTGAGGTTTACCCAACACCAGCTATTGTGGATTTTTAATGCCAAATATTAGTCGAAAAAGATGTCAACTCTGTGACAATCAACATATTCAACCTATTATTAATCATACCGATTGTGTGTTATCAAATCGGTTTTTGAAAAAACCAGATGTGCGCGATGAACATCGATTTCAATTGACGCTGGGTCAATGTCAGCATTGTGCATTATTACAATTAATTAATTTACCAGATCCAAAGGAATTGGTATCGAAGTTTGATTGGATCGTTTATCGTGAACCTGAAGCGCATTTGGATGCTCTGACTGATCGACTGTTAGAATTACCTGGAATCAACAGTCAATCCTTAATCGCAGGTTTTACGTATAAAGATGATAGTCTTTTAAAAAGGCTTGAATATAGACTAGATTGTAGAGCTTGGCGAATTGATCCTTTAGAAGATCTGGCTATAGTGGTTAAAAATGCCGGTTCAAATTCTATTTTACCTGAGTTGACGATAGAAAAAGCGAAAAAGATCGTCGAAAAAAATGGCTTGGCGGATATAGTAATTGCGCGACATATATTTGAGCATGCGTTCGATACTCAGATTTTATTAGATATATTCCAGGTTCTTGTGAAACCAAATGGTTATCTTATCATTGAGGTTCCTGATTCTGAAAGAAGTTTGAGTGGACTTAATTACGGTATGTTATGGGAAGAGCATGCGTTATATTTTACTGAAAGCACGTTTAAAAATGCATTTTGTAAGACGCCATTTTCGCCGGTTGAATTTATTTCATACTGCTACAGTATAGAAAATGTGATGCTGGCCATATTAAGATATGATAACCAAATCCAAGAATCCAAACCTATTAAAAGTGAAGAATTTTTAAGAGCTGAAAAATATAGTAAAGACGTTCTTTCAATTAAAAAAAAGCTTCATGACTATTTATCTTTTAGGGTAAATAATAACGAAAAAATTGCTGTTTTTGGTGCTGGGCATGTTTCGTCGATATTTATTGATTTTATGGAAATAGCTCCATTTATTTCCTATGTTGTGGATGATGATCCTAATAAAATTGGTTTACATATGCCAGGATCTCGGCTGCCAATTATTGCTTCTGAAAAAATACTGATCGAAAACATCACTTGCTGTCTTTCTGGCTTATCTCCAGAAAGTGAAGAAAAAGTGATAAATAATAACAAATCTCTTTTTCATAAAAAGGGATTTTTTATACCGATTGCATTTTTAAATAAATTAATTTGATTATTATGTGGAGAGTGTTGTGAGTACGTCGTTAATTGTTGGTGGTTCAAAAGGTATTGGATTAGAAATTGCAAATACATTTAAGAAACGTGGCGACAAAACTTATGTTTTGTCACGAAATAAAAATAGTTGGGATGATGATTTTATTCAAGCAGATTTAGCAGACCTGTCTACTTTGACTGAAGCAATAGCTTTTATTAGAAAAAATAATATTCATTTTAACTACCTGGTTTTTTCCCAAAAAAACAGAATTGATCAAAAAAGTTTGGAAGTCGAAACGCAAGTGACATTGAAAGCAACACAATACCTTGTTGAACAATTAATACCTGATTGTATGTCTAAAAACGGTGCCGTTGTATTTCTGGGTTCGCCTATTGCGCGATTAGTAATGTCTAATGCACCTGTGGAGTATCAGATATGCAGAGCGGCATTCGAGCACCTTGCAAGATATTATGCAGTACAATTTGGAAAATTTGGGATCACTTTTAATTGTGTTATACCAAATACAACTGTGCTCAAAAAAGAAAATCAAGAATTTTTTAAAGCTAATCCTAATATAACTGATTTATTGAAAAAAATTACACCGTTACAAAAAATCAGTGAGGCTCAAGATGTTGCTAATGCAGTAAGTTTTTTTTGTAGTGAAAATGCTGGATTTATATCGGGGCAAACATTATTGATTGATGGCGGACAATCTCTGTTGGCGCATGAAGCTATAGCAAGACAGCTGGTAGAGGTTCAGTGAGATGAAAAAAAATATCATTCTTATTACGGGCGGTGGACGAGGTATTGGTGCGGCGACAGCGCTCATTGCTGCAACACGTGGATATTCGGTCTGTATTAATTATCGTCATAATCATGATGCAGCAAATAGAGTGGTGAAAAACATTATAGCTGCAGGCGGTGAAGCTATTGCGATTGCCGCAGATGTTACAAGTGAACCAGCAGTGATACAGTTGTTTAGTCAAATTGATTCAGAATTAGGGTCAGTGACTGCGTTAGTAAATAACGCTGGTATTCTCGAGAAAAAATCATCAGTTGAGCATATGGATGCTGCACGAATACAACGTGTGTTAAACACCAACATACTAGGTCCTTTTTTATGTACTCGTGAAGCAATACGACGCATGTCGACTGTAAACGGTGGTACGGGTGGTGCAATTGTAAATGTTTCTTCAAGAGCGGCTTGTCGCGGTGCACCCAATGAACAAATTGATTATGCAGTATCAAAAGGAGCGCTGGATACGTTCACTATAGGTTTATCACTTGAGCTTGCGAATCAGGGAATTCGTGTGAATGCGGTGCGCCCTGGGATCATTGATACTGAAATACATCAATCCACAGGTGAACCAGATCGGTTGAAACGATTGCAGTCCACAGTCCCGATGCAACGCATTGGGTCTCCTCAAGAAGTGGCAAATGCAATTTTATGGTTATTGTCCGACGAAGCATCATACATTACGGGTACCTTCGTCGATGTTTCAGGAGGCAGATAATATGTTAGATGAAAAAAGAAAATCATTGACGATTGTGATGCCCGCATTGAATGAGCAGAAAAATATTAAAAAAGCAGTTGTTGAGTTATATCACGCCGGAAAAAAATTATTAGATGAATTTGAAATTATTATAGTCGATGACGGATCAACCGATAAAACACCTTTAATAGCAGCAGATTTAGCAAAAAATTTGGGTTCAGAAATTAAAGTTATCCGAAAAGAAAAAAATGAAGGCATTGGACCCGCGTATTTCACAGGTGTTGCACAGGCCCATTGTCAGTATATTACGTGCATTCCATCGGATGGTGCATATCCCATTGATGGTCTTAAAGCTATATTTTCGGAAGCGGGAAGCGCGCCCGTTATTTTAGGCTTTCGCTCGAATTTAAATGAACGCCCACCGTTTAGACGTTTTCTTTCTCGGTTGGTTACTTACTATGTTTCCCTGCTAACCTGGAAAAAAATTATTGATGTGAATGGTTTATTTATTATGCCTGTTAGTTTAGCAAAATCATTTTCATATCGGTGTGCAAAGTATATTTATCAAATGGAATTGGTCAGTTATGTATTAAATAGCCCCATTGAATATAAACAAATTCCTGTAAACTATTCTCGTGGCGCTGATAAAAATTCGGGAATGCTTCGGTTACCTGTTCTAATGGATGTAATTAAAACGGTATGTAGAACTTTTTTCCTTAAAATTACTGGAAGATTGCCATAAATCTTCAACAGGGAAGGGGTGTGGTTGTGTCTCCGTATACTATTGAATGATCATTGATGGAGATGGCGTGTGAATTGGTTCGATGATTTTTCTAAAAATGGTTTTGTTAAGGTACCTGCTGTTGATATGGCACCTTTAAATGAAGTTCGAAACTATATTATTGAGCAAATTAAAATTTGCTTTAACACTCATAGCGAAGAAAAAAATATTGACCTATTTTTAGATCGTATTCATCAATTAAAAATGTCCGATGGCGATCTGAATACAGGAAAATTAAAATTAATTGAGTCTTGCACTGCAAAAGGTGATATTGGAAAGTTATTATATCAGGCATTTCGTGTTTATATTGATACATTATTGGGCCCTGATTTGTTAATGCAGAAAAATACGAACATTATATTGTTTCCGCCCAATTACGAGCATTATACTGAACCTCATAGAGATGCACCGCTGAATTCAGCATTTGAATTGGTGTTTTGGATACCACTCAACAGGTGTTATGGAACAAAAAGTCTGTATATTCTAAACATTGAAAAATCCAAAAAAGCATTTGAATTATTAAAATCTGAAAATTCATTTAAAAAATTTGAAAGTTTTTGTCAGAATGAGGGTGATTATTTGGAAGCAAACTTTGGTGAAGCGTGCATTTTCTGGACGGGTCTTGCGCATGGATCAGTGGCAAACAAAGAGAATGAAACCCGTTGGACTTTGAATATGCGTTATAAAAATGCTTATTCACCCAATGGTGTCAAAGATACGTTGCAATTTTTTGAAATTTTAAAGTTATCCCCTGTTTCAGAGTTTGCGATCGCCATGCAAAAAGAGATTTTATTGTCATGAAAGAATATTTTTTTTGGATGGATAGTCGATCAGTGCCTCATGTGCCACAACCAGCACAGAGAATTTTGGCTGAAAATTACGTGTCACAATTAGCTGGAAAAATAGTGTATTATAGCGGAGAAGATTGGATAACGGCCCCAATGCAGGTGGGTTTGAAAGAAAAAATAAAAAGAGCATCGACTGTTGATGGATTTATTTTTTTTACTATTCAGCAATTTAATTATGGCGCATCTTTTAATTTTTCATTGATGAAACAAATGTTGACAATGGGTTTTGAAATGCATTTTTCTCGAGAAGCATTTTCGCTTTATACGTTGAATGATTTACATGAAAAATTTAATCGTCTTTATTTATATGATGTTTCAAGCGCACAACAGCGGCGTTTCGACCTACAGGGTGAGCTGTTACCCAAAAACTAAAAGAGTACTACATATTATCAGTGCACCAATCATCAGCATTAGTCCTAATTTAAATATCCTTGGAAAATAATAAAATGTAACAGTATGATCACCAGCCGGTATGAATACGCCACGCATCAATCCATCTGCGCGAACGATATCAGTTGTTTTCCCATCAATGCTTGCTTGCCATCCGGGATAATCAATATCGGTTAATATTAACAATGCTGGTTTATTAGAGTGTGTGTTAATAATGATTTTTTCATCTGTATATTGTTGAATCTGAGAAGTGGCATTCAATACAGTATCATGGTGGGTGTTTGGTATGGTTTTTTCAAGTATTGCTGCTTTAAGTAAATTAAAGTTGGATTGCATCGCTATTGATTGCGCTGTCTGATATGAATTTGCAAACTCATAATGATCAACAATAAATGTTCGCGGTAATACATTTACATTTTTATAAATAGTTACAAAATTATCGTGATAAGCCTGTATTAATTGTTTTGATAGGTTGGGATAGTTTGTGTCTAACCATAGTCTATTTGCATTTTCTGGTGCAATCAGATATTTAACACTTAATAAATCAAGTGCCTTTGGAAAGTCATTTTTGAATAATAATGCATGGTTGAGATAATGCATAGATGATGTTGTTAAAAAAAAGTTTGCGTCGAACCATTGTGGAAAAAGATGCTGTTTTTTGATGTAATTCACTAAAAAATGTTGGTAAGTATCAATATTGACCGCAATCGTAAATCGAATATCATATAATCCATAAATCGATGCATATGAAGGAGTGAGAATATCATTAAACCCAAAGAGCCGATCATACCCTGCATTTTTTTCCAGGAACTGGATAAAAGGCATTGGTTTTTCCATGGCGACATATTTTGGATAGCCTGGTAATGCATATTGTCCATAGATGATACTGGTAATAAAAATCAGCACTGCTAGCATGATGGATTGTATTATTTTTTGCTGAACATACAGCATGACTGCAACCAAAAGAAATAAAGCCAGAATAAGCGATAGCAATTGTGTCAGTAAGAAATTATTTGTTTGCGACAGATAGCTGGAAAATATAGGAAAAATAAAATTTCCTTTAGGTAAAAAATACCATAGCGAAATAATGAGTACAAAAGTGCAGGAATTCCAGCAATATTTTTTACTTCGATGCTTATACAATATATATATCAAAGTACCAATACTTGCGATCGTAAAAAAGAAGCTCGTGAAAATGCGTGTCCATGGTTGATTCAGATTATTAACGATAAACGTCCATTCATTGCCGTAGTAAAGTAAATTTAAATGACTGGCAGTTGGAATAAAACAAATGACAATAATAATAGTTAAAATAAGTAAACTGTGTTTTAACAAAGCCTTTAATTGGTGATTGGAACAATGACTCGCATACTGTTTTACAATGTGATATCCATACGTTGTGGCAATAATTAATGAAAAGCTCCACGCAGCACCACCCCATCGTGGACTCCACGCTTGTCTGAATAAAGGCAAGTAACCAATCCAACTAAAAGGAGCAATCCCGAGATTCATTAATAAAAATACGCTACTGAAAATAATAAAAAAAACAAAATCTTTTTTTAGTGATTCATTTTTAACAAGACATCCTGCAATTATAAAAAAAAGTGCGATGATACCAATATACCCACCCAAATATTCCCAGTATTGCGGAAAAGGCAGAGTGATTGGCATGGTTGGAATGGTAATTAAATTGGGAAAAATAATACCAGGTAATAAGGCGAGCGGCGTACGCGTGACAATTCCCATCAAATTATTACTTGCATGAAAAGAGGAACCATTTTGATAGAGCTGATGGAATAGTAACAATAAGGGTGATGCTAATAAAAATCCGAGCGTGGTTGCAAATATGAAACCGCTTAAATTGATTAATCGTACTTTTATCGCTTTATTTGTAGAAGAAAGTTTAAAAATATAATAACAACCCGATAATACAAACGCATAAAAAATAGCTTCTGGTTGCCCAGCGGTGAGCATTACTGCAGTTACAATGCTTAAAAAAACAATGCGTTTTTTTGAATAATAAAGACTGAGTTGATAAGTTGCAAGCATCAGTAGCGGTAATGTCAACGCAACACTGGTAAATTCTTCCACCTGAATAAACCAGGAAAATACACCAGAACCCATATAGAGTACGGCACCCCAGAAAGCGGTATCGCGGTCTGCATCTGTCGTTTGCATAAAAAAGCAATAGGAGAAAATACCAGCAGCCCATAAATAAAAAATATAAAACCAATCACGTGAACTGGGTGGAAATAAATTTTGTAGGATACGTAGAGGAAAAAAAGCAGATGTTTCATATTGCCCAGCAAAAGGAATGCCAATACCTTGATGTGAGTTCCATAACGGAATTTTGCCAGCGCGATAAGCACTACCCATAAATATATCGTTTGGAAATTTTGCATTTCCTGCCGTATTTTGTTCTGCATTAAATATTTGTGGCGGTATTTTTGCTGACAAAATAGATTCGGGTGAGGGCGCTGATTTTAAATACGGATTCATCCGTAGCATTTCTGGACCTTGGAGTGTCCGTCCTAAAAATAAAATAGGAAAATAAAAAAATATCAGTACCAAAAGCATGCAAAATATTGACATAAGATGATATCTATAAATAATGGTCTTCATTATTTAGAAGCCTTGTTTATTTCGTACACATTAAATAGATAATGGTGATTATCAGTAACGGATGCAAAATAGTGATAGTGCTTCCAAGCCGCTCTAAATTCAGGACTTTGATTAAAAAGTTTGAGATAGCTAAAATTGGTATAAGCAATTGTGAGTGTATTTTTATATTGAGATGAATCAACAAAAATAAATTTTGGTTTTTTCAATTCAATATCTTGAGCTAACAGTTTTGTAAAAAATATATTTATACCGTATATTTCCTCGGCACTTTTGTCATCCCTATGCTCAGCCGTAGCTTTAAGATAGGCGGGTATCCATAATAAATAAGGAAATCGTGATACATGAATTGCACCCGCATAATCAACGGTAAGATACTCATAGGGTAATATCGAGGAAAGAAAATACACGGGTTTTTTGTAAGCATATTTATGCATAAACTGAATTACTGGTTTCATGGTAGTTTCAATATATTGCTGATTTGCATATATCGCATAAACAACATAGGTGGGATACGAAAAAATAAGTGCAGCCAAGCTCAGAACAGAAATAAACCGTAAAATATTTTTTAAAAAAAACTGTTGTAGGTACAACGATAAACAAAAAATGAGAATATAAATAGAAATGAAAAGGTGGATTCCCATGTAAAGCGTGTTGTAGGAATAAACAAAAAATGAAAATAAAATATAAAGAAGTATATTTAAGCGACTATGATTTTTCTGAAGGCTAAGTGAATAGAGTAAAAATATATTTAAAATAGTTGCAAAACAAAAAGCTGGAAAAAGATGGTAGTCCCATGGCGCGATGCCAGCGAGATAGCTTAAAATGTATCCTATTTGGGCAATAAATAGTAAGTTAATAAGTGCCGTTGATTTAGAATCAGTTCTTTGTGTGAGCAGATATAATAAAATGGAAACGTAGCAATAGCCCATTTTAATGGTAAAAAAATCTTTCCAGAATGGGTCGTTATCAATGCCAAAGTAGTAAAACTTAATTGATAATGGAACAATAATTTTAAAAAAGGCGGGATACAAAAGATAAGTTGAAACAAGATAGATAATAAAAATTGCTAGTACAATGATGCTTTCAGTTCTGAAGAATGCTGAAAGTCGCTTGCTTTTGATAATAAGATAGAGTTCAGCTAGAAAAAAAGGGATGCAAAAATGAGGTTTCGCGGCAAATCCTATGCCGGCCAAAATCCCAACAAGAATATATAAATAGTGTGAAACTATTTTTTTTTCAAGTCGTAAAACTAATAATAAAAAATAGGGTGTCGTGAGAATAAGTGCAATATGTTCACG
>Ga0207150_1035_pt1 | contig 37208 bp, 41 predicted proteins | sample Alteio_BWMinHeat_32_FD_153526 | JGI IMG/M metagenome (GOLD analysis project Ga0207150, IMG submission 153526) | Enriched cells from forest soil in Barre Woods Harvard Forest LTER site, Petersham, Massachusetts, United States -... | ecosystem: Environmental > Terrestrial > Soil > Temperate forest >...
TAAAACCTTCTTTATTTATTTTATTTTTTTTTACGATTTTAACAGGTCTTATTTATCCGACTATTGTCACGCTCATTGCACAAAATTTTTTTTCTGCGCAAGCTAACGGAAGTTTATTAATAAAAAATGGAAAAATAATGGGTTCACAATTGATCGGACAATCTTTCACTGATCCGCGTTATTTTATGAGTCGACCTTCTGCAACAACGCCCTATGTCTATAATGGCGAATCTTCTTCAGGTTCGAATTTCGGCCCATCAAATCCTGATTTTATTTCTGCAGTAAAAGAGAGAGTATCAAATTTTCATAAAATCTCGTCAAATTATGATTTAGTTCCAGTCGACCTCGTAACAACATCGGGGAGTGGTCTTGATCCAGAGATCAGCCCACTTGCTGCATTTTATCAAGTGCCACGTATTGCAAAACTGAGACATATTCCTGAAATTGAAATCAAACAGTTGATTCAAACATTCATTCAAGATAGACAATTGGGTATATTAGGTGAACCGAGAGTGAATGTGTTGCAATTGAATTTAGCGCTGGATGAATTGAAGGCAAGTCATTTATAATTTAATTTTATAATAAATAGAAGGATATTTTAAAATGAGCGATTTTAACTGGGTCGATAAAGTTTTTTTAGTGGTTTTTATCATCTCAGCATTGATGGGTTTGCTTCGCGGTGGCGTGCGCGAAATTTTTTCATTGCTATCATGGATCGCAGGTTTGGTTGTTGCTGCTGTCTTTGCTCATCCTCTGGCAACCTATCTGAATCATTTTTCATTTTTTCAATCGATGGGCCCTAGCACATCTGATGGTAGTTCTGCTTCAATGTTGACTTTAGGCATCAGTTCATTGATTTTATTTTTTGGTACCGTGCTCATTGGAGGCTTATTAGGTCGTGTTGCCAACGCAGTGATTGAAGGTGCGGGCATTAGTTTATTTAATCGATTATTTGGAGTTATATTTGGTTTTGGGCGAGCCTATGTCATGGGATTGTTGGTCATTTTCGTTGTTCAACTGACATCCATTGCAGAAGAAGATTATTGGAAAGAATCCCGTGTTGTACATGCTTATCAACCCGCAGTGAAATGGTTCGGCAATATCGTGCAACCTAAACTAGATTCGCTAAAAAATAAAATGCAACCAGAAATTAATAATCTCAAATCTTCGATTCAAGGTGCCTCACAGGATACGTCGAGCAATCCGCAGACAGAATAGCTGTTCGCCCATTCAATGGCCTCTTGCAATATATTGATTGAGACTTGTGTTGAATATTGATTGTTCAACACATAGGGTTTACCTATTCGGTTCAGCAAAACAAAATAGGGAATTTTATTTTTATTTTTCTTGTCTAATTCTAATTGATTCAAAAATGCTTTTTTATTGGAAAAAGCCCGTGTTTTTAATGGTAGTTGATAAGTTTGTAACAATTTTTCCAAGCGAATAAAATCATTTTCAGAAAGCAAATTTAATTTCATCGAAATATAGCTTTCAACTAACATCCCAATTGCAATCGCTTCACCATGTTTAATTCGATAATTTTCTATTGCTTCAATGGCATGCCCAATCGTATGACCGAAATTAAGTAATTGACGAAGTGACCGCTCAATTTCATCTTGTTCAATTATCAATTTTTTTATCAAACAATTGTGATAAATTATTTCACATAAGATTTTTGAATCACGATTTTTTATTGTGCCTTCGTTTTTTTCGAGAAATTCAAATAAAGATTTATCTGCAATCACGGCATGTTTAATGATTTCTGAAAGACCAGAATAAAATTCATCATCAGGTAAAGTATTGAGCGTAGTGGGATCGATAAACACAGCGTGCGGCTGCGTAAATGTGCCAATTAAATTTTTTCCGAAAGAGGTATTCACCGCAGTTTTCCCACCGATACAAGCATCAACCATTGCAAGCAAAGTGGTTGGAATATAAATAACGGGAATGCCTCGGCAATATGTACTTGCCAAAAATCCGACGATGTCTAATGTGACGCCACCTCCGACTGCAATTAAACAAGTATCACGCCCGTATTGTTTGCTTAACAAAATATCTTCAAGTTGTTGTTTGGTTTCTCGTGTTTTATTATTTTCAGTCAACGGAAAAAATATAAATTCAGCTTCTATATTGAGTGTACAAAATGATTTTAATTTTTCATCCATGATAACAACAGGTCGTTTATTTAATAATTCAATCGTATTTTTTAAGATATTTTTTTGCAAAATATGATTTTCTATAAAAATTGAATAAGGTTTTTGTGTTTTAACATCAATTTTTTTCATAGTTTTGCCGAACGATTGAGTAAAATAGCATCGACTAAAACGAGCGCGCACATTGCTTCAACGACTGGCACAGCGCGAATCGCAACACACGGATCATGGCGAGAACCTTGCGGTAAAGTGAGTGTTGTTTGATTGCCATCAAGATCAACACTTGTTTGCGTTTGTTGAATACTCGATGCTGGTTTAAATGCAACACGACCTTTCAGCGGCATGCCTGTCGAAATACCACCGAGTGTTCCGCCAGCATGATTGGATTGCGTTTTGATTTGATCATCGTTACGTATAAATAAATCATTATGTTTTGAACCCAACATTTGAGTGGACAGAAATCCTTCGCCGATTTCAAAACCTTTTGTGGCAGGTAAGCTGAGCATGGCTTTTGCTAAATTTGCTTCGAGTTTTTCATAAACAGGATCACCTAATCCAGCAGGTAAACCTTCGACGATAAAAGTAACACACCCGCCAATGGAATCGTCCGTATTTTTAGCCTCAGTAATGCATTGCATCATATCATGTGCTGCCATTGAGTCGGGACAGTAAATAGGACTTGCGTATGTTAATTTTATTAATTCATCAATCGTTTGATTGGTAAGTTGAGCGACTGTATGACTGACAGAAGATAAATAAGCGCATATTTTAATGGAAAAATGTGAGAGAATTTTTTTTGCAACAACGCTTGCTGCAACACGACAAGCCGTTTCTCGCGCAGATGCTCGGCCGCCACCCCGATAATCGAATTCACCATATTTTGCGAGATAGGTAAAATTAGCATGACCAGGTCGCAAAATATGTTTAATGGGTTCGTATTTGCTGCTATCGGCATCTCGATTGGGGATGATAATGGATATCGGTGCACCCGTTGTTTTGCCTTCAAATAGACCTGAGTAAATTTCTGCAAGATCGCTTTCGCTGCGAGAAGAAGTATAGGCATTTTTATCCGGTGCGCGTCGAGCGAGCGCTTGATTGATGTCTTCCTCACAAAGCGGTAAACCCGCAGGGCAACCATCAATGACGACGCCAATCGCTTTTCCATGGGATTCGCCCCATGTGGTGATGCGAAAAAGGGTACCGAATGCGTTGCTGGCCATATTCTTTTCTCTACAAAATGAGGCACAATATACGCTGTCTAATATAAGAGATCAAAAATGATCTATATTAACGCAAACATTATCATTCCAGACAATGAAATTTCATTGAGCTTTACGACGTCCCAGGGTCCGGGCGGGCAGAATGTGAATAAGGTCGCAACGGCGGTTCAATTGCGATTTAACGTGTTGCATTCTCCTGCTTTGCCTGAAGATGTGCGTATCAGATTAATCGCATTGTTGCGAGGCAAATTAACGACCGAAGGCGAGTGGGTAATTAAAGCGAGTCGTTATCGTACGCAAGAACGTAATAAACATGATGCCCTGAATCGATTAGCTGACTTCATTCGTCGCGCGGCAATACCACCCAAAAAACGGTTGAAAACAAAACCCACTTTAGCGTCAAAAGAAGAGCGATTAAAACAAAAAAAATTGCATGGTGAAAAAAAGAAATTGAGATATCGTTTAGGTGATGAATGAAAAAGTTGAACACCGGATTTATTAAACTGGTCACATTATTAAATGATGGCCATTATCATGATGGCACAACGCTCGGAGAAATATTAGGCATCACGCGCGGTGCGATTTGGAAATCGATTAAAAAACTTCAAGAATATGGCATTCAAATGGATTCCGTTAAAGGTAAAGGATATTCTTTGTTGGAACCATTGATATTGTTAAATCAAAAAACAATTAAACAAAATATTTCTCATAAAAAAATAAATTTATATTTTTTTGAAACCATCGACTCTACCAATGAATATCTTAAACATTTGCCACGCAAAAACCAAATAAAGATTTGCATGGCAGAGCAACAAACGCAAGGTAAAGGTCGTTTACGTCGGCAATGGCATTCGCCTTTTGGACAAAATATTTATTTTTCGTGTGCGTATCCTTTTAATAAAGATGTGACAGCTCTGGCGGGATTAAGTTTAGTGGTGAGTCTTGCTGTTGTGAAAACACTTGAAACGTATGGATTGAAACATCCATTACAAGTCAAATGGCCGAATGATATTATTTATGATCACAAAAAAGTCTCAGGTAATTTAATTGAAATCCAAGCGGAATCACATGGTATTTGTCATGTGATCATTGGTATTGGCATTAATGTCAACTTGATGCAAGACGATGATCATGCCATATCACAAGCATGGACGTCACTTCGAAAAATGACAGGAGAATATATCGATCGAAATATTTTATCTGCATTGCTTATTGAAAATTTATTCAATTATCTTGCGTTGTTCGAGCATCATGGATTAACTTATTTTATTGATGAATGGAATCGCGCTGATTATTTAATGAATCAAGACATCACTTTAAAATATGTCGACAAAAAAATTCATGGAAAAGCAAAAGGCATTAATCAGTTGGGTCATTTACGCCTAAAATGTCACGATGGCACACTACAGGCTTTTTCGTCCGGTGATACAACGATTGTGAAGTAAATTTATCAATATCAATCACGTCTTCAAATTTTTCGCCAAATGGCATTTTTCCGATAAAAGGAATTTTTAACCAATGCTTGAGTGATGTAATGACATCATCAACATTTAAATCATTTTGTTCAAAACAATTTGCTATCCATCCAATGAAGGGAAGATTTTTTTGCTGAATGGCTTGATAAGTGAGTAGGGCATGATTTAGACAACCTAATCGCATGCCAACAACAAGAATGACATGCATTTTATAATATAAAACAAGATCGGCCATCGTCTCATGATCATTAATCGGAACCGACCAACCACCAATGCCTTCGACAAGATGAATATCACAAGGTATTTTAATTGTTTTATCTAAACGTGATTTTATTAAATCAACTGACAATGAAATTCCAATATTTTTTGCTGCAAGATGCGGTGCAATCGGTTCTTCAAATACAAAATGATTTGTTAATGAATAATCTAATGCAATGGATGAAGCACGATTTAAATCAAGCGCATCTTGGTTATATAAGATATTATTATGTCGGAATGCACCTGATGCGATTGGTTTGACACCAAGAGTTGTGTAACCTGCTTGAGTCAATGCACGCAATAATCCAGTGCTAATATATGTTTTTCCAACACCGGTATCAGTTCCGGTTACAAATAAATTAATTGCCATGTGTATTTTTTCTCGCTATAAAATAACCAATTTCATAAGTCAGTGAAGCAATTTTTTTAATCTCTTCTCTGGATAGATAATGATGTGTTTTTTTAAAGAGAGAATTTGCACCTGATAATTTTATGGATCTCAAGGCTTCAATGCCTGAGATGTAATTCATTTTTATTGATTCGACTGTTTGATAGAGAATATGAAATCCACAATGATTTAACAAGGTTTTTATAGTATTTAACGTATGAAATTTATTTTTAGATTGATTGGGTAATTCTGAAAATGTTCCATCCAGCGGGATGGTAAATGCCAATACGCCATTATCACATAGAGATTGATAAATAATGGATAATGTTTTACGAAAATCAAGACTCCAATGCAAAGCCATATTGGAAAAAGCTAAATCAAATGTATTTATACAAGAGATTTGGTTGAAATCCATTTTTTCAAGTTTAATATTGAAATTTGATAAACAATGAGATGCGAGCAAAATTGATTTTTCAGCAATATCAATTGCATTGAATTGTGTGTAATGCATATCCGATGCAAGCTCTTTAGTTATCAATCCATTACCACATCCTAAATCAATAATTGATTGTGCTTCTGGAAAATACATATGAATTAATTGAATGAGTCTGTTGCCTATTTTCTGTTGGGCAAAACTATTATCTTCATAAGTGCTGGATGCTTTATTAAAAGCGCTTGCAATACTTAATGAATGCTCATTAAAATTCATGAAATATACTCGATAATAATTGATTAAATTTATTTTCATTTGTCACAAACGGAATATGTGTTCCATCTGGAATAGAATGCAGGACAATATTTTTATTTAATGATTCAAGTTGCTTCATTGATTGAATTGGAATAACAGCGTCACATTCTCCAAATATAAAATGTATTGGGATTGATAACGTTTTCAATTGATCACGATAATCTAATTCAAATAATAAATTAAGATAAAACATGAGTGAGCGATTCGTCTTATGATCATTTATGTATTGAGAATGTAATTTAGAATGATTCGGGTGCTGAACTAATCGTTGAAATTTCAATAATAAATCATTCATGCCATATTCAGCATGTTGACGAAATTGGTTTATTAAATGGGAATCAATTCCAATCCAATGAGCGTCAGAAGCAAATTTTGGCAGACTACATACTAAAATCAATTTTTTAATTTGATTAGGCAAATTGTGGCAAAGATGAATAGCAAATAATCCACCTAATGACCAGGCAACTATGATAGAAGGATTTATAATTTGATTGGAAAGTATAGTTGTCATGTCTAATGTAGTTTGATTGGGTTTCAGTAAAGGCAAATCAATTTTTTGAGTAAAATAGTGTGGAAAAGATTGAATTGTTTTATTCCAAATGGATGCTTTAAATCGCCAGCCAGAGAAAAATGCAATCGATTTATTTGTTGATTTTATCATGGTATTTTGAAATTAAATCTAATAAATTGTTGATATCGTTTTCGTTATGAGAACAACTCAATGAAACTCGAATGCGAGCTGTCCCTTGAGGCACCGTAGGCGGTCTAATACAAGCAATATAAAATCCTTTTTGCAATAATTTTTCTTGGATTTGCATCACCGCTTGATTATTGCCTATTAAAATCGATTTTATTGGCGTGATGTTTTCAGATGTGAGTGGGAGGTTACGTTTTTTTGCTTCTTTAATAAAAAATATAATCAAAGAATGTAATTTTTCACGACGCCAGTTGTCTTTTTGAATAATATCTAAAGTGGTTAGCAGACTATGTGCGATTGCAGGCGGCAATGCAGTTGAGTATCGATATGTTCTTGCTATTTGAATCAAATTTTCTATTAATTCAGTATGACCAGAAACAATAGCACCTTGACTTGCGAAAGCTTTTCCTAATGGTGCAACAAGAATAGGAATATCTTTTTGCGTTAGTGAATAATGTTCGCAGATACCGCCACCATTTTGCCCAAGTATACCGATGCTATGTGCGTCGTCCACCATGAGAGTCGCTTGTTTTATGTGTGCTAATTTTGCAATTTGATTAATTGGCGCAATATCTCCTTCCATGCTAAAAATACTTTCAGTGATAATCATCATATTGCCATGATTTTGATTTAATAATTGAGTAAGATGTTGGATATTATTGTGTTGATAGCGTTTTAATTTTCCATGTGAAAGATGTATTCCATCTAATAACGAAGCATGACAAAGTTTATCCGCATAAATAATATCATTTCGTTTGATGAGTGAGCTAATAATTCCAATGTTGACATGATAGCCTGAATTAAAAAATAAAGTACGATCTCGTTTTAGAAATTCTGAAAATTTTTCTTCTAATTGGTGATGTGATCGAAAAAACCCACTAATCAATGGAGAAGATGTACTTCCTGTGCCGTAAATTTGAATGCCTTCAATCAATGCTTTTTTGATACGAGGGTGTGATGAAAGATTGAGATAATCATTACTTGCAAAATTAATATAACATTGATCATTCATATAAATATGATGATCCTGTCGATGTTGAACGATAAAACGTTTCCGAATTAAATCATGCGCTGGTTTGTGCATCATACAATTTTGGCTTTAATCCTATTTTTTTTAGCATGATTAAATCTTTATCTTGGCTAGGGTTGGGGGTTGTTAATAATTTTTCTCCAAAATGAATTGAATTTGCACCTGCCATAAAACACATGGCTTGCATTTCTTCAGACATTTCTGTGCGACCAGCTGTGAGTCGTATTCTAGAAGAAGGCATCATAATGCGAGCGACAGCGACCGTGCGGATGAATTCAACATTATCTAATGCATCTTGATGTTCGAGTGGAGTGCCTTTAATTCGAATCAAGCGATTGATTGGAATGCTTTCGGGCGGTTTAGGTAAATGCGATAATTGCAGCAGTAAATCGATTCGATCTTCTCTTGATTCACCTAATCCTAAAATACCACCACAACAAACATTTATGCCAGCATGACGTACGTGTTCTAATGTGTTGAGTCGATCATCATAAGTGTGTGTTGTGATGATATGCGTATAATAATCACGTGATGTATCTAGGTTGTGATTGTAATAATCAAGACCTGCTTGTTTCAATGCAATGGCTTGATTTTCGCTCAGCATGCCTATTGTCAAACACGTTTCGAGTTCAAGTGATTTAACGGCGTTAATAATTTCAATAACTTTAGGAAAATCTTTATCAGGCGGATTTCGCCAGGCTGCGCCCATACAAAAACGAGTGGCACCATTCGCTTTTGCAAGTTTAGCGCGTTCTATAATCTCATTCGTTTCTAATAATTTTTCTTTTTGTAATCCTGTTTCATAATGGCCACTTTGCGGACAATAGGCACAATTTTCTGGACATGCGCCTGTTTTAATGTTGAGCAATGTGCAAAGTTCAATTTCTTCAGGATCAAAATATTGTCGATGAATGGTTTGTGCTTGATAAATTAAATCGAGCAAAGAATGATCGAATAATTTTTTAACTGATTTCTTGTCCCATGTAACATTTGACATTGACTTGCCTATTCAATTGATTGTGTATTTTGCGAAATATATGATAGCATTTTATAACAGTCAACCAATAAATTAAAAACGGTATACAAAAATCATGTCAATTTCTTTAATGGATCGCGATTTGAAACATATTTGGCATCCTTGTTCGCAAATGAAAGATTATGAATTATTCAAGCCAGTGGCTGTAAAAAGTGCTTATGGCAGTTATATTGAATTAGAAAATGGTGTGAAACTGATCGACGCAATTTCAAGTTGGTGGTGTAAATCATTAGGTCATCAACATCCTCGCTTAAAGCAAGCTGCCATTGAACAAATCAATCAATTTGAGCATGTGATATTTGCGAATACGACCAATGAAATAATTACTTTGTTATCGGAAGAATTGACAAATTTAACACAGTCTTTAAAAAAAATATTTTACGCGGGAGATGGTTCTTCTGCGATTGAAATTGCAATGAAAATGAGTTTGCATGCACGAATTGTTTGTGGTGAGGTAAAAAAAACCCGTTTTATTGCTTTAGAAAATGGATATCATGGCGAAACAATGGGTGCTTTAAGTGTCAGTGATATTGGACTCTATAAAAAACCTTATCAATCGATGCTGTTTGATGTCAATTTTATTTCGCCTATTCCTTATGTACTTTCAACGACTGAATCTCTTTGGTCAGATTGTCATGATTATTGGATGACAATTGAAAAAATGCTTGAACCGCATGTTGATCAGACAACAGCTATTATATTAGAGCCTATTGTTCAGGGTGCGGGTGGAATGAAAATATATAGCCAAGATTTTCTTCAACGTCTGAGAATATGGACAGCGAACCATGGGATTCATCTTATTGTCGATGAAATTATGACAGGCATGGGTCGAACTGGAAAAATGTTTGCTTATCAATACGCAGATATCGAACCTGATTTTCTTTGCTTAGCAAAAGGATTAACAGCGGGATGGATGCCTTTCAGTGCAGTGTTGATGCGTGACGAAATATACAATGTTTTTTATGATGATTATGAAAAAGGAACTTCTTTTTTGCATTCTCACACCTATAGCGGACATGTTATTGCTGCACGTATTGCACTTGAAGTATTAAAAATTATTCAAGAAACGAATCTATGCGAAAAAGCGCAATCACTTGGCATTATTATGAAAAATGCAATGAATCAGGTCGCATTCGAAACTAAAAAAATTTCAAATGTTCGACAAATCGGTGCGATTGTTGCTGCCGATTTAATTCATCATGATCAGAAACGTCGTGTAGGTTTCGAAATTTATCAAAAAGCAGTAGAGTTAGGTGCTTTGTTGCGACCTTTAGGCAACACAATTTATTGGATGCCGCCCATTAATTCAGAACAAAATGTGATTGAAGATTTAAAAGAGATTACGCAAAAGGCTTTATTATCTGTGGATTGTTAATTTACGTATCTTAAAAATAAAGTAACAGTGCATCTACGAATATTGCTGTCATGCCAGCCGCGCGCGTAGCACAGCTTCAAGGCGACATCTGTCATCCTGAGCGCAGCGAAGGATCTCCTCATTTTAATTGGGAGATCCTTCGAGCAAAAAGCGCTCTCAGGATGACAAATAGAACGTCGGTAACACTTACAAAATATCAAGCAGAAATAACAGGCGCAGAGTAATCCATATCTGGGACTTTATTATAATATCCAAATAATTGTTGATTATAATGGAATGCCATTTTTGCGAAAGATGTGTCAGATGATAGTCCAGTATTTGCAATATCACCGTTCAAAAATGCTTTAATTCTTTCATCATTTAAGGCTTCCGTTTTCCAATCTGCATTCGCAGGTTCACCTTTGGTGCCAAAAGGTACGTCAATTTCACCTGTTTGCTGATAACGCCGCATGGCTTTTGTGTAATAATCACGAATGTCATTTTGCAAACGTTGTTCACGTCCATTATAGAGTGTTGCGGGTGCATAACTGTTATAGCTATTTTTGACATTTCCGATTACGTCATCATATTGTTTGTTTTCATCGACTGCAGATTTATTAACAGCGGGCGTATGAAAAAAACAACCCGTAAACACTTTGGCCGTTTTAGCGCAACAACCTAAACGATGTGGTTGGACTTCTTCAGGATTCAATAGTTGTTTTTCTTCTTCTGCTGGCTTTTGATTAGGTAATGAAGGCAAATGTTGAACGATTTTTTCCTTATAATTTTGTAATTTTCCAATGACTGGTTTGTATGATGTCAGATTTGAAGCAGTATCGCGAGCGACTCTGATTGGTGTTGTGAGTGCAAATGATAAAACATGTTCAATGGTTCTACCTAAAACATCGATGAAATTCCACAGTCCAGTATTTTCATGGATCTGTTTTTGAAAAGCGAGTTGTGCTTCTTCTCTTATTTTCGGATCTTGGATTTTTTCTAAATCCATTAAATGACGCGTAATGGCATCGACTTTAATATCAGTTTGAAGTGCTCTCCATTCATGAGGAATGTTTTTTAAAATTAATTCTTTTCCAAAAATATAGCCATCCGTCATCATGACGTAACTACCTAAACAAGCGATTGTCCATTGCAATGCGTGCCATGTAGAGACATGTAATTGTTGAATCATATCATTAGGCAATGCAGGAATGAGTTGGTCCACTGTGCCATCTTGTGTAAGATCTGCAAGTGTGAATGCATAGAGTGCTGCATAACTTGCAAATACTAATGCAGTGAGTCCAGCTGCTGTTCGTTTTAAACGCTCGTCCCACGTTAATTGTGATTTGAAACCAGAAGTGAGAAGATTGACACATTCAAATGAACGTGCGACTGCTGGTTGGAAAGGAATAACGGCAGGATCCCCGTTTGCTTTCATAAAAATTTCTGCCATCGTCATCAAAGGATTGACAGCAAACATCGCGATATCTTTTGGTAATTCCCAACAATCATTATTATTCGGTCCACGAACTACGTCATCAAATGCACGGATGGGTGGAAGTAAAACGACTTTACTGGTTTCTTCTACACTGACAATTATTTTTTTGCCTGCGTACACAATAGCATCGCCAAATGCAGTGCACAGAGCTTGTGTGCATTCTGCCATCGCATGCATACATTGCACACAAGAATTGCAACAGCATGTTGTAAGCTTATCGATGAGTTGATCAGTCGCAGCATTGATTTGTTCGAGTTTTGTGTAATCTATATCGTAATCGGGATATTGTGGTGGTGTTGCTTGTTGATCAGATCTGTTAATCATTATTATGTCCTTATGTTTCATTTATAGTTTATAAAAATCAATTTTTATTTGATTAATCCAAAATAAAAACGTCCCGATTTTATGATCAAAAAAATTTGAAGTAAAGCTTAACCTTCAAACTGAACCGGCAAATTTTTCCAACAACTTAAATAATCTTGTTGTCGAAATTTTGCAGCATAGGCATGCGGTGTTAAACGCCAGACCTGACTTGATTCAAACATAAAAGCTAAAACATCAGAATAATATTCAGGATGTAATTCTTTTTGAGTGGCATGGATGAAAGCGTCAGCATCGGGGCCATGCGCAGACATGCAATTATGCAAACTACCACCACCTGGTAAAAATCCCGATTGTTTTGCGTCATACGATCCATCAATAAGACCCATATATTCATTCATAATATTGCGATGAAAGTAGGGTGGACGAAACGTATCATTCGCAACCATCCATCTGGGTGGAAAAATAACAAAATCGACATTCGCTGTTCCAGGTGTATTGGATGATGAGGTGAGTACAGTAAAAATAGAAGGATCGGGATGATCAAAACTCACTGTGTTTAATGTATTAAAATAACTGAGATCATATTTGTAAGGCACATAATTACCATGCCATGCAACGACATCCAGTGGCGAATGATCGATATCAGCTGACCACAAATTTCCTTGAAATTTAGCCAATAATTGAAATTGACCTTTTTCTTCTGAAAAATGTGCTGTTGGAATTTGAAAATCACGTGGATTCGCCAATCCATTTGCACCTACAACACCGAGCTCGGGTAAACGAAAAGGATTTCCAAAATTTTCACAAATATAACCGCGTGCTTTATCTTCTAATAAAATGACTTGAAATTTAATACCGCGAGGAATCAGAATGATTTCACCCGGTTTAACATTCAACGTGCCGAATTCTGTTTTAAATTGCAAATTGCCTGATTGAGGAACAATTAAAAAATCGCCATCCGCATTATAAAAAAACTGATTTTGCATGGAAGTAGTTGCAGCATAAAGATGTATTGCAGCACCTTCATTGCCAGCTAGTGTAAACAAACTACTGATAAAATCGTGAGATTTATGAGAAAAAGGCATTGGATCCCAACGCATTTGTGTGGGTGGTGTTGTAAGATGATTAAAGGGCGGACTCGCTAGAAATTCATTTTTGATGAGTTCGAATTCACCGTGCATCACAGAGGGACGAATGCGATAGAGCCAGCTGTGTAAATTCTGATGGCGTGCAACAGTAAAAGCGCTGCCACTGAGTTGTTCTGCGTATAAACCATGTGGCACTTTTTGTGGTGAATTTCGACCTGGAATCAGTGTGTTTGAAAGTGCTTCTGATTGAAAATAATTTCCCAATCCGTTGAGATATTCAAGTGATTTCATGATAACACCTCTCTCAATGATTTTAAAAATCGCTCATTTTCTTGCGCTGTGCCGATGGTCACGCGAATATGTGATGGCATATCGTAAGCATTTAAGGGACGCACGATAATGCCTTGATATAATAATTTCTGATAAATATCAGTCGCTGAAGTTTTCACATCGATTGTAATAAAATTTCCCAGGGATGAAATAATATGAATATTTAAGTTGATTAATTCACTCAACAGTTGTTGCATCCCTTCTGAATTCAAGAGAATACTTTTTTGAATATGATTTTGATCATGTAGTGCTGCTTCACCTGCTGCCGCTGCAATGCTGTTTATATTAAAGGGTAAACGTGCGCGATTTAAAATATCTGCAATTTCATCTGAAGAAATGGCATAACCTAAACGCAATCCGGCCAGTCCATAGGCTTTTGAAAATGTTCTTGTGATAATCAAATTAGGATATTGTTTTAATAATGCGAGAGAATTAGGATAATCGTCTCGATCAATGTATTCATGATAAGCTTCATCCAGCACAACCAAAATGGTTGGTGGAATGGATTCCAGTAAAAATTTTAAATCAGTGGCGTTAGTAAAAGTGCCTGTTGGATTATTTGGATTAACAATAAAAAGAATACGCGTATTGGATTGAACCGCTTTAATCATTGCATGGATATCATGTGAAAAATTGATTGCGGGTACAGAAATAATCGTTGCACCATAACTTTGTATTAACAATGGAATTGTCAAAAATGCATATTGTGAAATGACTGCAGAGCTGCCTTGTGTTAAATACGATTTGACAATCATTTCTAAAATATTTTCAGAACCATTTCCAATAGTTAATTGTGTTGGTAAAACATTTAAAAATCGCGCGAGTTTTTGTTTTAACTCATAACAACCGCCATCAGGATAAATATGCGATTTTTGTAATGCTTTTTGAGCTGCGGCGATTGCCGTTGGACTCGCGCCCAGTGGATTTTCATTGCTGGCTAATTTGATGATGGAAGAAATCCCTAATTCACGTTCAACTTCTTCAATCGGTTTTCCGGGTTGATAGGGCGTCAGATCGCTGATATAGCGATTAGCCAGTGTGCGAAAGTTTGTTTGCATGAGTGTATTTTCCTCTATAAAAAGCGAGCTTTTATTTCCCCCTTTGAAAAAGGGGGATTAAGGGGGATTTATATAAAAATAATTTCATAAAATCCCTCCTACCTCCCTTTTTTAAAGGGAGGAAAAAACTTTTCTACTTAGCTAGATTCACCTCTTCCCTCGGCCAAGCATCAATGAATACTGATTGTTGTTGGCAATGATCATAAATTCGCATCAACGTTGGAAAGTCACTGACATCACAATTAAATCGATGGGCATTGTAAATTTGAGGTATTAAACAAATGTCAGCGAGTGTGGGTGATTCTCCAAAACAATAATGTGAATGAGAATTATTTTTTTGTAGTATTTTTTCGAGCGCAGATAATCCAAGTTGGATCCAATGTTGGTACCATTTATTTTTTTGTTCTTCTGAGAGTTTTAAATTGTCAGTGAGATAATTGAGTATGCGTCGATTGTTGAGTGGATGAATATCTGCAGCAATTGCAAATGCGAATGAGCGTATGTGTGCTTTAAGCGTCATATCATTTGGGAATAATGGTGGGTCAGGATATTTTTCATTGAGATATTCAATGATAGCCAGTGATTGCGTAATAATTTTGTCATCATCTAGTAATGTGGGCACTAATGATTGCGGATTGATTTTTTGATATTCAGGTGAAAATTGTTCGCCACCATTGTTAAGCAGATGGATGGGAATTTTATCGTAATTCAAATTTTTAATGTTGAGAGCAATCCTCACGCGAAAACTTGCTGAGGAGCGATAATAATCATACAGTTTTAGCATGGCGCAACCTTTTGTTTGATTTCACCGAAGATGGATTGATTATTTTGATCAAGCATGCAAATTCTGACTTCATCATTAAATTGCATAAAGGGTGTGACGGCTTTCCCATTCGCTAAAATTTCGAGCATACGTTTTTCAGCGATACAGGATGAACCTTTGCTACGATCGACGTTTGAAACAGTTCCTGATCCAATGATCGTGCCAGCAGCGAGCGTACGTGTTTTTGCAGCGTGTGCAATGAGTGTTGGAAAATCAAATGTCATGTCAACGCCTGCATTAGGTTGTCCAAATAATTGATTATTTAAATATGTCATCAATGGTAAATGACATTTTTTTCCATCCCACGCTTTGCCAAGCTCGTCAGGTGTGACAGCAACAGGTGAAAAGGCGCTGGATGGTTTACTTTGAAAAAACCCAAATCCTTTACTGATTTCTTCTGGAATTAAATTTCGTAATGAAACATCATTGACTAACATGAGTAAACAAATACTGCGTGCTGCAACATCAGGTGTTGATCCCATCGCGACATCTGTTGTAATGACGGCTAACTCTGCTTCGAAATCAACACCCCAATTGAGATCCGCAATAGAAATATCATCGTGCGGGCCAAGAAAATGATCTGATCCACCTTGATAGATGAGTGGATCGGTCCAAAAATTTGGCGGCATTTCGGCGCCTCGTGCTTTGCGAACGAGCTCAACATGATTTACATAAGCACTGCCATCAGCCCATTGGTATGCGCGCGGCAAAGGTGATGAAATCGGTTGATCTTTGAATGAAAATGCGTTTGTGATTTGCCCTGCATTAAGACGTTCATAATATGTTTGCAGTTTCGGTTGGCAAATAGACCAGTGGTCCAATGCAAACTGCAATGTGGGTGCCACATCCTGAACTGCGACAGCGCGCGATAAATTTTGACTGACAACGATCAATTCTCCATCGCGCGTGTTATTTTTGCGTGTTGCTAATTTCATGATAAAACACCTCGTCGAATTTGATCTAATTCAATCGATTCAAAAAGTGCTCTGAAATTACCTTCGCCAAAACCTTCGTCGCCTTTGCGTTGGATGATTTCAAAGAAAACAGGACCTAACATATTTTTGGTGAAAATTTGCAATAATAATTTACGTTCAGATTGTGTGGTACCATCGATTAAAATTCGAAGTTTTTTAAGTTGATCCATGGGTTCACCATGATTAGGCAAACGCGTTTCAATCAGTTCATAATATGTGTCTGGTGTTTCTAAAAATTGTAAACCCTGTGCATGTAATTGTTCGACAGTTTGATAAATATTATTTGTGCCAAGTGCAATATGTTGAATCCCTTCGCCGTTAAAATCTTTGAGAAATTCTTCAATTTGCGATTTATCGTCAGACGATTCGTTAAGTGGAATGCGAATTTTGCCACAAGGACTTGTCATCGCGCGACTTTTTAAACCGGTTAATTTACCCTCAATATCAAAATAACGAATTTCTTTAAAATTAAAAATATTCTCGTAAAATTCAGCTAATTTATCCATATTGCCGCGATGCAAGTTGTGTGTCACGTGATCAATATACGTTAAACCGGCACCTTTAATTGAATCATTATTTAAAAAATTAAACTGTGAATGATAATTGGGTTTATCATTGAAATAATCGATAAAATAAATTGCACTACCACCGACACCTTCTATCGCAGGTGCATCATAAATATTTTGCTTTTCAGCGTAAGTTTTTGCGCCGTGTGATAAAGCATATTGATACGCTTTATCAGCACTTTTTACCCGAAACCCCATTGCCGAAGTTGATGGACCATGCGCGCTAGCGAATTCTTTTTTTGTTTGATTGATGACAAAGCGAATATTATTTTGTTGGAAAATTTTAGCGTCAGCCATGGGATGATTTGCGATCAGTGTCATTCCCATCATAGTAAATTGTTTTTCGAGTTGCGATGAGTCTGGTGTGGTGAATTCTAAAAAATCAAAACCTTCGGTACCCGCTGGATTGTTGGTTTGCATAAAACCTCCTTTGAGTTGCAGTTGGTTCCGTAGAATATCGGAAGATCTCATGCTTTGCAAAGGGGCTTAATTTTTGTATTCAATTTGGATTGATTTTTCTTTGGCTTGCTCTGGCGATTGTTGATTTTTAGTATACTGTAAAGCCGCTTCAGTGAAATGTCCGAAATGGCGCAGAAGGGGCGTGGGTGAAGATTCCTTGAATTGGCGATGTGCTTTAGCTATGCAGTGCCCATACAGTGCAAATCCGGCCACAAAAAGAAAAATACCCGTTGCTTCGCTGATTGAATTTTGATTTGATGTGGTGTGTGTACCATAATAAATTAAATAACAACCAACGGCCGAGACGCTTAAAGCCGCTAAAACTAACGATACAGCGGCCATTTTCTTACAAAAGAATTTAATATTTTGTGTATGCCCAAAAAAAGCAGGGTATTCACTTTGATGTTCGTCAAGTGTTTTACTGAGGCTGAGAAGTTCTTCGGCATTCGATAAATTGTTAGGATCTTCGATGTATTGCTTTAATTGTTTTAAACAAGTGGCTAATTTTGTCGATTCAACCATGGTTAAACGATTCATATTTTCAAAAAGATTGCCTAAATCTGTCATGAGTTGATGTAACGTTTTGCAATATTGATCAGTGACATCATCACAATAAATTTGTTCATTGTGCCATCGATGTAATCTGTTTTCATATTGCCATATTTCAGTAATCAAACTTGAGATAATTTGAAGATGGCTTTGATGTTGGATCCATAAAGCGGTTTCGAGATTATTATTATTTGAATCTGCAATTTCTTTTTCTTCGCTCACATCGATTTCAATTTGCTGCGCATATTTTTCTTCTTCATTTTGCTTCGATTCATTCGATTCAATTTCGAAAGCATAATGATTAATATCTTCCAAGCTTAATGATCTGAGCGCGGGTCTGGTTTCCATGGCGCATCCTTTAATTATTAGAATTGGATGCGCTGGAGTGTACTATCGATCAAATCATTTCACAATGATTATCCCAATCCATGAGCGATCAACTGTTCATCGAATAATCCGGCCAGAATTTGGTGAGCAGGTGCAGTAGGATGCATTTCATCCCAGAACAGCCGATTTTCTGGATCAGTACAAGCTGTTTCACGCGCAGCAGCTTGTTTCGAAACGTTCATTGCAACATAAAGATCGGGTGAATTCAAAATGGCAGCTGGGATAGTATGATCTTCTTTCATATTTTCTGCGCGCACGGTATAACCACCTGACCAACAAGGATGTATCACATCTTGTATGTTGATATGGTAACGTTGATTATATTTTTCAGGATTAATCAGTAAATCATCAAACAAAGAACCAATGTCAACTGTGATAAAAGTGACTGTAGGATATTTTTCTTTTGCTTCAGCAATCGCTGCAGCAAGTTTCTTGTTATGCAATAGAGTAAATGTGTGGAGTTTTTCGCTCAAATCACTGTGATCTCTTGCAAGTGGTGTTTGGGAGAGATCGGGTAAATTAGGCAACAGAAAAAATTGTGCATGGTTTTGAACTAAGGTATCAATCGTTTTACTAATTTCATCAATAACGCGACTAGTCAGTGGATCCGCTTCTTCTGTTTTATTGAAAAAGTAATCATTTGCGCCGATCCAGATGATGAAGAGTGTATCTGATTTGTCTTGAAATACGGTTTGTAATAAATATTCATTGAGTTCTGAGGTGAGTGTGATGGGTACGCTTGGATCTGTCCAGGGATTGTGACCTGTTGATGTCGCGCCACCATAAGCATAATTGGTGGATGTTACATGATAGCGATCAAAATAACGTTGCGTAAGTGTATCAGACCAAACATCGCCATTTGAAAAACGACCATTGTAATAAGGTGGTGATTTTGGCAAAAAATGTAAATCAAGTTTATAAAGATTGCCATTGTCAGACAGACTGTCACCAAAAATCACCATTTTTTTATAGGGAACAGCGAATGCAGTTGTAAAATATAAAAAAGAAACCAAAGCAAGTAATATTTTTTTCATTGTGCGAACCTCATGTTCATATGAAAATCTAAAAAAATTAAATCGCGATCTAAAATTAAATCCAATTTTCTTTTCAATCAAGCGAAATCGTTATAAAAAATTTTATTTTAGATGTTTCGTTAGTTTTTGAGCGAAGTATTTTTTCGTTTACTTCTCCTGATCTATTTGATTTTTTTGCTAAAAAGATCCTTCAAACCCTTTTTGCAAAATCGCCTATACTTAAAAAAGCCAATGAATAAGAGAGGAGGGTGCAATCATGGTTTTAAATAAAAAGGGTATAGCCGGTTGTTTCACAGGGAGTTTAGGATTAGCAGCGGGTATTGGTATTGGACTTCTCGCTGCCGGGTTAGCAGTAACACCAGTTGGGTGGGCTGTGTTAGGTGCTGCCGCACTGGTAGGTGCTGTTGCAGCCATTGCCTACGGGCCGGAAAATTGTGGATTTTTAAAAGGGTTAGGTTTTGGTGTTGGATGTACTATATTATCTATACCGATAGTAGGTGTAGTAGCATCGGGTCACGGTGATACTGTGGCTGACGCGCTACAAGTAGGATCGGGTCCAGATATCAGGGCATCCAAATCGGAGAAAAAAACACCTGATCCAAAGTTAAATGTGCAGGGAAATTCGCCTCCATCGCCTCACGCAGCACAATCGCCTAGAGTGCCTCCTAACGTAGCATCATCGCCTAAAGTGATAGCTCAACACTTAGGTGGAAACATTGCACATCCATCTCCTCCTCCTTATCAAGAGAAAGCTGGTGTTATTGAAGTAGGAGCGGGAAATGTTGGAAGTCGCCAACAGGTCCAACTCAGGGGTAATGTTGCAGGAAAACCAGCGCCCAAAAATGATGCTGTCCCACCGCTTCCTTCTTACCTAAAGGATAATCCCCCAGAAGAGCCTCCAAAAAGTTATTTCAGGAAAAGATAATTTCTATTGGCACAGATGTTGTGAATGCGCTGCTTGCTGATGATGGGCAGCGCAGCCGTGGTTTTCGATGTTATTTATCAGCGGATATTTTTTTATTCATGTGATTCAGAAGGGCCTGATCCGCCATATTTTGATAAATCTTCTAACAAATTTTTTAAACTATAATGTGGCTCGTAACCTAATAATTGTTTTGTAGATGAAATATCCTGTATTGTGGGCTTGGCGGTTGGATCTAAACCAGATTTAACAGCTAAGTCATAATATTTTTCATAATATTTTTTGAATGTTGTTCCTGGCCCCAATTTATCCCAATTTTGTAAATCATTTTGAGTATATTCATATGCACCATCCACAGGCAAAATGAGATGGTGTGACAGTGGTTTTGTAGCTAATAAATCAATTCCTAGCATAACCGCATGAACGACATCATTGATATGAACAGCACCTTTCCAAAACCATTTTGCCCATTCAACAAATGATGAATATACTTCTTTATTCCAGAATGGAATGAAAGCACGCGGTCGCAAAGTCAAAATATTTAAATGATGATTTTGTATAAAATGTTCAGCAATTTCTTCGCCTAATCTTTTTGTCAAGCCATACATTCCATTTTTTTCAGTAACCGATTCGCTAGAAATAAATATAATTTTATTGATATTCATTAGAGTTGCTGCTTGAAAAATATTAAACGTTCCAGTGACGTTGACATCCCAAAACTCGTTAGCATTTTTTTTCTTTGTAAATTCATGATATCCATGCCATGCAGCAATATGCACGATACAGTCCACACCAGACAACGACGCTAATAATTTTTCTCTATCTAAAATAGATCCATGGATAAATTTTCCGTGATGATCAGATGGTTCTCGAATATCAAAACGTAAGGCAGTATCGCCTCGTTTTTCAATGTGATATGACAACACCTTGCCAAGATCTCCTGAACCACCTGTTAAGAAAATTTTCATTTAATTTTTCTCCAAAAATCGCTGTAAGTTGGCAACAACCATTGTCATAATTTGTGTTAATTTTTCAATGTCTTTTCTAGAAATCGATTCATGCGCTATTTTAGTCATCACGTAAGAATGATTTTCTAATTTTCGACAAATTTTTTTTGCTTGTTGTGTAAGATAAAAATTAAAAACCCGTCGATCTTCTTTATTGCGAATACGCTTGATTAATTCATCTCTTTCCATGCGATCCAGTAAACGAACAACAGTTGATTGATCTAATCCAGCACTTGTAGCAAGCTCTGCTTGATTTTGACCATCTTTTTCCCATAGGCGAATCAAAATAATGGTTTGCGCATGTGTAACACCTAATGTATTTAAATTTTTATTAGCAACTTGCTCAAATAAACGAGCTGCTTTTTTAAGTAAAATACCAGGATGATCCTCAATTTTAAATGACATATAAAATTTCGCTACATTAATTTGAATGCGGTGAACAATAACATGCTATGCCATCTAATAGCAATACATATAAAAAATAATACTATTATTAACGCAGCACTTTATCCAGCTCATTTGCAAAACGTTGAATTTCCTTTTTGCTCAGAGTGGGCGGCCCTCCCGTTCTAACTCCGCTACCGCGCAAATCAGTGCTGAAATTTCGGATGGAAAGTCGTTCTTTGATATTTGCTCGAGTATACAATTCGCCTCTAGGATTTAATGCAATGGCGCCTTTATCTATCACAGCTGCAGCGAGCGGTATATCGCTCGTAATGACTAAATCGTTAGCTTGAACGTTTTCGATAATTTTATTATCCGCCACATCATACCCAGCAAGTACCTGCATTTTGGTGATGAATGTGGACGGCGGTGTAGAAAGCGCGTGGTTTGATACTAAAATTAAAGCGGTTTTAGTTCGGATCGCGGCACGAAATAAAATGTCTTTAATTATTTTAGGACAAGCGTCAGCGTCAACCCAGATTTGCATTAACCCACCTTATCGATAATATCTTTTAGATATCTGAATAATGTTTTTTCTGCTCCTGTGTTTTTACCTGACTTACGATTATGTTGCGCTTGACGGGTTAGTTGTCGTAGTTTTTGTCTGTCTGTGTCTACATATAGATTCACAAATGCTTGTATTGCATCGTCTCCTTCATTGATCAATCGCTCACGCCATTCTTCTGCTTGGTGAAATTGTGCTGTGACTTGCATGTTGGTTAATTTTGCATTTTTGATTGCGGTTTGAATGGGTTCAATTTCTATCGTTCGCATCAACTTACCGATAAATTGTAATTGTCTGCGCTTAGCACCCGGCGATTTTAAGCTACGAGCGAAGGTGATTGCCTCGAGCAATGCATCTGGTAATGGTATTTTATCTAGCTGCGACGGTGGCATCTCGACCAGCGTTTCACCCATTTTTTGCAGCGCCGTCATTTCGCGTTTAAGAGCCGATTTGCTTGTCTCATCTGGTAATTTATTGTCTGATAGGGGCATTTTAAGGCATCCAATATTATTAATTGCAAAAAACTAAGAAAATTGTAAGATATTGTGGTTGTTTTATTTCATGCTAGCAACCAAATAAAACAGCTATATTCAACAATACATTACAACTCGAGGATAAAAATATGTTTAGCGTTGGTGGCGATTATAATGGTGGTTTTACTGGCGGTGACAATTTTTCTAGCTGTTTTAGCGGTGGATTGACGGGGAGCACTTATGCGGGAGGAGACATTAACATATACTCTGCTGCGGGAGGAAAACATACCCTATACTCTGCAACGAGAGTAGTTGACCACAATGATGCGCCGATATCATCGGCAAATGGTGCACAAGAAAGTTACTACTCTTATTCTTATCCAAAAACCTACGAAGAACGTAAACTAGAGCGTGAACATAAGCGTAGAGAAACACAAATTTCAACGGGCAAACAGCAGCGTTCAGAGGGTAACGTATTTGCAGCCATCAGTTTGTTTTCTCAATGCAAGCCGGAATTTTATCCGCAAGATAAATCGGTTTTTCAAAAAGAGATCTTGAGCAAATTACAAGCAAAATTTGATAGCCTTCAACGAAAATTGCAGCCGATTAAAGATGGGCAGGAAGAAGAAAAATATAATGAACAAAAATATTATCAGCAAAATCATCAAGAGTTCATAAAAACAGTCAATACATTGAAAGAGGGTTTCTCTGGGTTAATATATCGTTATCGACAAGCGGTGGAATATTTTGAATTGGACAATCAATTTGCTGATCGATTAGATGAGATCGATGAGATCAATCTTTTTTTAGAAACAAAAGCAAAACAATTAGAATCTGATCAATCCATTTATGATGCGCTAAGTAAACTAGCAGCGGTGCGCAGTCAATTGGAAAAAGCATTTGCAAAGGGTTGGCGTGAACATCGTCTGGAGGTGATTTCTTTTTTTGAGGAAGCCGCAAATGCTTGTGAAAAATTGGTGAAGGAAGGCTATCCAGTGGTCAATTATGAAAAATGCGTTCAGCATTACCATGATTTTTCCATTCGTTATCAACACCATTCAGATCAACTCGATAGATGGAATGATCCGATGAAGTTATTTACCAATGCTTTAAAAACGTTAAAAGGCAATCATGCACAATTGAGACCTTCGACATTAAATCAATTAAACGATGTGGATGGATTTACTGAGTTTTTTCAGAATAAAGATGCGATGAAATGTTTTGTGGATTTGACGCCTGACGGTATGCAAATGTTTCAACAACAAATCCAGCAGTGGATGGAAGAACATATTTCGGAAGTGAACCCATTGTATCATCCCTCACTGTGGTGTTCCTCAGATGTTTTTTTTGGTTGGAATAATGCATCTCAAATTGATTTGTTCGGGATGATTGAACATTGCGCACAATATCAAAAGATTGATACACAAAACTTAATTGAAGGTATTGCGAATGAAGACATGATCGTTAAACCGAGTCTGCAGCCTGTTTATGTGTCTCCTCAATATCGTTGATTTTGAAAAATGATTTTTAAGCCGGCGTAATACCGGCTTTTTTTTGAATTAATTATTTGTTAAATGATTCTACATCATTCCTGCTGTCGTAGGCCCTGCGTTACTGATTAAAGGTATCAGCGAATGATACGTTCCGTGCGACAAATCAATGGCTACTGCGTAAGGTGAGATCGTAAAATAAATTTGTCTTTACCAAATTGGCATTTTATTTTTCTTAATACAAAAACTGTAACCCTTAGCTATTTTCCATTATATTAACCCAAATCTGCCATTCTTTGACTTTGCCACTTTCAAGTTTATATAAATTCATTACATCGAGTTTAATCTGTACACCGTCAGGGTCGTGCTTAAAAAACAGAGCATTTTGTTCTATGCGAAAAGCGATACGATCTTTGTCGGCGAGAAAATCTTTTATTTCACTTTTTAAATTTTTAAATATTTTATGTATATTTGGTAATCTTGATTTCAAATCATTCAAATTTAATTGTTTCGACATTGCATGATTAAACATTATAAGATCTGAAGCAAAATATTGATCAAGCATTTGTTCGTTTCCAGGTGCAAACGCGGTCACAAAGGAATCGAACGCGAATTGATGTGCAAAGCCAACAAATAATTCTTCATCACGCATGATTATTTCACCTCTCAAATGAGCAATCGTTTGGTCAATTGTTTTCATTAATTTTTTTGTTCGATCAAAATTTTGTGCAAGGACGTGCTTATGTGAAATCAAGGAGTCAATTTTATTGAAGTCATCACTGTTGATAATTTTCCGTATGTCATTGAGAGAAAAATTTAATTCGCGATACAACAAAATTTGTTGCAGAACTAAAAGTTGTTCTTCTTAATAATAACGATAATTATTATTTTGTCGCAAAGCAGGTTTTAGTAATCCAATTTCATCGTAAAAATGAAGCGTGCGAATACTCACGCCCGATAATTTTGCTAGTTTATTGACTGTGTACGCCATGATGTTATCCTCTGAGATATTCAGTGTACTTTAAAGTATAACGTAACGTCAGGGTCAAGAGTTTTTATCGGCAATTGGAGATGATGTGGCAGATGTTTTTTATGTGTCTGTGAAGTCGGTTAGGTCATTTTAAAGTCAGATAAAAAATTGCTTATAAAATTTATTATTTTAGTGAAAACAGTTATAGTGCCGCGGTGAAGGTATTGTGATTGGCGGACGATTAAAATGAAAAAATATTCTGGACAATGTGAGTGTGGAGAAATAACTTTTGTGTGTGATGGCGATCCGCTTTTTACGCAATATTGTCATTGCAATAAATGTCGTGAGATAGCATCTCTTTCGCTACGAGCGCGTGATAAATGTGGTTATGCATTGACTGCTGCTTATTTAACATCGAATTTTCATATTATTTCAAGCGTAGATAAATTGCAAAAAATAACGAGAAATAATTCAAATTTATTTTTATGTAAAAATTGTCATTGTCTTATTTATGGAATTTCTATCGATCCAGATAAACAAGGGGGCATTGGTGTTAACATAAATAATTTTAATTTTAGTAATTCAGTGCCTGAATCTTTTAAGCCACTGCGACATATTTGGTATATAAATCATATTGTGGATTTTGCAGATGATTTGCCAAAATTTAAAGATGCGCCGAAAGAGCAATTTGGGTCGGGGGAGTTGCTCGCTCATTATAAGGATGGCTAAGTTTGTGTGAGAGCCCCGAAATGGAGTCAAGTGTCAACAACTAACATATTGAATTTAGATTTTCAATTTGATGTAAAATCGGTTAATTCTATAATTGAAATATGTTAGTGTTGGTGCTTGATCCCATCGATTTCAACTTGTTAGTTGTTGGCACTTGACCCCATCGATTTTATAACCTTATTAACATCTGCATCAATGATTTTATTAATTTCTGATTCTTGGTCTGAATAACCAACAGATTCTACTGTTAGGGTCGCGACTTCTTCATAAAAAGCATCGCGTTCTTGATGTTGTTTTTCCAAAAATTTCTTCATATCATCTACCGGAAGCGATGGAATTCGTCCATTTTTCATGCGGCCGAGTTGCGTTGAAATGGAGACTTGCAAATAAACAACAAATTCAGAGGACAACAATTTTCGACATTGTTCACTTGACACAACACATTCTTCCAATAAAACAACAACATTTTCTTTATCTGCGTAATGAGAAATGATATCTGCTTGTGAGCGATTAAATGCTGCTTCACCTTCCTTCCCAAGAATATCTTGTGTTTGTCGGCCAATATAACGTTCAATGCTTGGATTAGCATCGACAATTTGCCATCCTAATTTTTTAGCCAGGCTTTCAGTAAATATAAACTTGCCTGCACCCATATGTCCGAGAACAAAAATACGTTTTGGTTTTGTCATATTTATTTCCTAGATAATTAATTTTGAGTAGGAGATGCGCCTATTTTTTTTTGTTCAACTTCTTCATTCGAATTTTTTTTGTTATTGCTAGAAGGAGAAAGTAGCGTGGGTAATTCATTAATCGGATAGGTTGAAGCTTTGCCTTCAAGTCGTTTCTGCATAAGAATTTCAAAAATTTCAAATTGCTTATTTGCTTTTGCTATCATTTCTGCAGTCCTCCCTTCGCAATTGACCGCATCAATAGAACAATTGTTGAGATTCAATAAAATGCGTACAAGCGCAACATGATTGGCTTTTTCCGGTGAAATATCTAAATATGGACGACCTTGTGCTGCTAAATGTAGAAGCGTATTTTCTATTTCATCGATAACACCATTATCACAGCCAGGCGTATTCAACAAAGCATTTACAAAATCAACCAATCCTTCTCTGACAGCTACTTGAACAGGCGTCAGTTTGTCGCTAAACATTGCATAACGATTAAATCCAATTTCATCTTCAGATTGAAAATCACACTGAACATTAGAATCAATGCCTTCAATTTTTAGTACTTCTGAAAATAGATCAAATTGATCTTCAAATATTAGGTTAATCAGTAGCGGTATGCCATCGTTATCACGAAAATTATTAAGGATATTTACATTATGTCTATTTTCGTCAATGAATTTTTTTAAATCGGCAATCTTTTTCGCCTTGTGGTCTACCATCAATTTTTCTATGTCTAAAACGGATGCGGTATCATCTGACTGTTGACTGAATATTATGCCCATGTTTGATTTCCTAATATTAATTATTTTTAAGTGAGCGGTATAGTAATTTGTTTTCCATACCTGTTCAAGTTGAAATGCTAAAACGGTACCAGCAACTTGGTACATTATTTCTTTTTGTTCTGTTGGGTTTATGATTTTGTCTCTTTATAAATGCTATATTTTGATTCAAAGTATTTTATTAATTTAGTTAATACATGACTGTGAATACGTGCTCCGCTTTGTTTTAGCTGCCAAGGGGCAACGAATTGATTCATATATAAATCAAGTATAGGTTGGTTTATATATGAATCAAAATTGGTTTAGGCTTTAGTTGGATTTCAGAAAAGGCAGGGTAAACAAAAAAGTCCTTATAATCAATGACGTTAGGGGTTCTTTGGTTGAAAATCAATTGAACCTGGGTCCCGAAATCCGAATATTATTTTTTCTGTGCCTGTTTCGCAGACCAAATAATTGCTGGGTGGGCTTTAATGTTATCTCTTAAATTCATATCATCCGTAATCAATCCCGGCTCAATCCTCCCTTGATCGAAAAGGTGGTTCAAAAATTTTATTTCTTGTTCATTAAGCGGCAATAATCGTTTGAAAGCTGTTCGGCATTCATTGACTAATCTATCAGTCCACAAAGTTAATTTCATATTGTTCAGTTCATCTTTCTTTAACAACGGAACTAATTTTTTTCTTAAATCTTCAGGATCAACACTGATTTTTTCAGGTGTTATTTTTCTTAAATCCATTTTTCGGCTGATAGCAGAATAGATAATTAATGCTGTACGTAATTTTTTATCATCAAGGTTAAGTTTTGTTAAAAGATGGTGTGCATCAAAAATATCTCGACCGGCTTTCCTATCAATCAATGCAGTGAGTTTCCCAGCTGAAAGTTCATGCACGTTGAGAATAGGGATATTATGAATTTGTGTTGAACCAACCATGTAACTTGATTTTAATTCAATAGGCCAAAGCGGTAGGCGAAACATAAAATTCAAGTCTATTTCTAAATTTCCCATTTGACCTAATGCGCTTGGATAACGCCACACCATTTTTCCACCGGCGTGACGATTTGGATTTCGATCGAGAATGAGCCCGTTTCTTTCGCAAATTGCAATAATAGTTGATTGTACTTGTGGGCGATCTGCTAGCATAGATTCTCGATCTATATTTCCAATGTAATTTAAATCAATATCAACAGATAAACGAGGTAAGTCAAAAACAAACAGATTGAGTGCTGTACCACCTTTCAGAACAAATTTATTTTTGAGCTGAGGAAAAGTTGAAAAATCAGACAGTAACTTCATTAAGAGAAATACTTTCTCAAGATGTTCCATCTTGAATCCTGTGGAGCCTGCTTCTCGTTGTAGTTGTTGTTTAGACAAAATCATTGTTTGGTTCTTCCCATGCTCGTTCAATAATGTAATTTGGAACAACTAAATTCCATTGTTGAATTAGTTTTCCAGATGCTCGCTTACTTCGTTCGATATAATGAATACTATTTGGTTTTTTTTCTTGTAATCGTGCGAGTGTTTTTTCATCAACATTTAATTGTGCTTTATGCTGTTCGAGAAAAAAACCAAGCTTGGCGATAGTTGTTGCGTTATCAAGAGATAATGCATATTCAATTATTTTATCAAAATTAAGTATAGATATATGTTTTGCTGTTTGCCATATTTCTTCCCAACCACCCGAATATTCAGGTCGATCTAATGCGTCAACAAGTGTTCGCTCAAGGCTAGTGACTTTTATATTTAATCCTTGACGATTGACTGAAATAATTTCCATGTTATTTTTTTTGTTTTCGATTAAAGCTTTTGGAAAGGGTAAGCAAATGAATTTTGTTTGTTGGAAAGTAAAAGGACGTATTTTTTGCTGAGACATAAAAGTGAGCTGATGATATAGAGAATATGAAATACCATGAAAATCAAAAGCAGTATGATATGCCAATACAGAGTCGCTACTTATGCGGCCAGCAATCAAGTAGGGGTCTACTGAATAGGATTCATTTCCTTGGAAGGAAAGCGGTATGCTTGCAAAGAGACCGCGGCGGACACGAATGATATGTTGTTTTTTTAGGTGATAGGCCAATATTTCTTTCTGGGTATTCAGGTTTTTTGTCCCTTGAAAAACCAAATGTTGCTTAAATTCTTCGCGCGTAAATATTGGATTTTGTTCAAAAAACTCATGAATACCCATGTTTGACAATTCCTATCAAAACTACTATTAAATATAGTATTATTGATATAATATGTCAATTATAAGACTGAACAACTTGACATATATCATCAAAAGTACTAATTAAACCAGTATTTTTGAGATAGTTTGTCAACCATGAGAGAAAGGTTGAATTCTTATTGGATGATTTCAAGCGGTTACATTTTGTAACCGGCTTACTGTGAAAACGAGCTGGATAAAAATCGAACTTGTGCAAAAATGGCACGAGTTCAAAATGAAGGCAATAATAGGATTAGATATCATAATGATTTATATAAACGGCAAATATTTTTCTCAACAAGAAGCCACTATCGCATTTAACGATCGCGGTTTTTTGCTGGGTGATGGTGTGTTCGAAACCATGCGTATTTATGATGGGAATGTTTTTTGCTTTGAAGACCATTACGATAGACTAAAAAATTCTGCAGAGTTATTAGAAATCCCATTTTTTATGCCTGCTGATGAGATGATACAAATTATCAAAACATTGCTGGCTAAAAATAATTTAAACGATAAAAATGCAAGTATTCGTATGACATTAACGCGTGGTGCAGGTCCAAGAGGATTATTACCGCCAGAACATCACTTTCATATTTCTTCAAGTCTAAATAAGTTGCAAAAAATAACGAGAAATAATTCAAATTTATTTTTATGCAAAAACTGTCAATGAAGACAAAAGTAGTTTTAGAGAGTAAAAGTAATTTCACTTACTAACGATTTCGGTACCAACCAGACGCCAGCATTTTTTGCCGCTTGTTGAAAATACAATTCTTCAGCATGGCTAGTAATTAAATAACGATCAACCCCATTATTTATTTTTTCAAGAAAAGTGAGACCGTTTGTCGTGTTTTCTGTTAGTTCGTAATCGATAAGAAAAATTGTATATTTTGTAAGCTGCTCATTATGAAAGAGCCAATCTAAAGCTTTTTCATAAGTTGAAAATAATTTTGAATATGAATTAAGGGCGCCACTTTGGTTGATCTAATTCAATCAGAAATTCATTCGATATTTCTTCTAGAACTACAGCTCCGCTTCTGTTTCGTATGCGAGTTGCTGTTAACCAACCGTTAGCCATAAGCGAGTGATTCAATATTAGATCTTGTGTCCAGTTTCCGTTGCGTGCATGAAAAAAAACTCGATAATAAACAGATTCTCTCAGTGGCCATTTAACATGGAAATAGTCAGCTGCACTGTTCATTTCGCCTAGGTTCTTTGATAATAAATCTTGATTTGTATCCATATCGAGGATTCTCATTCGTATATCATACAAGGGAAATTCACCTTTTCGTATAATTACAAAATCGTAAGCAAGATTCTTTGTTAGGTCGAAGTGATAGAGCATCCAATAACAATAAGTATTTCCGCCTGTTTGGACGCTTTCTATGCGTTGTTGTAGCTTGGAAATATCATTATTTATCTCGGATAATCTATTTTCTGTGAAATCGATTCCAAGAAATTGCTTGCGCACACCCGCCATAATAGGTTGATCCAAAATAGTTGTGATTTTTTCTAAATGGTAAAGCTCAAGCTCTATTGTTGCGTGTTCTTTGAGAATTTTGCGCTCAGTTAATGATAATTCTTGATTTGTTACAAAAGCAAATGCTTGGACTTTACTTAAGCTGGTGCCTAATATATCGGTTTTAAATTTTTTCTGAATTAATTTAAAATCCTTTTGGCCGCGTGGAAAATAGACGGCCATTATCCATATTTTTCCATTTTTATCGCACAATGCATCTATCTTTCCATCTTTTCCGCCAAGCGGATGGCTTGGCTCAAGATTTTTAAATCCTTCACTCAATAAGATCTGAGCAGCTAAACGTTCAGATGCAGCTTGACTAGCTGTCCACTCTCTCAGTCGATGCCATGTTTCATCATAACGATTAATCACACTCTATCCTTTTAAATTATTTGAAAAGATGGAAATCGCCTTTTTTCTAATTTTTAGTTCTTATGGTTAATAGCTACAATATCGTATTATCATTGATGAGATTAAATCATTGACAAAAATTTTAACACCCCATTACACTTCTGTTTATTAATTATCCTTTATCATGGGGGCACAGGCAATACAATGCGAGGAAAGATGAGAAAAATAATAGGTATTTCTGCTGTATTATTTAGTGCATCGGCACTAGCTGATACGAGTGATGTCATTGATACTATTATTGAAAGTTATGCTACTTTTGAGCCAATACAGATAAATGTTTACTATGCAAGTTTGTCTGATCCACTGCATTCCCAATACATGGTTCCTTACGAAAATAATCCGATTACGCTGAAAACTAACAATGATCAAGTTCACATACCACCCAAAAAAGGGTATTTTGTTGTTATAAAAGATGTTAAAACCGCATCTAAATATACTCACTTTTCTACTTGCAACACCTATTTTGCGCCTATTTTTAATTATGCTAATGCACATATTGATATTGGTTTTCCTGGGGGTAGTATTGGTTATTGTGGTGTTTGTCCCAGTCCTGATGTTATGGGCACATGCTAGCTATTTTTTAAAGATGTTGATGCAGACGAGAAAGTTGCAAGTGTGAGAATTAATGTGCAGATGAGTAAGTGTAAATAGGCTTTCATCGAGCTAATTCCATTTTTTGGCTGTATTTATTGATAAAATAAAAACTGATAATTACTAGGGTATATAAGAAATACACGACCATTTGTTCTCGCTTCAGATCATTGAAAACCAACTCTTGTAAAATGCCCGTAACAAGCGGGCATAAACTATTAATGATTGCATGTTGTTCTGAGGTAATTTTTTCCAATGCTTTTTGTGAAAAATACAGTGGAATAATTAAACTAAAAAAGGCAAGTAATACCAAATTTATAGAATTTATTATCGTTAAGTAATGTGCTGTGTGTTGTTTTGGTAATATTAACAATAGCACAATGATCGATAAATAAAATCGTACCGCTAACACTTGTGTTGCAGAGAGATGCGCATTTTTGGCTAATGCTTGGCTTTGTTTGAAATAGATAAATGAAGAAGTTCCGCCGAGTAATGCAAGAAATATACCGTAGATAGCGTTATATGAAAAATTAGCGCGTAATTCAAAAAAAACATTTAGAATAATCAGGAAAAATAGGCATAACCCAAAATAAAATTTTCTGCGATATTCACGCCAATTTTTCAAACTCGATAGCATGAGCCCTACCATACCGAGCCAGGCAAAATAAATAAAATTAAATAAAGATGCCCCAATTTTTCCTGGTCCTATCATCGTGGTTCCCCACATAACGAGAACGATAAACATGATGATTAGCCATTGTTTTTTATTCGCCCAACAATCACTATATATTTTTTTAAGATGATTTCTATTAATGATATTAAAATATAAACTGGCTATGCTAGCTGTAATAAGAAGTGAAAACAACGGTGGGATATTCACATCTAATTTTTGGATTAATATTAACGCAATACTAAAAACTAACACGTATAAAAAACTATAGATCATTGTGTGCCGCCTTTATCATTACTTGTTGTCCAATAATATTTTTCACGACCCTGTATGATATTGGCGGGATAAAAATAATTATTCCAATCATCGTAATTAAATTCCCAGTGCTCTTTACCGATGCCGAAAAATGGTATCATTTCCCCCTGTGCCACTTTTAGTAAGATATCTTCTATTTTTTCTATTGCATCATCATTTAATTTGAGAAATTCATCTTTGGCATGTTCGCTCATGACGATGAAATATGAAGATGATCCATTTTTATCTTTTACTAAAAAACTGCCATGTTTGTTGATAAGGTAATACTCTATTATTTGATTGGCTTCGCACCAATGGAGGAAAAAATCGATAAAAACTCGATCAGACAAAACTGAAGGCCGTGATGTTTCGAGGTGAGCAAGAATATGCTTTGTGATGTTACAAAAATATTGGTAGCTGAGCTCATGGATGTATTGTTGTAATTTATCAGAGGCAAATTGGTCTTTTGCAATAAATTTATCAATGATGCCTTGGTTGAACGCGTCCACAACTTCGGTCGGACTGGTTTGTCCAGTGAGTAAGATTTTTTTATAGGTTGCATGATTGAGTGTGTGACAAATTTCAATACCACTCATGCCTGGCATGTTATTGTCGATGATTAAAATCGCAATTTCATTTTGTATGGAAGATGTATTTGCTAGTTGTGTTATTTCAGAAATATTGATATCTATGGGTAGATGGTCGTGAGTGTCAAAAATATCACTTTCAATGAATTCTCGCGTAAAATTAATTTTAGAGCAAGCGGACTGATAGGTATGCAGAAACTGCAGCGCCTCTTTTGGATTAACAAAAGATATGCAGCGATAGTCTTCTTTAAACAACAGATTGGCTGCATTTAAAAATAGTTCATTGTCATCTACCCAACAAATTGTCGGTGGAAAATAAAATAGCGGGAGTTTTTTTGGCATCATTATAATCTCACTTGAGCTCCATTTTGCATTGAATTATGACGCCGAGAATATTATATTCTGGCGTTAGAATTGAAACTTCTAGACCGGGGACTAATGGTTTTAAGTAGATTTGATCGATTTCAATAAGATATTTTCTGATCGATGTGATATTTTTTTTGATATTTGCAACAATTACATAATCCCCCGTTTTTGGTTTAATCTCAGGTTCTATGATCAGAATATTGTCTTTGGTAAAAAAATCTTGATTATGATCTTCAACTTTTAACGCGTAAGCACTCTTGCTGACAGTGCGTTCGGTCAAGATCTTTTCTGGAATTTTTTTATAATCTAATAAAGTTGAATGAATGCATTCATGCCAAGACAGTTGTGGAATTGTATTTAGCTTGTTTGTTTCGCAGTCTTTGTCAATGACGTCGTATGTTTTGTCACCTATCAGTTCATTCAGTGAGATCGAAAAATATTTTGCTATTGGTAATAAGGTAGTAATCGTCGGATTGGCTTGTTCATTATTGCGAATACGTTTAATCGTCGCCGCGGGGATGCCAATTTGCCTAGCTAGTTCACTTGCGCTGAGTCTGGCTTTAGACATCAGTATGTTTAAATTTTCGCTCAGCGGTTTCAGCATAGTGTGTGTCTGTTTCTGTGAATTCGATGAGCGCGGATTATATATGGCCATTATTTAATAGTAAATGATAAAAAAATTATTTTTTAAAATATTGTGTTGATATTTATAATCGAAACGTTTATATATGGTCGAAATAAGTAATGGAACTGATGTAAAAAATAGATAGGCGAAAAAATGTCCTGTATTAGCTTTCGGCATAGTTTTTTCGAGTTCATCAGAGGGAAGCCACATATTTTGATTGGCACGCAGTTCTTGTTAAGTCTTCCGGTACGGTTATTTTAACTAATACGCTCAACTTGAGAGTAATGATAAAAAAGGAGATAAAATGTCGCGTAACTGCTTTTGGCACATCTATCATCGGATTCATCAGCGTGAAGACTTATTGTTCACTTCCCGTATAGGTCGTGTTATTACATTAGATGAAATTTGGAAGAAGCCCATGCAAAATGTAGCTGAAGTTCATAAGCACGATAAAACCAATAATATTGAAGAGCCATATCATGAAAATTATTCAAATAACTGATACTCATCTATTTGCTGATGATGAATCGGAAATAGTAACTACTCGCACCATAATTCGATATAAAATCAAAAAATCTCTTGACACGTTTTTTCGGTGTTATTTTTACAAAAATAGCGTCTTATTTTATATTCGCAGTGGTAGCTCTTTATAAGAACGCAGTTGAAACAAAAAAAATATTTTGAGACATCGACAGGGCTTCTTCATTTTCTCGTCTGTATGGGCAAATATAAAAGCCTAAAAATCGCATGTTAGAATTTGTTATCATTAATTTCTAAAGTGTAGTGTTATGGCAACCATTCATACAAACTCTATCAGAGAAGAACTTACGCGCATAAAAGAAGAATTTGCCGACCAAACAAAAGCAAATAAAATTACACCTGAATCTTCAATGCTGATTAAAAGTTTAATCATGTTGCTTGAGTTAGTGTTTTCAATTTTTTTAGAGAAAACAACCAAAAAAAACAATCGCAACTCAAATAAACCATCTTCCCAAACAGGCCAAGATAATACATCTCTCAGCAAAAAAGGTTCTAACGGTAAAGGTAAACCAGAAAATATTATCAGCGCTGATAATTCACGCACTGTTGTTACTGATATAGTGTTATCTGTTGATGCCTGTTGTGAATGTGGTGAGTCACTCGAAAATGTTAAAGCTTCTGGTCATGAACGACGTACCCGAATCGATATTATATTTGAAAAAACAGTTGAGCATTTTGATTCTGAAATCAAGCAATGTCACAGATGTCATGAAACGACAAAAGCCGAATTCCCAAAAGATATCCATGGCAAATTGCAATATGGCAACGGATTAAAGGCATTTATTATTCATCTTATGATTTCACAAATGGTAGCAGTCAATCGTGTAAAGAAAATGATTACATCGATGATTGGCTCTCGATTATCCGAAGCAACCTTATTAAGTTTTGTTTTGCGTCTTCATTTAGCATTAGAAAGCTGGGAACAAAAAGCGAAAAATATATTGTTGGCGCAGCCTACCATGCATGTTGATGAAACTTCTATTAAGGTGAATCGTAAAAATTATTGGATTCATGTTCATGCCGGAGGCGATGTAACACTTAAACTGCTACACCCAAAGCGAGGAAATGACGCTATTGTTGATAATGATATCATTACCCGATACAGCGGATGCATTATTCATGATTGTTGGGCCTCTTATCTTTCTTATACGCAATGCACGCATGGATTGTGTGGATCACATTTATTGCGTGAGCTGACATTTATATTTGACGCAAATCAATATAAATGGGCAAAGGCCATGAAACATTTATTGCAGTCTGCTTGTCGGAAGGTATCTAAAAGCAAATCCAAAAAACTAACCAAAAAGGCTTATAAAAACCTTCAGAAAAGATACCGCACGATTTTAACCTACGGGAAAAAAGAATTGCCGGTTATCCTTGAAAAATCAAAAAATAAAAATGGCAAGATAGCAAAATCAGACGCGCATAATTTGTGGGACAGATTAAAAAAATATGAAGATGCTGTGCTAAGGTTTGCACACGATCCTCATGTATCATTTACAAATAATCGTGCAGAACAAGATTTGAGAATGGCTAAAGTGAAACAGAAAGTATCTGGGTGCTTTAGATCTGAAATTTACGCTCAAGCTTACTGTCGCATTTCGAGCTATTTACAAACGATGGCCAACAAAGGCATCAATCCATTAATTGCGATTCAAATGGCACTTAGTGGAGAAATCTGTGAAGCACCGGGCGAGTAGATACCCCAGTAGATTGAGTCTGAATTATTAAAGTAAGCGTTTGCTGTATTCATAGTGAACCTAAATAGATTTTTGTTTGGATAAATTGATTTTTTTGTTTAATTTTCTGCCGCCTTGGTAATAGACACCTTCATGAGAATTATCAGTTTATATATGCCTTTTTTAATATTCGGCATATTTTATCTCGCTGGGATAGTTGTGCAAGTCAAGCCTCGCATCAGGATCAGCGTCTTTCATATCCATCTCCCAATTCATTGAATTA